>Ga0307380_10000984_pt1 | contig 42932 bp, 33 predicted proteins | sample UN3MG_FD_202239 | JGI IMG/M metagenome (GOLD analysis project Ga0307380, IMG submission 202239) | Soil microbial communities from Risofladan, Vaasa, Finland - UN-3 | ecosystem: Environmental > Terrestrial > Soil > Coastal area > Acid sulfate soil | place: Finland: Risofladan, Vaasa | collected...
GATGTCTTTTTTTGCTCTGCCCTCTAAACAAGGCCCCGTACAGGGCCGTTTCAAACCGACGCACCTCCCCATAAGCCTTAGCACTAAGGTAGCAGCCTGTGTGCGCCGTTTTGAAACGCCCACTCCTCTGAACGATGGGAGGCCTGCCCTGGCGCTCAGCTTCAGGAGTTTTGTATGGATACGAGAGTATTTCACATCTCAGTTCTCCTTACTCATGCCTTATGAGCCAGGTCTGGGCCAGGGACAGAGTCAAAAAAAGACATCTCCATGCTCACCATACTGTTTCTTTCATGTATAACCCTGAAGCGAAGCGTCGGGGTCAGGTGCTAACTAGTTCAAGGAAGGAGATTGAAGATGACTGCAAAACTGATTAAGGGAACGGAAATTAGAGATGAGATTCTCAAAGAGCTCAAGGGGGAGGTTGACAAGATAAAGAAGGAGCATGGCGTTGTGCCCGGCCTGGTGACAATTCTTGTCGGAGAAAACCCTGCCTCGATTTCCTATGTTACCTCGAAAATCAAAACAGCCCAGGATTTGGGATACAAAGAGGTGCAGGACAATCAGCCCGACGATATTTCCGAGGAGGCCCTGCTTGGCTTGATAGACAAATACAACAAGGATGACTCCATTCATGGTATCCTTGTTCAACTCCCGTTACCCAAGCATATTGATGAAAAGAAAATTCTCAACGCCATTGATCCGGACAAGGATGTAGACGGATTCCATCCGGTCAATGTGGGCAGATTGATGATAGGTGGGGGCGAGGTTAAATTTCTACCCTGCACCCCTGCAGGCATCCAGGAGCTGATCGTCAGGGCTGGTGTAAACATAGAGGGCGCTGAGGTGGTGGTTGTGGGCAGATCAAACATCGTTGGAAAACCAATTGCCAACATACTACTCCAGAAGGCCCCAGGTGCTAATGCCACGGTGACAGTAGCCCATACCAGGACAAAAGACCTGGCCTTTCATTGCAGACGGGCGGATATTCTGATAGTTGCCGCTGGTGTCCCCGGTCTGGTTAAACCCGAATGGATTAAGCCAGGTGCGTGTGTTATCGACGTTGGTGTAAACAGAGTCGGCGAGAAGATCAGCGAGAAGACCGGCAAGAAGATCGCGATTCTCAAAGGCGATGTTGATTTTGACAAGGCAGTGGAGATTGCCGGCTACATTACCCCTGTGCCCGGCGGGGTTGGGCCCATGACCATTACCATGCTGATGAAAAACACCCTCAAATCACTCAAATTCAAACTCGGCATTACATAAAGGCAACAACCGCTCGCGAGGGCCTTGAAAGAGGCCCGTTTTCAACGGACCTTAACTTCAAGGTAAAAGGTTTGTTCCGGTAAAGGGCGCGTATTTTCCCTTCGAGATACACGTTTTTCTCTGGCAAGACAGGGACAAGCGGCTCAATTTCTTCTACCTCATTTTGCCTCTTTCAGTAGACTTTCCGCTTTGGAAATATTGTAGTCCTTCTCATCAGGTTTCTTTATAATGAATTCAGTTATTATTTTTTCACTTTGCCTATTCTGCCTAGTGCGTTTAAGGCGTATTGCCTAACCTGAGGTTTCTCATCCTCCAGTAACCCTTCCAGCGGCTCCACAGCTTTATAGATTTCAGGTTTAAATTTGGCAAGCTTTCCTAAGGCAGAAGCCGCTAACCTACGTTCATTACCATTTGAACTTCTGGTAAACTCTATTATTTTGGAGATCACAGCGGGGTCATTTGATTTGCCAAGGGCCACAACCATAGAGATGCCCTTGGCATTTTCAGAGCCTACCCCCTTCATGCGGGTGGCTTGAGCAGGCTTTGGCTTTTTCTTGTACACTGTGGAGGGAATGGATTCAAAAAAACGTTTCACATCTTCAATATTATGGACAATATTCATCTCAGGCAAGGAGGAGACGATGGCCTTGCCATACGAACGGGTAACAAGTCGGGTGTCGAGTATGGCAACTACACCATAGTCGCTGCATCCTCTGATGAGCCGTCCAAACCCCTGCCTCAATACCAGAATGGCCGAGGGGAGTGCGAGGTCGTTGAACCACCTGTGTCCGAGCCTCCTGCATCTTTCTTGGTATACAGGATCTTCGGGTGAACTAAAGGGGAGCTTTGCGATAACCACCAGACTGAGCTTTTCGCCCCTTATGTCAATTCCTTGCCAGAAGGTAGCAGTTGCCAGAAGCACCGAGTGAGCAGTATCTTTAAACCACTGTATGAGTCTTGGAGGAGGCATGTCGCCCTGGGATTTGAAAGGGTAGTGTATCGTGATATTTTTTGACACAAACCTGAGATGTTTGTAAGAGGTAAACAGCACGAATGCCCTGCCACGGGATTCATTGATAAGCCCCTCTATTACCTTAAGGCTCTCTCGCTGAAATAGCTCATTATCTCCTTTTTCAGGGAGGGGCAGGTCACTGTCAATATAGAGGAGGGCCTGTGTTCTGTAATCAAATGGTGAACCAATTATCCTTTCTCCAAAGTCTTCAATGCCGAGCCTCTTTCTTAAGAAAACAAAATCTCCCCCTGCTGTCAACGTAGCTGATGTCATGATCACGCTGTCGTATTTGCTTATCAGGTCTCTAAAGGAGTTCTGGCATTCTATAAGACTGCTTTTCAACTCCAGCGCGCCGTTATTTCCTGCCATATAGTAGACCGTGTCCGTATCACTCCGCTCGATAAAATTATCTATGTCTAAGGCAAGTGACTTTACATAACCTATAGTCGTCTCCATTCTGTCCCGAAGCTCATCATCCGACAGGGACTCTTTCTGTTTTTCCAGTGTTAAAACAACGCCCTGTAAGGCGAGAGTCTTCTTTAAACCTTGCAGTTTTTCTACGATGGGAGCAGGGATTGGAAAAACTGTCTGGGATGGTATATCCATTCCTTTAAAGAATGATTCCACCTTTGGGATAAGGGGATCAACGAGTATTTTCAACCCCTTCAATCTGTAGAGGAGCCATGCCACCCGTGGATAGCTGAGGGTGCTACCCAGAACATGGCATATGACACTCTCAATCTCAGAGGCCTCATCGATGATCAACTGTTTTTGAAAGGGCAAGATATTAAAATCTGAAAGGAGGTCATAGATGAGGAGGTGATGGTTGACTACCAGGATATCCCTTTTGAACAGATGTCTATAGTGCCGGTAATAAAAACAGCCATCATAGAAGGGGCACGTTCTGCCGTTACAGTCTTGTGAATCACCACCGACCTTTGGCCAGAACTCAGGAATGAATGGAAGCTCATCTTTTTCACCGGTCCTGGTTTCAGACAACCATTTTTGAAATTCGATGTACACTGTGCTTATCTCTGTAAACTCCCTTTCCCTCTTTAGACAAAGATAGTTGTTCTTTCCCTTGAGGATATCGAATGAGAATTTTTGATGCAGTTCCTTTTGAAGAAAGACGAGATCCTTGCTCACCAGTTGATCCTGAAGTGCCAGGGAAGCAGTGGATACAATGGTCTTCTCATGTGACAGGATTGCCGGGATAAGGTACGCAAATGACTTGCCAACCCCCATGCCTGCCTCTATAAGGAGATTCTTTTTGCCCGTAAGGCACCGTAGGATTTCACCTGCCATTTCCCGCTGCTGAGTGCGGTCCTCATAATCTGGAAAGGACTTTTTTAATACACTGAAGCTCGATGATAATGCGTCCAGATTTGTCCTCCTTTTCTCCTTTGAGCCCTCCGGCCCCATAACCCCAGTACCGCCGTCTCCCTTCGGGTGTATCACGGCTCAAATAGGTCCCCCTCAACCGGGGAGAGCCCCTCATCTTCATTCTTGTTCTGACTTCTTGAACTTACAGATACTATTTCAACTTAGTCAACCGTTATTTCTTCTTGACGCCCTGATTCTATATCCAGAATCAAGGATTCCGGGATTGACCTCAGAAGGCTCATTTTGGTTACTGATGGTATAGGACCAGAGGATTTGCTGAGGAAGGGATATATGGAATTCGTTGTTCAGAAGGCCATTGATTGCGGATTCAATCCAATACATGCTATTCAGATGGCCACTATCAATGTTGCAGAGTATTTCTTCTTGGATGGTATAATTGGTGGGATTGCGCCGGGGAAATATGCTGACATAGTCATTATTTCCGACCTCAAAACCATTAAGGCCGAATACGTAATCAGTAAGGGAAGGATTATTGCCAGGGAAGGAGATCTTCTGGTTTCTCCAAGAAAACATACCTCTTCGGCTCAGAACCTGAAGAGCGTACACCTATCACGAGTGATCGAACCAGTCGATTTTTCCATACCTGTTACAAAAGAAGTCTCCCAGGTGAACGTGAGGGTCATTGAACAGGTTACCGGCCTGGTCACGAAAGAGCTGATCGTGTCCGTTCCCGTGGTTGATTGGGAGATACGATCGGATGTGAGCAAGGATATCTTAAAGGTGGCGGCTATCGACCGGAGGTTTGATCCGGGAAAGATCTTTGTGGGGCTTATCAGGGGTTTCGCTTAAGGGCAGGGGCAATTGCATGCAGTGCTCCCTGGGACATATCGGATATCATTGTTGTGGGTGAAAATGGTGAGCGTTTCGTGGTTTATGCCTTTCAAGCTTGTTCATTGATTCCGGCCAAAATTAAAAGGTTATTCTTCTCGAATCAGACGTTTGGCTTTTAGCTCGAAGCGAGGTAATTCCTCTATCTTTACAATTTCAACATCTGGGGTGATGGTAATCCGGTACTTAAAGGTCTCAACGAATTGTTTTACCGCCTGCTCCATTCTCTCCTTGGAGATATCATGTGTAGCCGGTTCAACCCGGATTTTTAGGTGTTTTCCGGTCCCTATTTTAGGAACAACTATCTGATATTCATCTGAGAACTCTGGAACCTCACGGATAAGATTCTCAATGCCTGAAGGGAAGATATTTACCCCGGCAAACTGAAACATATCATCTGAGCGGCCCAAAACGCCTCCGTCCAGCCTTAAGAATGTTCGGCCACATGTGCAAGTCTCCTTGTTGAACCGAACCAAATCTTTCATGCGGTAACGCAACAGAGGCATGCTTTCCGTGCAGAGATTAGAGAGCACTAACTCTCCCACTTCACCAAGCTCCACCGGCTTAAGGCTCGCGGGATCCAAGCATTCTGCATAGAACATGCTTTCGATCACGTGAGTGCCGTTCTGAGCAATGCACTCGAAACCAAAATTAGAGATCTCTGTGGACCCAATGTCATCATAGCATTTGGCACCCCAGGTCGTTTCGATGGCTTTTTTCGTGGAAGGCACATTGGCGCCTGGTTCACCTGCCGCAACCACAATACGCACGGCAGAATCTGCGAGGGGCTTGCCCATCTTCTTGGCTGTCTCTCCGAGGTATAGTAAATAGGTAGGCGTGCCGCAAACAACTGTAGCACCCCACTCAAATATATTCTTTACCCGATCTTGAGAAGACTGTGCACCTCCTGGAACAATCATCACCCCTGCTTGCTCTAAGGCAGCCTGAAAACCCCACCAGGCAATATAGAGGCCATAGCCAAACGGTACGAAAAGAATATCGGAAGTCTTTACGCCATATCCATACATGTAATGCATAAATTGTTCATAGAAGTGAACGGTCCAATCTCTCTTGTTAAGGATAGCTTTTACTGGAATACCTGAAGTTCCGGTAGTTTGAAATACACGTACTCCCTCTTCAGGCGGAATGCATATAAAATCGCCCCATGGAGGATGCTGAGCCTGACTCTCTCGCAGCTCTTCCTTTTCAGTAAAGGGAACGTGCTGAATGTCATCCAGTGTCCGGATATCCGATGGCTTTATTCCCACCTCATCATACTTCCTCTTATACATAGGACTTTGCTCATAGACATACTGCATCCGTTCCCTAAACCTTTGTAGCTGGATTTCCTCCAATCTTTCTCTCGGAAGAGTCTCGATCTCTTTTTTCCAATAGGTCACCTGTTCCATGCCCTTACCACCTTCCTTAAGGATGAAGCTGATTTTAAAAGGGTTTCCTGATTTCCCCCAATCCTCTCAAAATCTTTTCCGGGGTGAAGGGTGTGGAATAGAGCCTTACTCCCACAGCATCATAAACAGCATTGGCAATAGCGGCCAGGATAGCCGAGACATAACCTTCTCCCACCTCCTTCGTACGATAAGGTAGCGAATCCTTTCTATAACTTTCAGTCTTGACCTCAATGTATTCTGAGGTGGCCATATTATGAATAGTTGGCATATGGTATTCTAACCAATTCGGGTTGAGGGTCCGGCCCTCCTTCATCACGATCTCTTCCAGAAAGGCATGACCCAACGCCATGGACACCTGCCCATCGATCTGCCCTTCCACCAAGAGCGGATTAATGGGGAAGCCACAGTCATGGGCTGTTACGGCCCTCACGAGACGGGCCTGACCTGTCTGCACATCCACCTCCACCTCTGCCACCTGTGCATCAAAAGCATAATTCTCGCTCCAGCGACCCTTGGCGGTAGCCAGGCTGGAGTGGAACGGTTCATCCCGCATGGTCCGCCAGTGGCCTTCACCGATGATCGGGTCGCCACGGCGTTTCTGGACGCTGCTGGTAATAAGCTGTTGGTAACTGAGTCTGCGCTTAGGAGAGCCTGCCACATAGACACTCTTCTCTTCCAGCACTAGGTCCTCAACATTTGCCTCCATCTCCTCGGCAGCGACGTCTAAAAGCTTCTTGCGCACCTCGCTGGCCGCAACACGGGTCGCATTTCCAGTAACATAGGCATTGCCGCTGATCCACGATCCGATATCCACAGGGGTCGTCTCCGTATCCGCGGCAATCACCTGGATTTCATCAACAGGGATCTTGAGCTCTTCGGCTACAATCTGACACATAATCGTCTCCGCGCCCTGTCCTATATCCAAGGCCCCCGTAAGTAGCGTAGCCGTGCCGTCGTCATTCATTTTCACCACCACGGAGGAACTATTCGGGTAGATGAGGGAACCACTCATGTATGAACTCACTCCTATGCCGATGCCTCGACGAATATGACCGTTAGAATGGCCTGCCTTCTTTTCTTTCCCGTATTTTCTTAAGAACTGGGTATGTTCAGCCGCCTGCTCGATACACTCACTAAGGCCGCAATTGTGCACGTTATCTCCATTTGGAAGTTGCTCGCCTGGTTGGCGGGCATTCTTGAGACGGATCTCAACAGGATCTATTCCCAGCTCCTCGGCGATTATGTCCAGTTGGGATTCCACTGCAAAACGCACTTGAGGGGCTCCATGGCCGCGCTGTGGGGCACGGATCGGGTTGTTGGTATAGACGGCATACCCTTCGTATTTCAGGTTAGGTAACCTATAAGGAACCATAATGAAGCCCCACACTAGAAAGATAACGACCACGCCGCTCCCACGATAGCCCCCACAGTTATTGATGATCCGGTACTTTTGGGCCACTAACGTTCCGTCCTTTTTCACGCCTGTCTTTACTTCCACAATGAGCGGTTGGCCATGACGACCTGCAGCAAAGATCTCCTCTCGCGAGACTTCCATTTTGACAGGACGACCAGCTTTCATAGAGAGCAGCGCAGCACAGAACTCATGGGTAAAAAGATCGACCTTTCCGCCAAAGGCTCCTCCCACATAGGCTTTCTGCACACGTACGGTGGAGAACGGTAGACCAAGGGTCCGAGCCAACTTAGCTCTCTTAATGAACGGCCCCTGCGAGGACGTCCAGACATTGAGCTTGCCACTCGGTTCATAACTAGCCACCGTCACCTGTGGTTCTAAGTACCCATGGGTTCTCAGGTGGCTTTCGAACCGATCCTCGCGTACGTAGTCAGACTGCTTAAAGCCAAGCTCAATGTCCCCCCATTCCGATTCTGTCTTACCCGCAATGTTTGCGAGGGGCTCTTTCACCTTTGGATGTGTGGGATGGATCTCGGGAGCACCGGGTTGCATGGCCTCTTCCGGATCGAAGACAGCTGGCAAGGGTTCGTAGTCCACCTTGATGAGGCTCAGGGCCTCTTCTGCCACATAGGGGTCCCTAGCGGCGACGGCCGCTATCTCCTCTCCCACAAATCGCACGCGATCGCTTGCAAGGGGCCATTGATCCGGTGGGTATCTCGGAGTCTCTACGAAACCATGCTTCACGCCAATAGTGTCCTGGGCTGTGATAACCGCTTTCACACCTTTCAATGCAGTGGCACGGGAAGTATCAATATTCAGGATCTTGGCGTGAGGATGAGGGCTTCGTAAGATACGACCCACCAGCAGTCCAGGGAGCTTGATATCCACGGTATACTTCGCCCTTCCTGTGACCTTATCCGGGCCATCTCTTCGCGGTATACGCTTACCCACATAATCGGTTCTATAGATTTCTGCATTTCTAGAATTCATGGCAGCGTCATCCTTTCATAGCAATCGGTCAAGTAAATGGCGGCAGCCAAAACCTTTCCCCTACCAGTGCCTGATCCTTGCACGTATAGGAGGCACCCTATGTGTAGGATCGAGACTAAAATTTCACCGCCCATATAATAAGTCCAAGCCGGGTTTCACTATCTCTTGGTAGCCATCTGTTTTGCCGCCGTGTTGACGGCCTCAACAATCTTGTTATAGCCCGTACAACGGCAGAGGTGTCCTTCAAGGGCCTTTCGGATCTCCTCCTCTGAGGGACTGGGATTTTTTTTAAGCAATGCGCTGGCAGATAGGATCACGCCCGGCGTGCAGAAGCCGCATTGAACAGCTCCGCAGTCCACAAACGCCTGTTGCACAGGCGTCAGTTTTTCACCTTGAGACAAACCCTCTATCGTTATAATCTCCTTGTTGGGGTAATCCACCGCTAACGCCAGACAGGACAAGATGGGTTTCCCCTCGATCAGGACTGTACACGAACCACATTCCCCTGTCCCACAGGCCTCCTTGGTACCGGTCAACCCCAAATAGTCTCGCAGGACTTCAAGCAGCGTTGTCTGCGGTTCAACGGCCAGTTCATAGGCCTCGCCGTTAACATGAAATTCAATGAGTTGCTTCACTTATTTTCTCCTTACCGTCGAGTTAGCAAAAATCCTCAAAAAAACAGTGGTATAACGTAATTCTTAAAGTAGTCTCATCGTTCACCCTATTACATGTACGGTTCGTGATTTGTCCGGCTTCTATCAATTGAAATTGCACCTCATTGGAGCGAAACGATGAAGCCGATTTTGAAATCAACCAGATTTCCCAGATCTGCTCGCAATAACAGCTAATAGGCCTTACGTTTGCCATACGTCATCAGATCAATGAAGTAAGGCCGTTAATCATGTTGCTTCTGGTTGATGCGGTTCGCTGCCAGAGTCAATGTCCGAAGAGTCTGAACCCTAAGGCATTCCTTGAGAAATGGAACCGAGTATCCATGATGCATAACCGGGCGTACCTCGGCCGCGACCTCATGGGCCGCATCCTGCAAAAGTTTATCTGAGAGCTTCTGTCCTGAAAGAGCAGCCTCAGCTTTCAGCGCTCGAATGGGCCTTGCCGAGATAGAGCCTAATATGATGCGTGCCGTTGCACAAGTCTTGCCATTATCTACCATATCCAGAAGCGCTGCCACTGTAAGAGCGGCAAATTCCAAACCGCCCCTCGAGCTGAACTTCTTAAAACCCGTCCCACGGAGCGAAGCAGCGTTAGGAATGATCACATCAGTCACAATCTCATCGTCGGAAAGCCTTACAGGCCTCAACGAGTTGCCAGAGTAAAGCTTTTCCACAGGCAGTTGGCGATTGTTCCTGGTTGACATAATCTTAACTTTTGCATCAAGGCACATCAGGGCAGGAACAGTATCTCCCATGAAGACGGCCTGACACTTTTTTCCTTTTGGTAGGAGATAGCAGCGGTGACCATTTCGCTTGAAGCACGGTTCAACATATTGGAAGGTATGCCTTTGGTTGTAGTAAGTGCAACGGGCCTCCAAACAGAGATTGCCGCCTAGGGTTCCCATATGGCGGATCTGATTAGAACCCACATGCAGAGCAGCTTCTGCCAGAATTAGCGCCCTTTCCAAAACCATTGGTGAAAGAGCCACATCAGCCAAGGTCATCAGGGCATCCAGGTGCAATTCATCATCGTCTGTAATTTTGGGTGAACTCACGGGCACGTCCTTTAGGCTGATGACCACTTCGGGGCTCTCCAAGCCGTACTTCATGCGCGGAAAAAGATCAGTACCACCTGCTGCTAACCTTGCCAGAGGCCCGTGCTTTTTCAGGAGTCGGCAGGCCTCTCCCACCGATGACGGACGAAGATGTTCGAACTTAGGAAGATGCATAGTAATCTCTTACCTCAATTCAATGGATTCTGTTATTAAGATTGGCGTGCGCCTATCAATCATAACCGCATTAAACCCCAGTCTGGCTCTTTAGTTGATGACTTAAAACCGACAAAACATTTCAATAGATAAGAGCATCATCTTACTTTATGAACTCATTGATTTAGCGACGTATCTTCGGGCCTAATTCCTTCCGCAAGCTTTTTATCATTACAGGGCTAAATAGTAAAACGTTTTTTCCCGGACATCTGAACACTTCGCGAACGCATACGAGGGTCCTTGTGGTCCGTTTTATTTGGGGAATTCCCCGTCAACCCCTTTACACACTTGGTATGAAAAGGATTCACCTGAACCAGCTTTACAGGCTTAAATCAAGATGAGTATAGCCTTTTTCGTTTATCCGCAAGGCTTACTACAATATAGCAAGCTGGTTTACACAAGACGAATCTCGGATTTTGGGATTTTTCTTTCCTCTTGACTCGCTGACTTTCTTGGAAATAATATGGCACCTTGCGTTAAGCGGGCCGATACTTTTTTTCACAATAGGGGCAGCGAAGTTGTTAAAAAAATGGCTAAATCCTCAGCAGAAGGGCATCGGGCTGGCGTGGAAAGATGACAGTCTGCCTTGATCATTGAGGGTTCATGAGACCTTAAACAGAGCGGGCCATTATTATTTAAAACAAACGATCTTAGCCAATGCGTTGTTCTTAAGGCATGCTGACGGTTTAGCCAAGACGGAGTGAGTACTAGAGGTTTATCAGGAGTTAAGGAGATTTCTACTATGGGAAGGCATGGGATACTCTCAATAGGAGGCATAGAGAAAACAAGGGAATTAATGAACGTTACCCTCGGTAAGGAAAAGGCTGATCTGGCTCTTATCAATGCAACCATCCTGAACGTATATACCGGTGAATTGTTAGAGGATTATTCGGTGGCCATAAAAGGGGAGTGGATTGCCTATGTAGGAAATGATCCAGAAGATACGATCGGCCCCCACACTCACGTGATTGATGCAACAGGGAAAACCATTATTCCAGGGCTTATTGACGGCCATGCCCATCTTGTGTGGCTCTATAGTGCAAGCGAGTTTCTTCGTTATGCCATGGTTGGTGGCACAACAACAATTATCACTGAGATCATAGAGCCTTTGTACACAGTAGGGTATAATGGAGTAGTTGATTTTCTGGCGTCTATCAGTGATCAACCTATCAAGATCTTTGGTACCGTACCCGCAATGGTTTCCATAAGTAAAAGGGCACGAGGTATTCCAAAAGAGGTGCTCAAGAAACTACTTACCAGAGATGATATTTTAGGGCTGGGCGAGTCTTATTGGCAGACGGTGATAAAGGAACCAGAAGAATATCTTCCGATTTTCAAGGAAACTCTTGATAGTGGCAAAAGATTAGAGGGGCATTCTGCAGGGGCAAAGGGTGAGAAACTTATGGCGTATATAGCCTCTGGTATATCCTCCTGCCATGAGCCGATAAATGCTGAAGAGGTTCTTGAGCGATTAAGACTGGGCATGCACGTCATGATAAGGGAGGGAAGCATACGAAGCGATCTTGATTCTATATCCAGAATCAAGGATTCCGGGATTGACCTCAGAAGGCTCATTTTGGTTACTGATGGTATAGGACCAGAGGATTTGCTGAGGAAGGGATATATGGAATTCGTTGTTCAGAAGGCCATTGATTGCGGATTCAATCCAATACATGCTATTCAGATGGCCACTATCAATGTTGCAGAGTATTTCTTCTTGGATGGTATAATTGGTGGGATTGCGCCGGGGAAATATGCTGACATAGTCATTATTTCCGACCTCAAAACCATTAAGGCCGAATACGTAATCAGTAAGGGAAGGATTATTGCCAGGGAAGGAGATCTTCTGGTTTCTCCAAGAAAACATACCTCTTCGGCTCAGAACCTGAAGAGCGTACACCTATCACGAGTGCTCGAACCAGTCGATTTTTCCATACCTGTTACAAAAGAAGTCTCCCAGGTGAACGTGAGGGTCATTGAACAGGTTACCGGCCTGGTCACGAAAGAGCTGATCGTGTCCGTTCCCGTGATTGACGGTGAGATACGATCGGATGTGAGCAAGGATATCTTAAAGGTGGCGGCTATCGACCGGAGGTTTGATCCGGGAAAGATCTTTGTGGGGCTTATCAGGGGGTTTCGCCTCAAGACCGGTGCTATTGCATCCAGCACGGCCTGGGACACACCGGATATCATTGTTGTAGGTGAAAATGACGCTGATATGGCAGGTGCCGTTAACAGGATTCATGCCTTGCAGGGGGGGATCGTTGTCTTTGCCAACGGGAATGCCCTTGCGGAAATTCCCTTACCCATTTTCGGTCTGATAGCGGATATGCCGTTGCATGCGCTCGTCCAAAGGATTGAGGAGACCAAGCGAGGCATCAGGGATCTCGGCGTTCCCTTTGACGACCCCCTGCTGACTATCATGACGCTCACCACGGCAGCCATACCGTTTTTGAGAATATGTGATGAGGGACTGCTAAACCTTAAAGACGGAAGAACCGTTGGTCTGGTGATAGATTGAGCGGGATCAATTCGCAGCGCTCATGGGAATAGGATCTCTTGCCCGCTCCAAATTATTTCGACTAACGTCAATCGACCGGAGCTGCCAACCCTTATATTCTTCCCCGCTGTGGGCTCTACGTTACTATCCCGCTCCTCGAGGGTTTTTCGGTTTCCCAAGGGTTGCGCCCCTCATCCATGAGCGAATGTGATCCACTCCACGTCACCCGGAGACGATCAGACAAGACGAGAAGGTCCTTTTCAACCATATTATCCGTACTGATCTCATTAAAGGGAATTGCATATCCCTTTCCCGACCTGACAGCTGGCATCAGTCGCGAGGTCCCTGCCTTAAGATATTCTGCCACATTGTATGCCATTCGTTGAGCCAGGGTAATATCCTGGTTATTGGGAGCCGCGCCTCTAATATCCCTGGAAAAGGGCTCGCAGACTACTCTTCTTTTGATCGGAATGCCAGTTGCCAGCAGTTCTTCGTAGAAATATTCGGCGGCGCTACCTTTTCTTCCCTTGGCTTTCCTTTCCTCCTTCTTGTACCCTTCTGCCACTACTATTACGCATTCCTCCCTTTGATTCAGGGCATTGACCACCTTTTTGTGATCGATGACGCTGCTAGGGAGAACGGCAAGATGAGCGCGTGATCCTAAGCAAGAATGGAGGGCATGAAAGCCGCTGCTGGCGCCCATCATTTCAATGATGTAAATCCTTTTGTGTGTACGAGCGTCCGCCATATAACACCTGATTTTTTCGGACCCCATTTCAATCCCGGTGTTCTGGCCAATACATTCTGTCCCGGCAATATCGCTGTCAATGGTTACCGGCACGAAAAAGATCTGGATGGACGTAGGCATAAGATTACAGAGGGCCATAATCCCTTTGAATGTTCCGTTCCCTCCGATGGCAATGATGGCCTTCACGTTTTTCCTCTTTATGGTATGCGCTGCCCTTGTTTGGATTTCCTCTCTAAGGAACTCCTTATATCTCTCGCTGCGCAACTGTGCCCCGCGCCATTCCGATAGGGGGGCAGCATGAAATACGCCTGGAATGTGATCCACTTTCTTAAACAACTCGGGACGGTAGATCAATCGGACAAAATCACTGTCCTTTCCTTTAACCAGGGACTTAAAGCCCTCTAGGGTCGCGTAAACCTTTCTCCCCATCCCCTCCAAATGATACGTGATAAAGGCGGTAACCGGATTATATCCCGGGGCACATCCCCCATCTTGAATTAGCAAGACGTCGATCTCTCGGAACATTCGCTGGGTCTCCAGGTTGCCCTTCTTAAGCTGTGCGCAGATTCGTTGCCCTGCTTTAACGCTGGCAAGGAGTTTATCCTGGTCTACGGGTTTGCGGAGGTAGTCGTCGGCACCCTGCCTCATGCAGTTTGCTTTGCCTTCTTTGGCCTTTCCTGAGCCGAGCATAATCACGTAAATGTCCGACAGCTCCGAATTGGGATCACTCTTTAAATGTCGACAAAGCTCCAGGCCACCCATTCCAGGCACTAGCAGATCACAGATAATAATATCCGGTTCCCATTTCTCGGCGTGAGTTACGGCTTCTGCACCATTTTTTGCTTCTTCCACACGCAACTCCGGAACAGTTTTGAGTATCCTTGCATAAGAGGTTCGAGTGGCCCTATCCCCATCTACTACCAGTACCTTGAACTGTTCCTTCATAATCTTCCCTCCGGATTGGTCACGTGTTTATGTCTGCCGATTCGGAACCGATCGCCACCCTTGAGGACCGGTGAATCAGGCCTCAAGATCGCAGCCTGAGAGGACTTGGCGCCTTGATATCTCATCGGATCATGTCCATGTAACCATAAGATTTTTTTAACTTGATAATTCCCTGGAGCGGCTCGACTGAGCTCGCCGAAGTCTTGCTGCAGGGTTACGGCATAGTGCCTCCCCCTTGATGGGGGAGGCCTGCCCTGTTAAATAGGGTAGTAGAAGCTGTCATAGGGAAAATAGATAGTCATAGAATAGATAAATAGATAGGTTACAAATTCTTCGCCATCTTTATTTAACAGGGTGAAGTGGGGGTGATAAAATGTTTGGTCGCCCTCCCCTTTATCCCCTCCCATTAAGGGAGGGGATTTTGGCATTGGATACCCTGCAGCTTGCTGCAGGGTGGTTCATTTGTCGTGGATCCTCAAAGTCTTCTCGGGCCCGCTTGGGACAAACGGTTGGCCCAAAGAACCGGCGATCCGGTCATGCCATCTGCAATGCAGGTGTTTGTTCCCCACAATTGAAGAGGGGTGTCAAAAGAGCAGCTGATACCTCGCGTAAATAAAGGTATGCACCGAATTCCCGCCGTCTTAGACTTGCCGGTCTTGCGGAAAACGGTAACGCGTCGAAGATTGGGTTTATAGGGTTGGGGATATCACGGTCGAGAGAGACAGCCTTTGGGTCTAGAGGCGGTGAGTTGGACAAGCACCTTCACTATTGTAGCGCGAGCAACGGGGCGGCGTGTATCCACATCATTGCCATTCGGTACTTTTATTATCCTGTCAGCCATGCTAAATAGACAAGGTGAAACGGATAAAAGAGTGAACAGGGGGTAATCCTTGCTCAGAACAGTTGCCTGCGTTTCGATCGGCGTTGTCGCGATTTCCTTTGCTGCCATCTTCATCAAGTTTTGTGGCGATGTGCCCTCACTGATGATCGCCACCTACCGGCTTACCATCTCATCGATCATTCTGCTTCTGATCGCAAAAAGCAGAGGGACACGATTTTCCGCCTTCACCAGGAAGCAGCTCCTCTTGGGCGCACTGGGCGGTTTGTTTTTGTCTCTCCATTTCTCCTTTTGGATTAGCTCTCTGAAGTTCACCTCGGTGGCAAGCAGCGTTGTTCTTGTCAGCACAAACCCCATATTTGTGGGACTCTTTTCCTACCTGTTGTTTAAGGAAAAGCAGCCCCCAGAGCTGATTGTGGGGATTGCTCTTTCCTTTTGCGGAAGCATTATCCTGGTGCTCGGTGACAGCGGGCTCAGGGGTCTGGCCATTCAAAACCCATCATTCCTGGTAGGAGATGTTCTCGCCCTTCTCGGTGCAGTCATGGGCAGCAGCTATTTTATGGTGGGGTCGAAACTGAGGGAGGAGATGGATGTGCTGTCTTATATATCCGTCGTGTATACCTTCTCGGCATGCTTTCTGTTGCTGGCCTCTTTTTCCTTGGGGATCTCTTTTACGGGATACAGGGCACGTTCCTACCTCTTTATGGCCCTCCTCGCCGTTGTCCCTCAACTCATCGGCCACACGGCGATCAATTGGGCGCTGAAGCATCTCAGAACGAGTATGGTTGCCATTACCACTCTGGGAGAACCCATTGGGGCTTCGATTCTGGCCTATATCATTTTCGCTGAAACAATAGGGTCCTTTCAAGGCCTTGGAATAGGTTTGATATTTCTTGCGATTATCGTAGCCTCGAGAAAGGGGATAAAGGCACCCTGATTTCTCTCAGGTGAGAGCCCTCAGTTGCCGCCTGATTCGATCATGTCTCCGGTAATTTATTCGCTCTTTTTGCATGAATCTATTCACATGGAAGCCGCTGGCATTCGGTTGCAGGGCCAACCTCGCCTAATAAACTTGTTGACATTATTGGAGAATAGTTTGTAAAGTTCAAAAATTGTTAAGCAACGAAGGCGGGATTTTTCGTTTATCGAAAAAGGTAGTAGTAATGGCTGGCTGTGAAGAGGAAGCGGGAGAGAGGAAGAGATCTACGCCTGCTGCTCTTGAAATGAAAAAGGAAAGGAGGTGACTGTCACAAGGATTCGTGGAAATGGGTTCCGACAAGGCCCATGGTCTCTTTTTTTCATTCACATTAAGGAGAGGAGTCTAACATGAAAAAGTCACTGATCGTACTTTTAAGCGTACTACTTGTTGGGGCCTTTTGCCTTGGCTCTGCAATGGCATTAACAACCGAAGATCTCGCCAAGGCGTCCGCTCTTGAGGAGATTTCGAAGCGTGGTCAGCTGTTGGTGGGCATGGAAGCAGGGTATCAGCCCTTTGAGATGCAAGATGAAAAGGGAAATATCGTTGGCTTCGATGTGGACATGGCCTATGAAATGGGCAAGGCCCTCTTTGGCGAAGGAGGAGAAAAGAAGGTCAAGCTTATCAACACTGCATGGGAGGGGATCATCCCGGCCCTGATGACCCATAAATTCGACATCATTATGTCGGGGATGACGGTGCTCCCGAGTCGAAACCTCAAGGTCAACTTCTGCCAGCCCAGTTACTACATCGGCCAGTGCCTGCTGATCAACAAAAAGGATGTTGACAAGATCAAGAGCTACAAAGACCTCAACAAGAAAGGCATGATTGTTACGAGTAAGCTGGGCGTAACGGGAGCTTTCACCGCCGAAAAGCTGATGCCGAATGCAACCCTCCGACTGTTCAAAACAGAGGCAGAGCCGGCCCTACAGGTAGCAAACGGCCTAGCCGATGGCTTCATCTATGATGAACCGCAGGTTCGGGTGTTTGCGGCCAAGTACAAGAAGGACACGGTAGGGCTTTTTGAGCCCCTTAGCTATGAACCGCTGGCGTGGGCCATCCGGAAGGGAGATCCGGATTTTCTGAACTGGCTCAACAACTTCCTGGCACAGGTTCGCGGTGACGGTCGCTGGGATCAGCTCAAACAGAAGTGGTTCGTCGATTACATAGAGGAGCTGGCTAAGCAACAGTAAATAGATGGGCAAAAGGGGGAGGTAAACAGGGAATCCCCCTTTTGTCATAAAAGAGGGGAGATTTGGCTTGCAATTCAACAAAAGATCGCTGATCACGCTTGGCGTTCTGGCGCTGATCGTAATAGCCACGTACTATTTCTTTACTCGGAAGGGGATCACCTACATATGGCATTGGGAGAAGGTTCCCAAAATGCTGTTCTACCACGGTGGAAAATCCGCCGCAGATGCTGTGCCCCGCCTGCGGATGGGTGTTTTGATGATGGGCTTCGTTTTGACGCTGAAGATATCGGTGGCATCGATATTTTTTGCCATCATCATCGGGACCGTAGTGGGTATCTGCAGGCTCTCCAAAGAGCCCGTGACAAAAGGGCTTTCACTGGCCTATGTGGAGCTCATCAGAAACACCCCCCTGTTGGTCCAGATCTATATCATCTATTTCTTCGTGGGTTCCATGCTCAGGCTTTCGGCATTTACGGCTGGTACCGCAGCCCTGGCAATCTTCGCGGGGGCGTACGTAGGTGAAATCGTTCGGGCCGGTATCCAATCGATACATAAAGGCCAGATGGAGGCGTCCAGATCGCTTGGGATGAGCTATGGCAAGGCCATGCGCTATATTATTCTTCCCCAGGCTTTTAAGCGGATCATACCACCCCTGGCAGGGCAGTTCATCTCGCTCATAAAGGATTCTTCGCTCGTTTCGGTCATCGCATTGGCGGATCTCATGTTTCAGGGACAGCAAGCCGTGGCGAGATCGTACTATGCCTTTGAGATATATTTTACCGTGGCCTTCCTGTATCTGGTCATGACGTTCGCCCTGTCCATGGCGACACAATATATTGAAAGGAGGCTTGCCATCAGTGATTGAAGCTCGAAACGTTTACAAGACCTTCAAGACTCCCGACCGCAGGGAGGTAAAGGCCCTGGTCGATTTTTCGGCCCGCATAGAAAAGGGCGAAGTTGTTGTCATCATCGGGCCCAGTGGATCTGGAAAGAGCACCTTCCTCAGGTGCCTCAATCGCCTTGAGGAGATCGACAGCGGCGAGATCATCATCGACGGTGTCAACATCTATGGCAAGAAGGTAAACATCAACGAGGTTCGGGAAGAGATCGGGATGGTTTTCCAGCTTTTCAACCTCTTTCCCCATAAGACCGTGCTTGAAAACGTTACCTTGGCCCAAACCGTTGTGCGAGGAAGAAACAAGGAAAAGGCGACTGAGATTGCACGGGGTCTTCTCCACAAGGTGGGGATTCTTGAGAAGGAGAACGGTTACCCATCTCAGCTTTCGGGCGGGCAGCAGCAGCGGGTTGCCATTGCCCGGGCCCTGGCCATGCACCCGAAAATCATGATGTTCGATGAGGCCACTTCAGCACTCGATCCGGAGATGATCGGCGAGGTTTTGGACGTTATGAAAACCCTCGCCCGTGAGGGCATGACCATGGTCGTGGTAACGCACGAAATGGGTTTTGCCCGCGAGGTTTCAGATCGGGTCGTGTTTATGGACGAGGGAGAGATCGTGGAGGAGGGCACAGCCGAGCACTTCTTCACCAACCCCATTCATGAACGAACAAAGCTGTTCGTCAGCCAGATCCTCTGATCTTCAGCAAGCGCCTTCCTTTTCTTTGGGGGTGATTTGGGGTTATCCTGGGGGCACTTCCGCGTTTCCCGCCATTTGTTTCCTGCCCTGAGGTGCTGTATACTGTAATCCCCCTGGAATCGTCTCAAAGAGAAACAGTTTCCATATGGTTCGCGCATGCCATCCTCCATCCCTTTATTCGCCTTTGCCCGAATACCCTGAAGCGCACCGTCGCCATAGCGGCTTTGGCGCGCCGGCGACTTGTCGAAGCGAACGCAGATTTATCCGCCTTTGGAGGGTCCCGCCCTGCGGGGCTGCGGGGTGCTTCATCCGCCCATATCCAAGTTTTAAAAGACATACCGGAAAAGGCCCCCACGACATTGCGTGCACTTTCTGGTATAAAGAAGATGTGATAACTGAGAGCAAGCAGAGCCCTGGTCAAGGAGAGGCTTACAGGGTGGTAATCAAAATGTTCCCGTCTATTATGGTACGAAGGATACTATTCTGGATTATACTTGCCTTCCTTCATGTTTTTACACCCTGTGTGAGTGTTGCCTCTGACGTTTGTATTATTGCGACCTCCCATTTCGTCTTCTATTTTCATGCAGAAGACGAAGGGCTCGCCACATCATTGACTGCCCAGGCTGAACGAATCAGGGAGGAGATTATCCAAGATCTGGGCCTGGATTTTGACGGGGTAACCAAGGCTTATCTCACCTCTTCGCTCAGCGAGTATGTCGAGATTCAACCGCGAGGGTGGGTGCCCACATGGTCGGCTGCGGTCGCCTACCCCAGCCTAAACCTGATTATCATGAAATCCCCTCGGGTCATGAAAGGAGGTCAAATGGATTTGGCGAAGGTCTTCAGGCACGAACTCACCCACATCGCCGTGGGAAGGGCCTTTCGCGGGAGGGAGGAGGTTCCACGATGGTTGGACGAGGGGTTGGCCATGTATGAGTCCAGGGAGTGGAGCTTATCCCGGGTTTCTACCATGACCAAGGCAGTCCTCACCGACTCGCTGATCCCCCTTTCCGAGATAACCAGCAGTTTCCCCCGGGAGGTAGCAAGGGCAGAGCTAGCCTATTCCCAGAGTTTCTACCTTATTTCTTTTCTGGTAAGCAAATTCGGAAGAGAGAACTTTCATCGATTTATCAGGGAATACATAAGGGGTGGGGATTTGAAGGAGATCCTGGTGAAGGTGTACGGTATAGGGTGGGATGATTTTGAGGAGGAGTGGAAGGGATATCTGCGGTTGCGGTTCAGTTGGATCCCTATCCTTACCAGTACCACGACACTGTGGTTCTTGATTACCCTCGTTTTTATCCTCGGGTATGCGAGAAAGAAGAGGGCGCAAAGGATGCTCTATGAACAGTGGGAGCAGGAAGATGATGACCTATTGGCACGGTGAGGATCTCGTTTCACCCACAAAGTGATTTGTGCGTTGATTTAACAGGGTGAACCTCTGGGAGCTCTGTGAGAGACACATGAGAATCATAACACGTCCACGAATTCATCTTCTGCCTGTTCACCGGGCCTGAACAGACGTCTGAAGAGACGAAAGGTCTTACGGGCAATCTCGGGTTCCGTTTCAACGAGCTGGAATGCCTGTTGCCGTGCTTCGGACAGTATGGGGGCATCCCTCATGAGATTGCCCACTCTGAACTGGTAAAATCCTGACTGCCTTATGCCCAGGAACTCTCCCGGACCCCTTAGGGCGAGATCTTCCTCGGCAATCTTGAATCCGTCTGTAGTCTTTTCTATGATTCGAAGCCTTGTTCCGGCCTCACCGGTTTTGGTAAACGGGGTCACAAGCAGACACTGTGAAGGGTAGGTGCTCCTGCCTACTCTGCCTCTCAGCTGATGAATCTGCGCCAACCCGAACCTCTCGGCATTCTCGATAATCATAAGGGTTGCATTCGGGACATCGATGCCCACCTCGATAACGGTGGTAGAGACCAGGATGTCTATGGCCCCATCCTTGAATTCCTGCATTATCGCGCCTCTTTGCTCCAGGGGCATTCTTCCGTGGATTAAGGCTATACGGAATTCGGGGAGCGCACACCTGACCGTATCTGCCATCCGGGTGGCCGCATTGAGGTCCAGCTTTTCCGACTCCTCGATGAGCGGGCAGACCATATAGGCCTGTCTTCCCCTGATAATCTCCGATCTGAGGATTTCATAGATCCTGTTGCGATCCCTCTCACGAAGCAGTCGAGTCTGAATCGGTTTTCTCCCAACGGGAAGCTCATCTATGACCGATATGTCGAGATCTCCGTACAGGGTGAGCCCCAATGTCCGCGGGATCGGGGTAGCGGTCAAGGTGAGGAGATCGGGGCTGAGGCCCTTCTGCCTGAGAAGAGCACGCTGTGCAACGCCGAATCTGTGCTGCTCATCGATAATCACGAGGCCGAGCCTCTTGAATTTTACACTTTCTTGGATGAGGGCATGGGTGCCGATAAGTATTTCAACCTTCCCCTTTTCAACGTCATGCCTCACCTCATCCCCGCGCGTGCCCATTCCACTTGTGAGTAGCGCTGAGCTCAGATTCATGTTTTGTACGAGCCCCAGGGTGCTGAAGTAGTGCTGCTCCGCCAGGATCTGGGTAGGTGCCATGAACGCAACTTGATAACCATTCCTTGCAGCCACCCAAGCGGCGATGAGCGCAACTACGGTCTTGCCGCAGCCCACATCACCCTGGAGCAACCGGTTCATGGGGACCGGCCGATTCATATCGGCGAGAATCTGGTGAATGACCCTCGTCTGAGATGCGGTGAGCCGAAAGGGAAGAAGGCGGCAAAGCTCATCTACATCCTTTTTTCCAAAGGCTATCCCTGGCTCCCGGCATGCCTTGCTTCTCCTGAGTGCCAAGGCGAGCTGGAGGGTGAAAAACTCATCGAATATGAGTCTCCGCTGGGCCGGTGCCCTCCAGGCAAGAAGCTCTCGAGGCGTTGATTCGGTGGGGAAGTGAGCCTCCCTGAAGGCCAGATCCAATCGGGGAAGGCCGCTTGACTCCCGTATCCTTGCAGGTAGAGGATCTTCCAGGTCCTCGGTAAACCGGATTACGGCGTCCGTTATAATCCGCCGCATCCTCCGCGATGAAATCCCCTCGATTTCAGGATAGACCGGTACGAGCCGGCCTGCGTCCTGATGATCGTCCTTTTCTATGATCTCAGGGTGATAGGTAACCGGCAGGTTGGCGATTGTACGGAACTGACCATAGATGATAATCTCCTCACCCCTCCGGAACCTGAACAGATATTGGGGTGCCCCCATCCATCTGGCGGATATGACGTCCCTCCCATCACCTATGACCATTTCAAGGACCGTACGGTATCTGAACCTGCGTCGCCTGATCCCAGTTATCCTCCCCCTGATGAGAGCGCTCTGACCAGGCCTGATATCACGAACGGATACAAATCTTGTCCGGTCCTGGTAGGAGCGAGGGAGGAGATAGAGCAGGTCGTAGACGGTGTGCACACCTCGTTTCCGGAGTTCTCCGGCAAATACCTTCCCAACCCCTTTTACGGAGCTGACGGGGCTCAAGATCCTGTCGGAAGAAGTGTGTCTATCTGAATCGGTTGATAAGGAATGGTTCTTCTGTCGCATCTGTTGGTAAACGAGTTATTTCAGGTGGAATAGTGCCTTTGTGAGGCCCGTACCACTCCGATTTCTTTTGGAATTTCCCCTGAAAAGGCTTTCCCCCGGGGTTCAGGTTGATTGAAGTAGCTTTGCCTCAGGGGCCACCCTATCAAAGATAGAGAAACTCCCGGGTCCGTGTTTGCCCATACCTTTTCGGGGAATCATATAGGAAACCCGCCCACCAGTCACTTTAAAAAAAGGCGCCGTTTCCCTCATGCCGAGGATCAAGCTGTACAATAGGCACGGTCTCTTATGCCCCTCTGAGGGGTCTTTGTCATATCGTGACCTCGGGGGTTTTTGATTGATTGGGCCGAGCAGGGGTTGAAGTATTGAGGGAAGAGCAGGCAGCTGACCGACCTCGGTGAACTGTTACTGCAATGCGCCAGCCTTCTTGAGGAAGATCATCATAACAGAGATGGCCGCCGGGGTCATACCCGGTATCCGCGATGCTTGACCCAATGAGATAGGTCTGATGGCCAGAAGTTTTTCTGTTAATTCATTTGAGAGGCCGTGGACCTTAGTGTAGTCAAATGCTGGGGGAATTTTGATTTTTTCGAGATTCTTGAATCGTTCAACCTCCTGTTGCTGTCGCTCAATATAGCCTTCGTATTTGATCTCTACCTCAACCTGACGCCTTAGGTTTTCGGCAAGCTTTCTGCCATTCCCGTCAAGGGGTCTAATGTTCTCGTAATCTAATTCGGGCCTTTTCAGGATTTGACTCAAAGGAGTCGCGTTTCTTATGGGGCTTGATCCAAGCCCTTCAAGATAGTCGTTTACTTGTTTTGAAGAGGGTATGATGGTTTTCTTGATCCTCTGGGCCTCCGCCGAGATCTCCCGGTACCTCTCCTTCATTTCTCCCAATGTGTCGTCGTCGATGAGGCCGAGCTCATTACCCTTTTCCATGAGCCGCTTATCTGCGTTATCCTCTCTGAGCAGGAGCCTGTATTCAGCCCTGGAGGTGAACATCCGGTAAGGCTCTTTGGTTCCTTTGGTAACCAGATCGTCAATCATAACGGCCATGTACGCCTCTGACCGATCCAGGACAAAGGAGGGTCGTTTCTGGATCTTTAATGCGGCATTAATTCCTGCCCACATGCCCTGAGCAGCCGCCTCTTCATATCCGCTGGTGCCGTTGATCTGGCCTGCCATATACAGGCCGCTGATACGCTTGGTTTCAAGGGTGGGAAACAGCTGTATGGGGTCGACATAGTCGTATTCAATTGCATATGCCGGTCTCATTATCTCGGCTTGCTCCAGCCCCTCAACAGATCTCACAAAGGGGATCTGCACCTCCATGGGGAGGCTGTTCCCCAGGCCGCTGGCGTAGATCTCCTCTGTGTCGAGTCCCTCAGGTTCGAGTATGATCTGGTGCCGGTCCCTGTCAGAAAACCGGACTACCTTATCTTCTATAGAGGGACAGTATCGTGCCGGAACACCGGTGATCTTTCCTCCGTACAGGGCGGATCGCTCCAGATTGTCTCTGACGATTTGGTGGCTTTTTGTGTTTGTGTGCCCTATGTAGCAGGGGACCTGTTTGATGTTTATTTCCCCCGTAAACAGAGAGAATGGCTTGGGATTCTCCTCTCCGTCTTGCCTTTCGAATCTGCTGAAATCTATGGTCGATTTCCGTAACCTCGGAGGAGTTCCGGTCTTCATTCTTCCAAGGGTGAAACCAAGTTCTTTCAAGTTTTCGGCCAACCCATAGGAGGCAAACTCACCTGCTCTGCCTGCCTTGATAGCAGTGAAGCCGATATGGACGAGTCCCCGCAAAAAGGTTCCGGTGGCCAGGATGACCGCAGGAGCCTGGTACCCGAATCCGGTCTGATCCTCAATGCCAATGACATGGCTGTCTTCCACGACCAGTCTCTCAACCATGGCCTGTTTTATGTCTATACTGGGCTCCTTTTCCAGAGCCTCTTTCATGCAGATATGATACCTGATTTTGTCGTTCTGGGTTCGGGAGGATTGAACAGCAGGGCCCTTCTTGGTATTGAGGGTTCGATACTGTATTGCGGTTCTATCGGTTACTTTGGCCATTTCACCGCCCAGGGCATCGATCTCTTTTACCAGTTGCCCCTTGCCAACGCCTCCGATCGAGGGGCTACACGGCATTTTTGCGATCCCATCCAGGTCAATGGTCATAACCAAGACACTGCAGCCCATCCGGGCAGCAGCGAGGGCTGCCTCATAGCCCGCATGCCCGGCCCCAACCACGACGATATCATATCTCTTCGGATAGAAGCTCATTTCAGTTACCGTACGGCGCCCTTCTCTAGCCTTGGGTTCACATTTTACATTTTTGGGATTAAGATGTATATGAAAAGCTTATGCACGGGTTCTTGAACAATCCGGATGAAAGATGAAAAAGCCTTACTACGATTTAAACACCTATTTGAGAAGTATTTTTGGTTGTCGTGTTCAAAAGATATCTCTCGATGCGGGGCTGACGTGTCCGAACAGGGACGGCCACATCGCAACGGGTGGCTGTATCTATTGCAACACGAGAGGATCCGGTACGGGGGCCAGCGCGCTCGGCCTCTCCATCACCGAACAGATAGAGAGAGGCAAGGAATTCCTGAAAAAACGGTATAAGGCCCATAAATTCATTGCGTATTTCCAGTCCTTTTCAAACACGTACGGACCGCATGAGAAGCTCAAGGACCTGTACAATGAGGCCTGTGCTGTTGAGGATATCGTTGGGCTATCCATAGGCACTCGCCCTGATTGCGTAGACGAATCAATCCTCACGCTCCTTGAAGGCTATGCAGAGGATTATCTTGTCTGGATCGAATACGGGCTCCAGTCTATTCACGACAGAACACTTGCCATAATAAATAGGGGCCACGATGTTGCCTGCTTCAGGAACGCGGTGGAGAAAACAAAGGGCCGAGGGATTAAGATCTGTGCTCACGTAGTACTTGGCCTTCCCTTCGAAGACAGACACCAGATGCTCGCTACAGCTCAAGCGGTGGGGACAATGGGAATTGACGGCATTAAGATTCATTTGCTCTATGTGGTAAAGGGCACACCTATGGAGCAATTATACCGAGAGGGAAGGTACACATGCCTTGAGCAGGGGGAGTACGTGGAGCTTGTGTGTGATTTCCTTGAAGTTCTCCCTCCTGACATGGTTATTCAAAGGCTTACCGGAGATCCTCATCCAGATGAATTGGCGGCTCCTGAATGGTCGTTACGAAAGAGCGAGACCCTTTCCCTCATCAGAAAGACCCTGGCCGGGAGGGGATCGTGGCAGGGCAAACGGTTTGGCGAGAATCCTTTTCCATGATTTTCTGGGGGGGAATGGCCTTGTGAGGCAGAAGGGGGTAATATTCAGAGATATTGATATTTTTCTTTGGCTTTTGTTTGTTTCAAAAGATAGACAATGAGCCTTATTATATAGAGGTCAATACAGAATATGAGTAGCCCGCACAGTATTGGCATCCAAGATCCGGGCCTGTCCGAATTGACGAAGCCAACGGACAGGGATATCACCGAGAGAAAAATGAGATAGAGAGTAAAAAATGAAAGAACCAGTATGATGAGCAAACGGACCAGCTTCTTCATCATGCGGCCTTTTCCTCTATCTGCCTGCAGAGGAATTCAACCTCTTTTCTGAGGTTATCATCGATCTTGATGCCCCTCTTTACCTTCTCGTCATCGTACAAGATTGTTGAATGGTTTCGGTTAAAGGAGCGACCAATTTGCTCGAGGGGTTTTTCCGTATATCGCCGGCAGAGATAAATGGCTATACTCCTTGGGTAGGAGATAGTCTTTTTTCTGCTCCGTGATTTGAGCGCTTCTATATCAACCTTAAAGTATTTGCTCACGATTTTCTGAATATCCTCGACGGTAGCCAGACGCTTAGCGGGTAAAAGCTGTTTAACCGTCTCCTTGGCCATGCCGATGTCTATCTTTTTTTTCAAGAAATGGGAGATAGCAGTAAGGGAATCAAGGCTCCCTTCAAGATGTCGCACATCCTGAGTGATGGTTTCGGCAAGGTAGTAGGTTACCTCTTCCGGTAGCGACATATTTCGCTCAATTGCCTTCTGAGTTAGGATATCGACTCTGGTATGAAATCCCGGCTTTTCAATGCTGGTAGTCACGCCTGAGGTTAGCCTCGAGGTCAGCATCTTTTTCATGTTTGGAATCTCTTCCGGACTGAGAGGGCTGGTAAAGATAACCATTTTGTCTTCGTTGAAGAGGACGTCAAGGGTGTAGGCCAGTTCAATCTGCGTCTTTTCCTTGCCACTAAGGAAATTCAGGTCTTCAAGGAGGAGTACATCACATCCCCTGCGGTATTTGTTCTTAAATTGTTCGGTTAAGCTGTTTCTCAAGGCATATATCATCTCATTCGTGAAATCTTCCGTGGTTATATAGAGCACCCTTGCCGCGGGTTTTCTTTGGAGAATGGTATTGCCGATAGCCTGAATGAGATGGCTTTTCCCTAAACCCGTTTGAGCGAGCAGAAAGAGGGAGGTATAAGGGAAATGAGACTCGTGAGCGAGTGCCTTGGAAACGGAATAGGCGAACTCGTTGCATTCGCCCACCACAAATCTGTCAAAGGTAAACCGCGAGTTCAGGTATTTGTCCCCAGCCTTTATCCTTTTGGGCATGGAGGGAAGTGTCAGCTGTTTTCCATTGTTTCCGTTAGGGGGCAACTCTCTCAGGCCCCTATTCGGCAAAACCTCAAAGACCAATCTATGGCCGTTGAGACCGGCCTTAGAAAGTTGGCTGTGGAAGAGGGAAGCATAGTTATCTTGCAGCCAGTTTCGAGAGAATTTGTTTGGGCACCCAATAGCGATTGTGCTCTCATCTGATCTGAGAAACTTGAGAGGATCTACCCAGAGAACGTAGCTTTTTTCGTCCATTGTCTCTTTGAGGGATTCTTTCGCTCGATTCCAAACAGTTTCCATTGTCTATCCTCAGTCTTGGCGGAAATTGCTGCCGAAAAAGGTGAATATGTAAGGCCCGGCACCTGAAAGGCCTGTGTTCGTTGATCTACGGGGCTCCCTGGGCCACGAAGCCCTCACACTATCCCGGGGGTGTCGGTCTTTATAGCTTTGCCCATTCTATCAGGAGATACGCATGCATTACGCGGTTGCGCCTTACCGGAGAGGGCCTCGGCACAAAGGCTGTAGCCAAAACCATTGCAGATAAACGATACAAGGTTCTCCTTGGGAACAGCGTCGGATAGAAGTTCAACGGCTAATTAGAGTCGGGAATAAGAAAGACCCACTAACTCAGCATGGCGGTACAAGGGATACACTTACTGCAGCTTATTCTTAGCAACCGGTACAGGAGCGAGTCGATCTCCTGGTACACTATTTTGTTTGTTTTGTACCAGATTTTCATTTATTGTTGTTGCCTAGACGTTACCAACTTTGTATTAGAAAGAGCTTTGGCTGTCAAAGGCGATTAGGTGTGAATTAATCTTATGTGTGCTCCCAGTTATCAACAGAGCTAATACAGTGATTTCACGTGTAGAATGTTTTTCAGGGCCTTCAAGTCCTTGGTGGATACCATAAGCAAGGGAACGAAGGAATCACCACTGAATTCAGCTACTTTTGTCTGTAATCCACAAGACGAAACGTTTCTCTCCATATTGTCAAGCTGCTATTTTCTCGAAAAAGCTCTCTTTTTTGAATCCTTACGTTTTCTTTCTTTACATTTTTTCGCTTGTCGAGAAAAGAGTCCTAGCCCCCTTTTGCGGGCAAGGTTTTTGCTTGTCACGGGATGATGATACTGGTAGAAGGCGAACTGGAAGTATGTGATCCGCCGATGCTGAAAGAAGGGTTGAGAATCGCGATTTCGGGTAACTTTTTTGTTTTATTTTTTTCTGTTTTTTATGATATTTTAACCAAAAAGTTTCTTGAACATCTATTGCGGTACGTGAGGTCATGGGTAAGCGCACAGTCGCACTGATAGCTGGAGGGTGGTCCCGGGAGAGGGAGGTGTCACTTCAAAGCGGAGCATTCGTATATGAGAGCCTTGATAAAGATAAGTACGAGGTGAGGCGATACGATCCGAAGTCCGATCTGGCCATGTTAATACGAGATTCGAAGGAGATAGATATTGCGCTTGTGGTCCTCCACGGAAAGAAAGGAGAAGACGGCTGTTTTCAGGGGCTGCTAGACCTCCTGGATGTTCCGTATGTGGGCTCAGGCGTTTTGGCAAGCTCCTTGGCAATGAATAAGCAGGTGAGCAAGGAGCTCTTTCGATCTGCCGGGCTCACCGTGCCTCGGGATATTGTGCTTGCAAGGGGTCAGAAGCATGATCCGGTTGAGATATTGTCCTCTTTAGGCCAACCGGTCGTTATCAAGCCCGTGGCCGAGGGATCGAGTATTGGACTTAACATATGTTCGACGAGCGAAGAGCTTGCTGCAGCACTGGATGAGACCTTTGCCATGAGCGCACAGGTATTGGCCGAGGAGTACATAAAGGGCAGGGAGGTAAGCTGCGGTGTCATCGGCAACAGTAAGCCGGAGGCCTTGCCGGTAATCGAAATCGTTCCCCAGAAAGAACACCGCTTCTTTAGCTATGAGGCCAAATATGTTCCCGGTGAATCCAAGGAGATATGTCCGGCCACACTTCCCGGTGAGGTCTGCAAAAAGATTCAGGCGTATGCCCTCAAGGCCCACAGCGTGCTCGGCTGTAAAGGTCTTAGCAGATCGGATATGATCGTAACCGGCAACGATGTGTATCTCTTGGAGACCAATACCCTGCCTGGTATGACCAAGAATTCCCTCTTTCCGCTGGCTGTCCGGGCAGCCGGATTAACCATTCCACAATTCCTGGATCGGCTCATCGAACTCGCCCTTAGCGAATAGATTGTCACCTCCTATTGGATAAGCGTAACGATCATCAGTCCCCCGCCTGGTAAAGCGAGTACTTTCGTGTGTTGATAAATCCTCTCAAGACACCCCGCAAAGCGGGATGGGGATCGGATGGACTTTGCGGGTCAGACGACTTAGTTGAGTAAACAAATTCGAAATCCGAATACCGAAACCCCTGGCCCAGACCTGGATTGCTGGTCAGAAGCATATTCACTGCGGTTGCGAGATCTCATAACAACTGCGCTCTATTCGGGAAATGTCGCGCCAGGGCAGGCCGAAACAAATTCGAAATTCTAATGTTCAAATGTTTAAGACATGCTGAGGAGGGGTCTTAATTGGAATACCAATACCAGAAGAATGTTTTGGTCATTTGGATTTTGGATATTCGGTATTGCCCGCCCTGTTAAATAGTCTGTTTGCGCAATATAGTATTAATATTAAATGTGATTTGGATTGGAAACAAGAACACGCTTTATATCAAATCATATAACAGGGTAAAAATTTCGTGCTTAGATATTCGAAATTCAAAACAATGAGCAACGACTATTGATGACTTCGTAAAAAGTCGGAAATGACCATTTTCCGTCATTCCGGCGAAAGCCGGAATCCAGTCTTTTCAGTTAGTTACAGAGGTTCTGGACTCCGGTTTTCACCGGAGTGACGACTTTTTACGAGACCATCACTATTGAATTGCTCTCCCTTCAGAAGGCCTTCCCAAGCCCCTGCTCCACTGGGTGGTTGCCTGAAGTATGGCCTTAGGTGCTCAGGAGTGTTGACATTCGGCGGAGGAGATCTCATAATACCCCCTATGGGTGGAAGATACGGAAAGTACGGTGAGGTAAAACGGCTTGCCAGGCTTCGCAAGGGCAGGAAAGACGCCCGGTTTGTGAAAAGGGGATCTCAACTCGAAAGGGACTATATGCGGAAAGAACGATCACTGCGGAAGCGGTTTGGTAAGATCAAGCCCGAAGACGAAGGTAAGGAGCAGTAGGCATCATGGAGACGGTAACAATCGATGGCGTAATCCTGCACTTGAGCCAGCCCGATGAGGTGCCAATGGACTGGGTGGGGCAAAGGGAATTGGTGACCCAGATACAGGCCGCCTGGCTGGTCATGGGTTCCGGTGATTTTCCCCTGAATCCACGGCTCATCGGAAAGCCCGGCGTGGGAAAGACCACTCTTGCGTACCACGCGGCGAAAAGCCTCAATCGACCGGTGTATCTATTTCAGGCGACTATAGATACAAGGCCCGAGGATCTTATCGTTACCCCTGTTATTAGCGACCAGGGAAAGATAAAATACATGGCAAGCTCTATTGTTACCGCCATGATCAAGGGAGGGGTAGCGATTATCGACGAGGGGAACCGGATGAGCGAGAAGAGTTGGGCATCCTTAGCTCCCTTGATGGATAACAGGCGCTATGTGGAATCCATTGTTGCCGGCATAAAGATCAAGGCACAACCCGATTTCCGGCTCTGCGCCACCATGAACGATGACGCAAGCACCTTTGATCTTCCCGAATACATCCACTCCAGGCTCCAGCCCCAAATCCTCGTGGATTTTCCCGACAGAGAGGAGGAGCGGTTGATCCTCTCCGCCAATCTACCCTTTGCCGATGACCAGATCTTGAATTACGTTGTGAATTTCCTTCAGATCACCCACGCAGCAGATGAACGGTACACGGTGAGGGACGGTATCAACATCGCCAGGTACGCCCTGAAACGGTTGAGCATCGACGGCTCGAACAAGGCCAGAAAGCTCCCTAAAGAGAGGGTAATAGTGGCGCTCAAAGAAGCGGCCTCTATGATACTGGATGAGATAGCCGCAGGGTATTTTACCGCTATCATAGACACGGATGGTGACACAGGAACCATTTGAATGGGAAAATGTCAGGCTTGTCCCGGTTCTCCACAACAGGCTTGAGTTTGCCATTGAGGTCAGGCGTCAATTCGCCTCATTTCAGCCCGAGATCGTGGCGATCGAATATCCTCCTACCATCGGAGAAAACCTCTTAGAGGGCATTAATCGGTTACCCTTGCTCTCCGTGGTCTACTACGAGGAGGAAGATCACACCTTTGTGTACCTGCCCATCGAGCCGACCGACGGACAAATAGAAGCGGTGCGGTTGGCACTTTCCCATAATCTGCCCGTCCATTTCATAGACAGGGATACCGAGGGATACCCTATAGACCGGACGCCCATGCCAGATCCCTACTCGATCAAGCGGATAGGGTATTGGCGCTACTGTCGCAGTTTTCTCGATGAGCACCCAAGCCCGCTCCCCGACCCTGAGGATCAGTTACGGGAGCGGACCATGGCGTACAATCTGCAGCGGCTGAATGGACAGGGAAAGCGGATACTGTTTGTGGGTGGGCTTGCCCACCTTCCCGGCCTTTTAGCTTATCTTGACAAAACACAGGTGCCGGTTATCGGCAAGAGGAGTGGTGGTCATGTGATGCTGGCCCACTTACACGGGGAATCGAGCAGGGAAATCATGACCGAGATACCCTTTGTTGCTGCACTGTATGAACGGTATAGGGATAATCCCCGTATGCCCGAACCCGATAGATTGAAGGCCATCGATCTGCTCATGGAAAGGGCGAGAAAACGCCACCTCAAGAACAGCAAAGAGGAGGTGAGCCCGAACCAGCTGAGGACCTTCAACAAGTTCGTCACGAACTATGCGCTTCTGAGCGGGTTCCTCACGCCGGATCTGTACAAGATACTGGTGGCAGCAAGAGGCGTGGTTGACGATAACTTCGCCTACGAGGTCTGGGACCTGGCAACAGAATATCCGTGGCAAACGGATTCCCCCCGATTGCCGGTCATTCGCCTGAAAGGCACGGACCTATTCCTTGATCAGAAGCGAATCAGGTTTTACCGTCATTTCAGGACGTTGCGAAGGAGGTTAGTGCCCTTGCCCGTAAAGAAGCGGCAGAAGGAGCGATTTCCCGGCGAATGGAAACGGGAGTTCAAGGCTCACACCATATGCTCATTCCAGCCAGAGGATAGTATCATTGAGGGATTCGGCAATTATGTTAAGAAGAGGGCAGTGAAGGAGAAGTCAGAGGAGAACAGCAGGATAGTGCCTTTTTCGACCTCAATGATGGACGGAATTGATATGAGGGAGACCCTCAGGAATTTGAAAGAGGTAACTATATACGTGCGCGAGAATATCCCTCTCAGGGGTAAGGTTGGCTCTGTGGTGGTTATTTTCGATCCCGACTTCCCCGATGCAACAGGCAAGGAGGGTTTTCCGTGGCGGGTTACGTGGCTCGGTGAGCATAATCAGGAATCGGACATGGCTTTCTATAGCACCGCGGCCGGTGAAGCGGTAGTGGGGCCGGGGATATCCCGATGTCAATATGGTGGATTCATGCTTACCTTTCCTCCTCTGAGGGTATATGATATATGGAAGGACCCGTTTTTCGATTTCGCAAGAAACAAGCCGGAGCGGCTTCTCTTAGCTGCCCTTGACTATTCCCTTGAAAGGCATGTCGTGTATGTATCATCGTCGCCGCCGTCTTCTCTTTGCAGATCCTTTGCTTCTCGTATGCGAAAGCAGATTATCTATCTTCCCATAGGCATATTCTCGCCTGTTACGCTCAAAAAGATCAGGCAATTTCACGTGCTGGACGGTCATCCCGTCCGAAGCTATGCAGCAAGGTATATATGAAGTTGAAGTGCCTAAAGTGAACTAAAGTAATAAGTGCCTCCTAAGAAACTAACGATACAAAAGAGCATGGAGATGTCTTTTTTTGCTCTGCCCTCTTAACAAGGCCCCGTACAGGGCCGTTTCAAACCGACGCACCGCCCCATAAGCCTTAGCACTAAGGTACCAGCCTGTGTGCGCCGTTTTGAAACGCCCACTCCTCTGAACGATGGGAGGCCTGCCCTGGCGCTCAGCTTCCGGAGTGTTGTATGGATACGAGAGTATCTCACATCTCAGTTCTCCTTACTCATGCCTTATGAGCCAGGTCTGGGCCAGGGACAGAGTCAAAAAAAGACATCTCCATGCTCAGCAGAGCGTTTCTTTCATGTATAACCCTGAAGCGAAGCGCCGGGGTCATGTGCTAAAGTGAACTAAAGTAATAAGTGCGGAAAGAGCGTTCGGCTGTGAACACGTTACGCAGATAGCCGGGGAGGAGAAGCTTTTCCAGAATGTTTACTTAATCACAGGGGGAGAGGCTATGTTTGATTTCATGTTGAACGAGGAACAGAAAGCATTGCAGAGGGAGGTCAGGGAATTTGTAAAAAATGATATCTCCAGCAAACTGGTGCGCGATATGGACTTGAGCATTATAGAGTCGGGCAGGCCTATTGTTGAGATGGCCGGGAAGAGGAATCTCCTCGGTCTCCGATTTCCAAGGGAATACGGAGGGCGTGGCCTCAACTGGGCAGCAGAGGTGGTTGCCATCGAGGAGGTCGGCGTTCTCGGAACCTCGATTTCCTGCGCCTATGTTATGCCCAGCATTGTCGGAGAAGCGCTGAACAGCTTTGGAACCAAGGAGCAGAAACAACGTTACCTGAAACCGACCAACCAAGGGAAACTCTATTCGGCTGAGGCCCTGACAGAACCCCGCGGTGGTTCAGATTTCTTCGGTGCCACAACCAAAGCCGTGAAAGACGGCGATTCATTTGTGCTGAAGGGTGAGAAACGCTTCATCGTGGGCGCAAAGGACTCGGATTATTTCTTGGTCTACGCTAAGTCTGCTCCCGATGCACCATCCCATGAATCCATCAGCTGCTTCATTGTCGAAAGGGGCATGGGCGTAAAGGATCAAACTATTTATAACCTCCTCGGGACAAGGGGTGGTGGAACGGGACGTCTCGTGTTCAAGGATGTTCGGGTGCCAAAAGAGAACCTTGTTGGTGAGCTCCACAACGCCTATGCTATCTTTAACAGGATGATGGTCCCGGAGCGGTTGACAAGCGGTGCCGGCGCGGTTGGTCTCGGCAGGGCCGCGCTCGAGGTTGCCACGCGGTATTCCACGAGGCGTAAGGCCTTCGGGAAAACCATAGATAAGTTCCAGGCCGTAACCTTTATGGTGGCCGATTCGATTACCACCTTGGATGCTGCCAGGGCCTTGGTTTACGCGGCGGCGCGGCTGGCCGACTCGGGTGGTGACTCTCGAAGACTCGTGTCTGAGGCAAAAAAGGTGGGCACTGAGGCTGCATGGAAGGTAATAAACAATGCAATGCAGATTATGGGCGGAATCGGCTATACTAGTATTTATCCGATAGAACGTTTTCTGAGAGATTGCCGCCTGGCCATGATCTGGACCGGCACCAATGAGGTAATGAATCTCCTCATTCAGCATGAATACTATCGGGAGTTGCGGGAAAGAAGAATTGAGCTCAGGGACGTAGAAGAGGATGCTATCACGCCTGACGAAGATGAAAAGGTCTATGAATAAGCCTCATAATCTCTGCCTTTAGAGACAAGCGGAAGCCACTTCACGGTTTGTGCTCGTGAGGTACCCTGCCGAATCGGTGGGTATGGATGTGGGTGTGGGGTTCCAAGGCCTCATCAAGGAGAATCTTGCCGCTCACCATGGCATGAAGCCAATCTGTTGTTTCAGACAGGAAATCCAGGTTATGTGAAATAAGGATGTATGATAAATCAAGTCCCTTTAGGGTTTCGGTTATCCTTTCCATCGCCTCCTCGTCCAGCCCATTGGTGGGTTCATCAAGGAGCAGGACCTCCGGGTCCATGGCCAGAACCGTGGCCAGAGATACGAGCCGCTTTTCCCCTCCTGAGAGCTTATAGGTAACCCTGTTTTCGAAACCGGCGAGATCAAGCCTTGCCAGGGTTTTTAGGGCGATAGCTCTTGCCTCTTCCGGGGATTTCCCCAGATTTAACGGGCCAAAGGCAACATCTTCTAATACGGTGGGGCTAAACAGCTGATCGTCAGGGTCCTGGAAGAGCAGGCCAATCCTCCTCCTTGCCTCTCGGAAGTCCTTCTCCTCGTGGACGGGTTTGTTAAAGAGTTCGATGGTCCCGGCTGATGGCCGTAGGAGACCCATGATAACGTGGAAAAAGGTAGTCTTACCGCAGCCGTTCGGCCCTACTAAACCGATACGATCCCCTCGACGAAGTTGAAAACTCAGGCGGTCGAGCACGGGTTTGGCTTCCGAGTAAGAAAACAAGATGTCTTTTAGGTTGATGATCAGATTGTCGAGCTCCATTGCAAGAAAACCAATCCAAAGATTATGGTCAGCATTACCGACAAATAGAATAGATCCCTCGCCTTCACTGAAAAGGGGGTCGATGCATAGTACCTTCCGGTAAAGCCTCTGCAGAGCATTGCCTTATGGATCCTCTCTGCCCGGTCATAGCTTCTGACCAGCAGGGCCCCCAAAAGGTAGGCATAGGTTTTGTAGGTGTGGTTGTTTGTTCGCGGAGTAAAGCCTCGTATTTTCATGGCATTTATGAGTCTTCGGTATTCCTGAAAGATGACGTGGATGTAACGATAGGTGAAGAGCAGGAGGTGTACCAGCTTATCGGGTACAGAGAGCCGACTCATGGCATGGCCAAGGGTGAAGATCGGTATTGTACCGAGGAGGGCAATCATGGCCAGAAGGATTGTGTTGGATTTAACAGTAATCTTCGTGGCATAGAGTATACCCTCTTTTGTTGCGACCAAAGGCCCTAAGGCAAACCAGGATTCTCCCCTGTAGGTAAAGGGAAGCAAGAGCCACAGAAAGAAAATTAGCCCATTTACCAATAAAAGCCGATACAAAACCTTTTGAATAGAGAGCGTGGCAAGAGAGATCATGAGTACCGATACCGCCAGGGCGGGCACCAGGGCCAAGAAGTTGCTCGACACAGCCACAAGAACGGAAAAGAGGGCCGCCACAATGATCTTAATCCTGGGATCAAGGCTGTGAACAAAGGAAGTACCGGTTGAGAATTGCTCTTCAATCATCTCTGTTGTCTTTCTGTTTTTCCTTTATTCTGTTTCTAAAATAGAGCGCCAAACCCATGAGCCCGAAGATATAGCCAATGCCGCCCACTATTTCGGTAACCGAAGGCCCCCGTGACCGTGATTCGGCCATCATTCTCATGATTGGTCTGAGTTTCCGGTCTAGAGAATCCTCGATTAACTCCTTGATCTCTTCCCTATTCAGCCCGGCAGCCTGTTGCTGCCAAGGTTTTAGAGCCGGTTTACCCTCCGAGGTACCGGCTGCTTCACGGATCTCCGATTCCGTGATTGTCCACTCGGCTCTGTGCCCCATCCCCACATTGAGGACAACCGTGAGGTCAGCGAGTTTGGGGACCTTGAACGAGAATTCGCCCCTCTCGTCTGTAGTTCCCGCAAGCAGTTGCGCGCCCTCCCCGTCAAAGACCAGGATCTGGGCATTTCTAACCTTGTTTCCACCCATGAACTTGCTTTCGGTGTATACAGTATTTCCCTCAACCCAGGCGAAGATCGTTACCTTATGGGCGAGCGCGGGAGGATTGCTCAAGGCTATCAGAAGCGATGCAATGAGGAGCACAAAAGGAAGCCTCTGAACGTCATGCCGGTTTTCCATGGATACCTCCAAAGAGTTCGGGTTTTACCCTTTTTAGAAATGCTATGCAAAAGAGCGTGATGATTCCCTCGATGATCATCACAGGGAGATGTGCCACAAGAATCAGCATGGCAGCTGAAAAGAACGATTCTTGGGTAAAGACCAGGGAAAGCGCCACAAGGATACCGGAAAGGAATACGGCAAGAGATCCACACAAAAACGCGGAAACCCCTGATATGAGCCTTCTCTCGTGACGCACCAATCCGCCGAAAAGATAATAGCAGGTCACGCCCGGCAGGGCCATGATTACCGTATTGACCCCAAGGACCGTGACCCCACCAAACTGGAAGAGGATTGCCTGTAGACCCAAGGCTACTAACATCGCGGGGAAACAGAGCCAACCCAACAAGAGCCCGTTTATGCCGTTAATGATTAAATGGACATTGGACGGCCCCACAGGCACATGGATCAATGAGGCCACGAAAAAGGCGGACGATAGAACGGCTACCTGGGGGATCTTTTCATGATCCATCTTTTTCAGGCCAACGGCCACCCCTCCTGCAGCTAAGGCCGCACCTGCGACCAACACTGGTGCCGATAATACGCCTTCGGATATGTGCATGTGCAAATCCTCCCAGTACCCCTCTCACTCGTTGAAAGTCAAAGGCCAGCACAACCCCATGAAATAAGCAGAGCCAGGCCCTTATGATGTGGATCCCCTATTTCCAATCGTGGAATCGAACCCACAGGACGGCGCCGATTTCCACATTCTTGCCCTTGATTTTCTCATCTGCCGTGTTCAAGGCCGCAAATCCCCACCACCCGGCCCTGGGTGCAGCATAGGTAAAGACCCCGTTCGCGTCCGCCTTGATGGTCTGGGTAACCATATAATCGGTAGGTGCTTTCGCTTTGCCATCTCTGTTGTAGTATTCTACCTCTACCTCGCAGAACGATACCGGTTTGCCATCCAATTTGACGATCCCCTGAAACACATTGCCGGCATAGAGGCCATAGGGTTTTGATAAAGGTACGATCTCGGTCTTGAGGCCTATCTCCTGGTCCCATCCCTCGTCATCGCCAAAGGCGGTTACAACGGCTTTGGTGTAGTGTACTATGTAACAGTCCTCTGCCGGCTCCCAGTAGGGCTGAGGCTCCATAAAGAACTGGTAAACGCCCGGACGCTTGATCCTGTAATCCGTCTCCCAACCAGTATGCTTCATGACCTCTGCCCGTTTCAGCGTTCTTATAAGATCCACCCGTTTCCCGTTTGCGAAAACGCCAAAAAGCACCGGTTTCTCCATTTCCATGCCTTGCCCTTCGAAGGGGTGGGAAAAGGAAAGCCTGAGATTGATTGTGCGGTTGTCGTTCTGCATAACCATAGAGTCAGACGGTATGAGCATCCCAAAATGGGCGAGGGTGCCTCCAGGCAAAGAGATAACGGTTATACTCGCAATGATCAGCAAGGCCAATCTTTTCATGGTATGTTTCTCCTTTCTAAAGATCCTCTGTCCGGTAATGAGATGGTCTCTGCTTCCCTTTTGGGGGCCCTGCTTCAACAAAAAGGCCGCGAAGGTATTGTGCCCTGACTCCTAACAGAGCAAAAGACCTCCGTGGCCTTATCTATCCGTAGACTGCCTTTCTAGGTGTTGAATATGGGGAATAGTCTTCTTGATCAAATTCCCGTAACGATGGGGATTATATACCTTCCCCCTAGCGGTCTGTCAAGGGAAATCCTGCAGGAAATCCTGCAGGAGGTATTTGGGCGGGACTTGAAGGTGCCTCAGTCTGCCATGTACCGTTAATCTGGTCTGATGAAGAAACCTCGATCGCAAAAGGCCCCTTCTTTCATCACAAGCGTGGCCGGATAGGGGAAGCGGAGTCGGGGGGAAAGCGGATTGGACCTCGATATGTACGAAATGCGCCGGGGAAGAATTGACTGCCCCTCTCCAGAGAGATGGGTTTTTTTCTTGGCTTGTGACATGCTTAGTCCCTCAATTCATACATTCGATGACGTATTTGTTTACTCGGGACTAAGTGCTGCCCTCGGCCATGAGCTCGGGCCGAATGGAGTGAGCCCTTCGGTTTGAGCCATTCGACCTAGAGCTCATGGTCTAGAGGCTCAGGGTCGAAGACAATTGCAGAGATTATAGGGATGAAAATACGTTATTGTATTTGCGAATCGAAGCACTTAGGTATACTATACCGCGTTTCAATTCGTAAAGACCTTGAAAATGACTGTGAGAACATGATCAAGATACTTTTAAATAGCGGCTTGTTGCTGATGATCTTTTCAGCGCTCTTTTACGCCCTTGGCGATATTGTCATAAAGTTCATCTCGCCTTCAATCGGCTCGATTCCAATCGCCTTCTTTCGGTTCCTGTTGGGTGGGCTCATCATCTTGCCCTTCCTGGCACGGAGTCATGAATCTCTGAGGGGTAACTCCACCAGGCTTCTGCTGTTGCGAGGACTCATAGGGACGCTGGCCTTTTTCTGTCTGGTCAAATCCATCGCCATGATTCCATTGTCAAACGCCATGGTGCTCTTTTATACGTTTCCTCTTTTTGCAACGCTTTTCTCCTTTTTCATCCTCAAGGAATCGCTGGCCAGGGTAGAGGCGGTGCTCATCGGGGTCGGGCTGATGGGCGTATTCGTGCTCATCAATCCCAGTTCACATAGCCTTGGCATGGGCCATGTATATGGGATTCTTGCAGGTGCTTTCGCGGGTCTGACGGCGGTACTCATTCGGAAAGTGAGGAAAACCAACGGTCCGTTGATTATCTACTTTTATTTCTGCGTGGTGGGGGGAGTGGTCTCGTTCCCCCTGTTTATCACGAACTTTACCCTGCCCGGTTTCGAGCTTCTTACCCTGTTGATCGTGCTCGCCGTTCTTCTCCTCATAGCTCAGCTGTTTATGAATCAGGGTTTCAAGTTTTGCAAGGCTTCGGAGGGCTCCGTGATCTTGATGTCAGAAGTTGTGCTTACTGGCGTTGCAGGAGTTGTGCTCTTTCATGATTCCTTGGGGCTTAGCTTCTTCATCGGAGCCTGCCTGATCGTAGGGAGCGGGGTAGGGCTGAATTTGATTAACAGAAAAACCCCTTCCAGTGAGGTGCTTCCTTAATTCTTGACTTGCTCCTTGTCTTGAAATAGCCTATGAAACTCATATTGTAGAATGGAATAGAGAGACGTTGAGTCTCAGATGTTCCCTAATCTGTGAGTTGGAGCTTTTAGGAGAGAACCTCAAAAAAAGAAAGCTGGGCATCGCTTCATGCCCAGCTTTTCAAAGACTACTAAACTTTAGAGAAAAACCTATTTGACCGCCTGAACAAGCTTATTGCCGGCCTTGAATTTAGCGACTTTCGTGGCAGGAATTCTGATCTCCTTGCCGGTTTGAGGGTTCCTTCCGCTTCTGGCCTTTCTGGCGCTTACAGAGAACGTTCCGAAACCAACCAGGGCAACCCTGTCGCCCTTGCTAAGGCTCTTTGTTATCGCGTCAATAGCGCTGTCTAAGACTTTGCCAGCCAAGGCCTTAGAGATACCCGCATCTTTTGCAACAGCCTCGATTAATTCTCCCTTGTTCATGTGACTCTTCCCTCCTTTCTGCTGAAAGTGTTAATTAATGCGGCATTTGAACATGTTTATCCCTGCATGTCAACGTTTTTCCGCGTTCTATCGTGCCTGAAACGGATTTCTCTAGATTTTTTATCGAAAATCAGCGTAATCCGGAGTCAAAAGCCAACTGTAATGGCTATGAGCTGACATATCACTTGAAGGAGTTCCGTGCCAAAGACAGAGTCAAAGTTGCACCATCTCTTCCAGGGCTTTTGTGACGGATTGGTGTATTACGACATCCGCCTTGGAATCCAGAGGCGTTGGATCCCGGTTGATGATGAGGAGCGCTGCCCCGTTTTCGACTGCATAGACCGGTATGGAGGCAGCGGGATAGACCACTAGGGAGGAGCCGACCGTGATGCACAGATCACATTCTTTTGCATGGATAATTGCGCGTGCCATCTTATCCGTGGGCATGGCTTGGCCAAAGGATATGGTATCCGGCTTGAGAATACCGGAGCATTCATCACAGTAAGGGACTTTAACGCCTAAGGTTATCCGTTCTTCGATGTCATCTCTGTCGTAAGTCTTCCCGCAATTCAGGCAAGAAACCGAAAAGACGGTGCCGTGAATTTCAATGATTCTGTCAGGCGAATTCCCGGCCTTGTGGTGCAGGTGGTCAATATTCTGTGTGACAATAGCAACCAGCTTTCCCATGTCTTCCAGGGCTTTGATGGCCAGATGGGCAGGGTTCGGGAGGGCATCCCTGATAACCTGGTAAGACTCCGTGCTCATTTTCCAGTATCTAACCCTGGCTTTTTCATCGGATATGATCTTGTCATAGTAAAAGTCCGAAGGGTCATATTTACTCCAGAGACCTCCTGGGCTCCTGAAATCCGGAATGCCTGATTCCGTGCTGAGTCCGGCCCCTGAAAAAACCAGAATCTTGGTGGCCCTATCGATCAAATCCTTGCCTTGAGCTATCAAAGGGTCCACTGGTTTCCTCCATTTCCATGCCCTTATAGTATTCCGGGAGCCCTCAGTCACGTTGTCAGGCTTGGGCAGAAGAACAGTGATATCCTGTTGCCGCTTTACTAAGGGCTCAGACACTATCCGTATATTGACTGGCAGAGCATATAGCAAGATGTTTCGTTGTGCAATTAATAAAAGACTTAGCCGCCATATTGAAACGATACGTTAGGGTCATCTGCTCCTGACCCTAAGGCTCAGAACAAGGACCTGCATCCATATTCGTTTGACACGGGAATGCGGCTGTCCTAAACTTGATTAGTTCGAAGTGAATTTCTCTGGCAGTTTTGTCCCTCATTTTCTTAGTATTATCAGATAAGCATGCAATAGGCGGAAAGGAGGTCAGGCATGCTTCGGATGTCCAAGGAAACAAGGCTATCGGCAGAAGAGATTATCAGTGTGGCGTCTGATTTTTTCGGAAAGGAAGGAATCGGCTTAGAGGAAAAGAGCCGCAACTCTTGCTGCATCAGCTTCGAAGGGGGTGGTGGGCACGTATCCGTAACCATTGGAGAGGGCGACAGCAAACAGAGTGTTGATGTTGAAACGAGAGAATGGGAACATCAAGCAAAGGAGTTCCTGGGGAAACTGTGAGTCAACAGCTGAACCGCCCTTAGCAATAGTTGAATTCTTCACTTAACGTGCTCGCAAGAATTCTTGGTAAACCCTCTCAACCTTTTGCCGGGTTACATAGGGTTTATGGGTCCGAAACCCGCCTCCGAATGAATGGGGAATGTGCATTAACTCATGGATTAGAACCCTGGTCTGGTCCTCCCTGCTGAGCTTGTCAAATCGCTCGGAGATAACCTCAATGACATAGTGAGGCCCCTGATTCAGGGCTAGCTGCATGATCTTGGAAAGCCCATGGCACCGGGCAATAATCCTCCTGCTACGGGAGCCTTTGCTCCTCAGGCAGGTCACTCTCGATGCGTCAACGTGGGTCATCTCCACTCTACGGAGGATGTCCCCTATTCTTTCACTAACATCCCGGGCCAGTTCATACCGAATCATAAGGGTACCTAACCACAAAAGGTGCCAAAAATCAAGGCATCCATGTCGGCGTACCGGCATTTTCACAACTGAAGTCTTTCAGGTGGATGTTTTTGGGCTAGGCTGGGCAGAGCTAATTGACTGATAGAAACGGGAGCCAGGGAGGGCAAGTCTTACCATTTTGATTTCCCTTTACCAAGAGAGAATGCCTACTGGCCCCGTATGCCTAGTCCAGATCCAGGGCCTTCTTCTGGAGAGCGAGGTCGGTTTCCAACTCCCTGAGATAGATCCCCTTTTCCGCGAACGGAAGGCAGAGGAGGGTAGCCCCAGTAAATCGCAGCTCTGCCGTC
>Ga0307380_10000985_pt1 | contig 42929 bp, 51 predicted proteins | sample UN3MG_FD_202239 | JGI IMG/M metagenome (GOLD analysis project Ga0307380, IMG submission 202239) | Soil microbial communities from Risofladan, Vaasa, Finland - UN-3 | ecosystem: Environmental > Terrestrial > Soil > Coastal area > Acid sulfate soil | place: Finland: Risofladan, Vaasa | collected...
TATATAATTCTACTTCAACTAAATTAGAATTTTATAACGGAACTTCCTGGAATACTCTGCCAGGACTAACCGTTGGATTGTCTTTGGCTCTTGATGGATAAATTATAAATACTAAGAGACCTTTTTATTGTTATAATGAACGAAGGCAATCTCCATAAATGGTTTAAGGGATCAAAATCCAAAGACGGTAAGTCTGGATGGGTTAATGTGGTCACTGGCGGAACTTGTGCAAGTGATGAACCTGGTGAAGGAACTCCCAAGTGTGTGCCATCTTCTAAAAGGGCAAGTATGACGAAAGCAGAGAGAAAGTCTGCACAAAGCAGAAAGAAGAAAGCAGACCCAAACCAACAATCAAAGTCTGGTGCTGCAAAACCAACTTACGTTTCAACTGACAAACCAAAGAAAAAAATGAAAGAAGAAATGGAAATCAATGAAGCGGACAAGAAGGGTAAAGGTAGTGGTAAGAAGGATGCATGTTACCATAAGGTAAAGGCATCTGCTTCTGTATGGCCTTCTGCTTATGCTTCTGGTCGTTTGGTTCAGTGTCGTAAGAAAGGTGCTGCCAACTATGGTAAGTCGAAGAATGAAGAGTTTATATCTCTTCCTGAAATGACTGGTCTTCAAATCAATGCCATGAGAAGAGCTGGTATTGAAGTAGAAGTTCTTGATGAAAAGTGTTGGAAGGGTTATAAGAAAAAAGGCATGAAGACCATGTTTGGAAAAAAATATCCAAATTGTGTCAAAGAAGACGCAAAGGCAGTAAATGAACTTGAGAAAAGACTTCTTGAACTGAATGATGTTTCATATGACTCCATCGATAAGTTGATGAGAGGTATTTGTGAAGATAATGATATGACTCCCAGAGAACTCCATGATGAGTTCAAAGATAAGCATGAGCAGACTCCTGATAGTTGGGTTCGTTCACAGAAAGAACTTGATGAAGCTGTAAGAATTCCATCCAAAACCGGAAACATCTATATGGTTGGGTTTAGTTGGAAAGGTAGATATATGCTTATTAAATTGTTCTTCCCAACAGTTCATAGACCTTCAAAACAAGAAGTAGTTGATGCCATTGAGAAAATCTATCCTGGAGCTTTAGTTCAGAGATATGATATGGCAACATATCAACCAGGCGAATCTCTTCTTCATGTTGAGGAATATAATAAATCCAGTAAGAGTTGTTCTAAAGGTGAATACTATTGTAATGACTCTAAAAAATGTAAATCAATTCCTAAAGGTTATCATGTAATGCCAAACGGGGATCTGATGAAAGATGAGGATCATGATAAAGGTGAAGGTGAAGGTGGTGATATGAGTGAAGGAGCTGCATGGACTAAAAAAGAAGGTCAGAATAAATCTGGTGGTCTCAACGAAAAAGGACGTAAGTCTTATGAAAAAGAAAATCCTGGTTCTGATCTAAAAGCACCTTCAAAGAAAGTTGGTAACAAAAGAAGAACGTCATTCTGTGCAAGAATGAAAGGAATGAGAAAGAGACAAAAACCTTCCAATAATACTGGTGATGATAGATTGTCTAAATCACTCAGAGCGTGGAACTGTTGATATGAAAGACTTTAAAGATTTTATACAGGAATCAGTCACTATTCATGGTGACTTTAATGGAACACTCAATGTAGGTGGTGATAATTCTGCTTCTCCAGAACAGCAGGTGGAAGAGAACTATAAGTATCTTGCAGACTTTGTTTGGATGGGTAGTATTTACAGAGTGCAGTTAGAACAGGCTGACTCAGTAAGACTACCAACTAATCAGGAGTTGGCAGAACAACTTCAAGGTGAATATCCTGGAGCAATTGTTCAAAGAGTATATCCAGTAGAACAAAAATCAACAGTGAAATTTGGTGATGTAAGAAGATATCACCCCGGTAAATTACAGTGGGAAAATTATGGCACAGTGGAATAAGACTACTCAAGACTTCTTGAATCAAGAGAGAAGTCTCTTTGAGGTATATAATATTGCAGATCATTGGGGAAACCAGACAGACTGGAGACCCAATTTTTCTAATAGTAATAGGTTAAAAGTTGCTCCATATCAGTCAGTTTTCTTTAACACCTTCCAATATGGTAAGGAGACTGATGTTTGGGATGAGAGTTTAGTTGGAGTTGGAGCAACTGCTACCTTTAATGCATCATCCAGTAATATAGTAATGGAAGTTGGATCTGCTGCTGGTAGTAAAGTAGTCAGACAAACCAAGAATGTAATGAGATACATTCCTGGTAGAAGTGCTAGTCTTACATTTGCAATTCGTCTTGATACTCCACAGGTCGGTATTCGTAGAAGGTTTGGATTGTTTGACGATAATAATGGAGCTTATTTTGAGGATGATGGTGGGACATATTCTTATGTAATTCGTAGTAATACAACAGGTATTGTTAGTGAAAGAAGAGTAACCAGAGATGACTGGAATGGTGAGAAGTTTGATGGTAATGGATATACTGGTGTCACTGCTGATGCAACAAAACAGCAGATGATTTCCATCAACTATGAGTGGTATGGTGCTGGTATTGTTGAGTTTGCATGGTTAATGAAAAATGAGACAATTCCGTCTCATACATTTGAGAACTCAAATACTTTGGATACTGTTTGGTGTTCTACTCCATTCCTACCAATTCGTGTTGAGATTGAGAATGTAACTGGTGTTGCTGGAACTCATTACATCTATCAGGGTTCTAATTCTCTAATCCAAGAAGGTGAACCAGAGAAACTTGGTATTCTTGAAAGTGTTGCTAATCCCATTACAGGGACTACGATGTCAGCAGCAGATACATTCTATCCAATTATAAGTCTCAGATTGAAAGCTAGTCAGTTAGGTGCTGTTGCTCTGATTAGATCTCTACAAGCAGCAACGAATGATAATACTAATGTCTATTGGAGATTAATTGAGAACCCAACCTTAACTGGTGCAAGTTGGACAGATCATCCAGATCCAAACTCCTTTATGCAATACGACACAAGTGCTACTGCTACAACTGATGGAAATATTGTCCTGAGTGGATTTACGATTTCTGGTGGTGCAGCTCTAACTCCTATTGATGAAAAAGCACAACTACAAATTGGTAGAAGTGGTATTGGAACGATCAGTGATATATACACTTTAGCATGTGCTTCACCTAATACTAACAAGAAAGTACTCGCAGTATTGAACTGGATTGAACAAAGGTAATTATTTTTATGAGTAATGCTGATATATATTTGGGTAATCCAAATTTAAAAAAGGCTAATACAGCTATTGAGTTTACCCAAGATAACATTGAAGAATATATTAAATGTAAAGAAGATCCAGTTTATTTTGCTAAAAACTATGTTCAGATTGTGACTCTGGATCATGGTCTTCAACCCTTTAAGCTGTATGACTTTCAGGAAAAACTAGTAAAGAACTTTCACGAAAATAGATTTAATATCTGTAAGATGCCAAGACAGACTGGAAAGTCTACTACTGTGGTATCTTTTCTATTACATTATGCTATCTTCAATGATAGTGTTAATATTGGTATCCTGGCAAACAAAGCATCCACGGCAAGAGAACTTCTTGGAAGGTTACAGATTGCTTATGAGAACTTACCCAAGTGGATGCAACAAGGAATTCTAGCATGGAACAAAGGTAGTTTAGAATTAGAGAATGGTAGTAAGATATTAGCAGCATCTACATCTGCTTCTGCTGTTAGAGGTATGTCATTTAACATCCTCTTCCTTGACGAATTTGCATTCGTTCCGAACCATGTTGCAGACTCATTCTTTGCATCTGTTTATCCTACGATTACTTCTGGTAAATCAACAAAGGTAATCATTGTTTCTACCCCACACGGTATGAATCACTTCTACCGTATGTGGCATGATGCGGAAAGAGGATTCAATGATTATATACCAACTGATGTTCATTGGTCTCAAGTACCTGGTAGAGATGAAGTCTGGAAAGAACAGACTATTAAGAACACATCAGAACAACAGTTCAAGGTTGAGTTTGAGTGCGAGTTCCTAGGCTCTGTTGATACACTCATTGCACCATCAAAACTTAAGACATTGGTCTATGAGAATCCTATTCAGAGAAATGCTGGATTAGATGTTTTTGAACCAGTCAAAAGTGGTCATGATTATATTACAACCGTTGACGTTGCCAGAGGAGTTGGTGCAGACTATTCAGCATTTGTGGTTATTGATATCACCACATTCCCACATAGATTAGTTGCAAAGTATAGAGATAATGAAATCAAACCAATGTTATTTCCAAGTGTCATCTATGAAGTAGCAAAAAATTATAACGAAGCGTTTATACTCTGTGAGGTCAACGACGTTGGAGACCAGGTGGCAAGTATTCTTCAATATGACCTAGAGTATCAAAACTTGTTGATGTGCTCTATGAGAGGTAGAGCAGGTCAGATTGTTGGTCAAGGATTTTCTGGTAAGAAGACACAACTTGGAGTCAAGATGTCCAAGACTGTGAAGAAAATTGGGTCTCTCAATCTCAAGACAATGATTGAAGAGGATAAACTCATTCTCTGGGATTATGAGATTATTTCAGAACTAACTACATTCATTCAGAAGAACAATTCCTTTGAAGCAGAAGAAGGATGTAATGATGACCTTGCAATGTGTCTAGTGATTTATGCATGGATGGTCGCACAGGACTACTTCAAAGAATTGACTGACCAGGATGTTCGTAAGAGATTATATGACGAACAAAAAAACCAGATCGAACAGGACATGGCACCATTTGGTTTCCTAGATGATGGTTTAGGTGAGGATAATTTTGTTGATGGTGATGGGGATAGATGGTATACACAGAATAATAAAATGGACGAATACGGAAACACTGCTGGTGGTTGGGAACTCTGGAATTACTGATGGATTTAGATGGTCAGATAAAACTTGGACACTTACTTCTGAACGATAGGAAGTGTAGAACTTGTGGAGAGACAAAGAACTTGATAGAAGGTTTTTATAGGACAAGAAAAGATAGAGGGCCTGTCGCATCTTCTTATTCTTATGAATGTAAAGAGTGTACTGTTAGAAGAGTTGTAGAGAATAGAAAGAAAATAACTCCATTTGTTGATTGGAATTATCCAGATTGGTGACTCACGTCGTATTTCCCCACTGAAAAGACCCATAATCATAAATATTTTTAGATAAACTGAGATCACGGAGAAAAATTCATGGCGACTCCTCAATTATCTCCAGGCTTAATTGTCAGAGAAGTTGACTTAACAGTAGGAAGAGCAGATAACGTTCTTGATAACATCGGTGTAATTGCCGGTCCATTTGAACTTGGGCCAGTAAATGAGGCGATTGACATCACGACAGAACAAGAACTCATTAATTCCTTTGGTAAGCCACTTTCTACTGACAGACAGTATGAGTACTGGATGACGGCATCTTCTTACCTGTCATATGGTGGTGTACTTAAGGTGGCCAGAGTTGCTGGTTCTACATTGGGTAACTCCAATGCTGGTGCTGGAGTTGCCTCTACATCGATGACTGGTAATGGTAGAATTGATAACTATGATGATTATCAAGCAAACCATACTACCGACACATCATTCAACTACGCAGCCAAGAACCCTGGTAAGTGGGCAAACAATCTGAAAGTATGTGTTATTGATAATGCTGCTGACCAAACAATTGGAATCAATACTACTAACCCTGGTACCAGTGGAGCACTGGTTGGCTATGGTGTTACTGTAAGTCTCAGTGGTGTTGTTATTCCTGGTGCGGGTTCCACTTCGGTATTCAATGGTCACCTTAAAGGTATTATTACTGGTGTTACTACTGATTCTGGTGGTTCTAGTTCAATTGATGTTAAAATTGTTTCCAGAGTTTCTGGAAGTACCGAAACTAAAATCAATTATCAACAGAGTAATAGTGCTGCATCAATCGCAGTTTCTGACACTGTAAACTTTGTTAATAACTCTGGTATCAACACAGGTACTTCACAAGCAGCAACAACTTCTGTTGACTGGTATGATCAACAAAGTCTTGGACTCACCAATTCCACAGTTTTTTGGAAGTCAATTGCACCGAGACCAGTAGCGTCAAACTATGTTACTCAGAGAAACGGTGGAAATGACGGTATTCACGTTGTAGTTGTTGATGACACTGGTTCAGTAACAGGTATTCAAGGAAACATCCTTGAGAAGTTTACGAATCTTTCTAAGGCAGTAGATGCTACCTCTGATGGTGACGCACCAACGAAGACTTACTATAAGAACTTTGTTGCTGACAACTCTTCATATGTTTATGCTGGTAAAAATCCATCTTCTGAAGCGGATTCTTATTGGAACACTAGTCCATTGGCTTCAGGTTTCTCTACATCATTCACTCCAATCACAACCGGAGCCGGTCTTTGGGGATTAGAAGCACAAGGTGTTACCTTCTCGTCTATTGGTTCAGTAAGTTACACCTTTACTGGTGGTGTTGATTATTCCGCAAACGGTGGAATGGAAGCTCAACTGGGAGACTTGAATACTGCTTACGATTTGTTCTCTAATAAAGATGAGATCGAAGTTGATTATATCATCATGGGTCCTGGTCTAGGTGATGAGTCACAATCACAAGCCAAGGCAAATAAAGTCATCTCTATTGCTGAGTCGAGAAAAGATTGTGTTGCAACTGTGTCACCACACAGAGCAAACGTTGTTAATGTCACCAACACAACAACTGCTACAAGTAATCTGTTGAGATACTACTCACCACTTACTTCTTCGTCATATGCAATCTTTGATAGTGGTTATAAGTACACTTTTGATAGATTCAATAACGAGTTCAGATACATCCCATGTAACGGTGATGTTGCTGGTCTGATGACTAGAACTAATCTGGTTGCCTTCCCATGGTTCTCACCTGCAGGTGTTCAAAGAGGTACTCTGAATAATGCCATCAAGTTGGCATATAATCCCACTAAGGCACAAAGAGATCAACTCTATCCTGCAAGAATTAACTCCATCATCAATCAAAAAGGTAGTGGAATCATTCTCTTCGGTGATAAGACTGGTCTTGGTTACGCTTCTGCATTCGACAGAATTAACGTAAGAAGACTGTTCCTCACAGTTGAACAGGCACTTGAAGGAGCTGCAAATTCTCAACTCTTTGAGCTTAATGATAGTAACACAAGGTCGAATTTCGTTAACATTGTTGAACCATACTTGAGAGATGTTCAGGCTAAGAGGGGTGTTTACGACTTCCTCATTGTTTGTGATGATACCAACAATACTCCTGAAGCGATTGACAACAATGAGTTTAGGGCAGACATCTACCTGAAACCAACCAAGTCGATTAACTTTGTCACTCTCACCTTCATTGCTACAAGAACTGGTGTCCAGTTCTCTGAAGTTGCAGGTCGTGGTTAATAACTATTACAAATATCTAAAACAGGAGTACTAAACCAATGGCAGAACCAAAAACCATTTCTCAATTCAAATCAAAATTGGCGGGTGGTGCAGCCCGTAATAATTTATTTGAAGTTTCAATCCCTTCGTTTCCTTCAGCAATAAGTGATGCTTGGAACTCTGGGGACAATGGTGAGAACGGAGTTTTTAAATTCCTCTGTAAGGCAGCCAACCTTCCAGCATCAACCGTTGCCGCCATCGATATTCCTTTCAGAGGTAGAAATCTGAAAGTTGCTGGTGATAGAACGTTTGCTGATTGGACCGTCACCGTCATGAATGACGAAGACTTCAAACTCAGAACCGCTTTTGAAAAGTGGTCTAATGTTCTTAGTAAATTGGAGGACAATACAGGTGTAACGAACCCAGGTTCTTACATGACTGATGCATATGTCCAACAACTTGGTAGAGGACGTGATAAGTTCTCCACTACAAACGGCGGTGGTGATCATTCTGTTCTTAGAACTTATAAGTTCTATGACATTTGGCCAAATGACATCAGTGCAATCGATTTGAACTATGATTCTTCTAATTCAATCGAAACATTCACTGTAAACTTCAGTGTTCAGTACTTCACTATCGGCGAATCACCTGAATCCAACACTGGTTCTGTGACAGAAGAATTGATTCGTTGATAAATACTAGAACAGAAGTTTCTAGTCAATAATAATAATGGCGAGATTATTTGGATTCTCAATTGAAGATAACGAAAAACCCTCACCTGGCATAGTATCTCCGGTTCCACCATCTAAGGATGATGGTTCCGAACACTATGTTAGTTCGGGGTTTTTTGGTTCATATGTAGATATTGAAGGAACATATAAAACAGAAAACGATCTAATTAGACGTTACCGTAGTATGGCACTCTATCCAGAGTGCGACAGTGCAATCGAAGATATTGTAAACGAAGCAATTGTTTCAGATACCAATGACAGTCCTGTTCAGATTGAATTATCTAATCTGAATGCTAGTGATGGTATTAAAAAGAAAGTCAGAGAAGAATTTAAGTATATTCTTGAGTTACTTGACTTTGATAAGAAGGCACATGAAATCTTCCGTAACTGGTATATTGATGGAAGACTATATTATAACAAAGTAATTGATACAAAAAAACCTGAAGAAGGTATTCAAGAACTGAGATATATTGACGCTTCTAAGATGAAGTATGTCAGACAGTTGAAGAAGAAAGGTAAGGATAGTGTTCAGACAGCACAAAACCAGTTCACAAGTAGTGAAGGGACTGGGTATGACTTTCCAGAAATTGAAGAATATTTTATCTATACACCAGGTGGTCAAGGTGGAAACAGTTCTGCTTCTGGATATGGTGGTGCTGTAAAAGGTATTAAGATGACCAAGGATTCGGTCACTTATTGTACCTCTGGATTGGTAGATAGAAATAAAGGTAATACTCTTTCCTGGTTGCATAAGTCAATCAAACCTCTTAATCAGTTGATGATGATTGAGGATTCCCTTGTTATCTACAGAATTTCAAGAGCTCCTGAAAGAAGGATCTTCTATATCGATGTTGGTAACCTTCCTAAGATGAAGGCAGAACAGTATCTTCGTGATGTTATGATGAGGTATCGTAACAAACTTGTCTATAACGCAGACACTGGTGAAATCAAGGATGATAAAAAGTTTATGTCCATGATGGAAGACTTCTGGCTTCCTAGACGTGAAGGTGGTCGTGGTACTGAGATTACTACACTTCCTGGTGGTCAAAATCTTGGTGAAATTACTGATATAAATTACTTCCAGAGAAAACTTTATAGAGCATTGAATGTTCCTGAGACTAGAATTGAAGGAGAAGGTGGTGGTATGTCACTGGGTCGTTCTTCTGAAATCCTAAGAGATGAAGTCAAGTTCTCCAAGTTTGTTGGAAGAATGAGAAAGAGATTCTCTGCAATGTTTAGTGACATGTTGAAGACTCAACTTATTCTTAAGAATATCATTACTCCTGAAGATTGGGAGTATATGAATGATCATATTCAGTATGACTTCTTATATGACAATCACTTTGCTGAACTAAAAGAAACAGAACTTCTGACTGAGAGACTCAATCTTCTTCAGACTGTTGAACCTTACATCGGTAGATTCTATTCACAGGATTATGTAAGGAGACATGTTCTTCACCAAACTGATAGTGACATTATTGAACAAGATACTCTCATTGAAAAAGAAATTGAGAACGGTGTCATTCCTGACCCCAATGCAATGGCAGATCCTATGGCCATGGAAGGTGGTGGGGCATTACCACCAGGTCAAGAACCAGCTGGAGATCCAATTCAAGCACCTCCAATTCCCAAAGATCCCGATATGGGTGGTCAGGGAGTTATCTAAATAACAACGTAATGAAATTATTAAACTATGGATGAACTTATGGATCTTTTGGTGACGGACGGAAGTTCTTCCCAAATCAGTGATCGAATTAAAGATGTTCTTTTTGCAAAGAGTGCAGAAAATATTGAAACAATCAGACCCAATGTAGCAGCATCTATCTTCGATGATGATGTAAATCTTGATTCTCAAGAAGTTTCTACAGAATTTGAGTCTGATGTTGATTTTGAACCAGAAACAGAAGAATAATAAATAACTATTATACAACAATTGTAATTAAAGATAATGGCGACCAAACCAGTAGGTGTAAATACAACTTTTGCAACAAGTTCTTCTTCAACACAATCTGTAGTTTTTGCACATCAGAGTGATTCTTTAAGAGTTGTGGCAGAAGGTGTTGGTGTTCACGTTGCATTCGGAACTAATCCAACCGCAACAGTCGATAATTTCTATGTTTCCTCTTTTGACACAACTGAAATTTCATTAGGACCTGTTGCAACAAATAGAATTGTTGGTATCACTACTGGTGTCAAAACAACACTTGATTTCCCAGAGGGACAGGCTTCACCATTTGTTGTGGGTGATGCAGTTTCACTTACTGTAACTGGTGTTTCCGCCTTTGACTTTGAACATAAGATTGTAGATGATGTTAAGACATCATCGAGAGTTGATGGATATTACAGTACAAGAATTGTTGTCAATCACGACTCTAGTTCTGTTACTGACGTTTATGACCAAAACAACTGGGCACAATTGAGAAGTTCTTTCAAAGTTGCCGTCAAGACTAATGCCGGAACTGGTACCGTCTTTTTACAACAAGTACAAGTATCCTGAGAAAACAAATGAAACTCATCAGAGAAGAAATCGAATCAGTTGAATTTATCGTTGAAGAACGTAACGGTAAGAAGAATATGTTCATTGAAGGTATCTTCCTTCAAGGGGATATCTGTAATCGCAATGGAAGAATGTATCAGATGGAAGGCCTGAGAAAGGAAGTCCAAAGATACACAGAAAACCATATCAATTCTGGAAGAGCCCTTGGAGAACTGGGTCATCCTGACGGTCCTACTGTCAATCTTGATAGAGTTTCTCACAAAATCATTTCACTTAAGGAAAGTGGAACAAACTTCATTGGTAAGGCAAAGATTCTCTCTACCCCCATGGGTAAAATTGCAGAATCACTTATCTCTGAAGGAGTAAAACTTGGTGTCTCTTCTAGAGGTATTGGTTCACTCAAGCAAACAAGAGAGGGTGTGAATGTAGTTGGTGATGACTTTATGTTGGCAACAGCCGCTGATATTGTTGCTGATCCTTCTGCTCCTGATGCTTTCGTCGAAGGTATCATGGAAGGTAAAAATTGGATATGGGATGGTGGTATCCTTAGGGAACAACAAGCTGCCAAAACATATAAGCAAATTAATACACTTGTCACACAAAAACAATTGGACGAACAGAAACTTAATCTGTTTAACGATTTTTTAAACAATCTGTGATAAGAATAACAAATTATAAATAAATATAGATTATACATAGGTTAATCGGAGTAAGTTCAAATGTCTCGTGGAGATTTACAAGAAATGGAGCAATCTAAGACTGCTGTGAATGCGAACGCAAAACCTGCTGAGGGTATGCCGAAGCTTTCAAATCCTGGCGAAGGGTTGTCTGGTTCATACGAAGATCTTGGTGGTCCTACCCCTGAGAACTACAGTCCTACTAACGATTCTGCAAAGCTCAAAGAGCCTAAGATCGCTACTGTCAAGGATGTAGTTAATTCTAAAGCTGTAAAAGCTGACGCAATGAAGAGTATGGCCAAAGAAGAAATCGAATCAGAAGAAGAGGTTCTTGAAGAGGATCAAGTCACTACTGATGAGGTTGTTGCTGAAGTTGAAGAGTATGACATCGATGAAGATGTTAATGCCCTCCTCGGTGGTGAAGAACTTTCCGAAGAGTTTAGAGAAAAAGCCAAAACAATTTTTGAAGCGGCTTTGACTTCTAAAGTCAAAGAAATCCAGGAAACCCTGGAAAAACAATACGCAGAAGCACTTGCTGAAGAAGCACAAGCCCAAAAGTCCCAACTTCAAGAGCGTGTTGATTCCTATCTTGAGTACGTTGCTCAAGAATGGATGTCTGAGAACCAACTCGCTATCGAGCATGGTTTGAAGACTGAAATGACCGAATCATTCCTTGGTGGAATGAAGAGTCTTTTTGAAGAACATTATGTAACTATTCCTGAAGATAAATATGATGTGCTTGAGAGCATGGTAGAAAAACTTGATGATATGGAGACAAAACTCAACGAGCAGATTGAGAAGAACATCTCCCTTAATGGCCGTCTCGCAGAGTCGGTTGCCGATGGAATCCTTGATTCCGTTTCAGAGGGTCTTGCATCAACTCAGAAAGAGAAGCTCGCTTCACTTGCCGAAAGTGTTGAGTTTGAAAGTGAAGAAGAGTATCGTGAAAAGCTGGAGATTCTGAGGGAGTCGTACTTCTCCAGAACAGCTACAGCAAAATCAGAAGCATCACAAACAATTTCTGAGGGAGTTGATTCAACTCCAGCACCCATTGGTTCGTCCATGGATGCCTATCTCAGAACGTTGGGTGCATTCAAAAAGTGAATTTAATATTAATTCAAACAAAGCAAACTATTAGGTAAAAGCAAATGTTTCAATCCGAACATCTGCAGGAAAAGTGGAGTCCACTTCTCGATTATGAGGGTCTTGATCCAATCAAAGACTCCCATCGTAGAAGCGTAACTGCAGTCCTGCTCGAGAACCAAGAGAAATTCCTCCGTGAGGAGCAAGCATTCAGTCAGGGTATCAACCTGATGGAATCCCCCACTAACTCTGCAGGTAGTAACCCTGCTGGTTTTAGTGGTTCCGCAACCGCAGCAGGTCCTGTTGCTGGTTTCGACCCCGTTCTGATCTCCTTGATCAGACGTTCAATGCCTAACCTGGTCGCATATGACCTGGCTGGTGTTCAACCAATGAATGGTCCTACTGGACTTATCTTTGCAATGCGTTCCCGCTACTCTGAGAGAGGTCAGGGTCAAGCTGGTGCAGAAGCACTGTTCAACGAAGCCGATACCGCCTATTCAGGTCAGGATGCTGGTTTCGATCTGACCGGTGGTATGACCGACGTTCGTGCTGGTCTTGGTACCACTGCTCAGTCCGGTTCTAACCCTGCTGTTCTTAACCCTGTTGGCAGTGCCAACTCCGAAGGCTATGTCGTCGGTCAGGGTATGCAGACAGGTGATGCTGAAGCCCTTGATGGTGATGCAGCTAACGCCTTCAACCAGATGGCCTTCTCGATTGAGAAAGTCACTGTAACCGCCAAGTCTAGAGCACTCAAGGCTGAGTACTCCTTGGAACTGGCACAAGACCTTAAGGCAATTCACGGTCTTAACGCTGAAGCAGAACTTGCTAACATCCTCTCTACTGAGATCCTTGCGGAAATCAACAGAGAAGTCATCAGAACAATCTACAAGGTTGCTGAGCAAGGTGCTGTTTCTAACACCGCAACTGCTGGTGTGTTTGACCTGGACATCGACTCTAATGGTCGTTGGTCTGTTGAGAAGTTCAAAGGACTTCTGTTCCAGATTGAAAGAGACGCCAACGCGATTGCACAACGCACTCGTAGAGGGAAGGGCAACATGGTTCTGTGTTCCGCAGACGTTGCTTCCGCTCTGACCATGGCTGGTATCCTTGATTACACTCCTGCATTGAATGCAAACCTGAATGTCGATGACACAGGTAACACATTCGCTGGTACGATCAACGGTAAGTTCCGCGTATACATCGATCCCTATTCTGCTAACCTTACCTCCGGTAATGCCGCAGGTGGTAACCAGTATTACGTCGTTGGTTATAAGGGTTCTTCACCTTATGACGCAGGTCTGTTCTACTGTCCTTACGTTCCTCTTCAAATGGTTCGCGCCGTTGGCGAGAACAGCTTCCAGCCAAAAATTGGCTTTAAGACGCGTTATGGTTTGGTTGCCAACCCATTCGCAGAAGGAACCAATCAGGGTCTTGGACGCCTCCGTGTCAACAGCAACCGCTACTACAGACGTGTTGCAGTCAAAAATCTTATGTAGGCTCTAGCCTCATTGATTACCTGGAGACCCTTAAGGGTCTCCTTTTTTATGCTTACATATAAATAGTTGAAAACAAATATAATAGTGGCTAATAATACATCTGGTGTAAGGATCGCTCAAAACAGTGGTCAACCCACTAACAGAAACTTTCTAACTCCATCTGGATTTACTTTTCAGGTTCAAAGGGCACCCAAGGTTACCTATTACGGTAATCTAATAACACTTCCTGGATTAGATTTACCATTTGTTGTTCAGAATACTTATCTCAAAGAAGTTCCATATCCTGGCGATGTTCTTGGATTTGAAGACTTAAGATTAAGATTCTTGGTAGATTCAAATCTTGAGAACTACATGGAGATGTAGAACTGGTTGAGAGGGTTAGGCTTCCCAGAAAGTCTCCAAGAAATTTATGACTTTCAAGATGAAGAAAGTCCTTATAAAAGAGGACAACCAGAAAAAAGTCAGTTGAACTTATATTCAGATGGTACTTTGACAATACTTGATCAACTGAACAATCCTAGATTCAAAGTAGTATTCAATGATTTGTTTCCAATATCATTAACAACCTTGACCTTTGATGCCACTTTGACAAGTGAACAATTCTTTACAGCAGAGGTGGTTTTCAAGTATACTATATACGAAATACGTGAAATTGATTGTAGTCAATGCTAGTTGATCTTGAGACAATTCAGAAGATGTGGGAAACAGATTCTAAAATGGATATTGATAATCTCCATACAGACTCTTTAAATATTCCCATTCTTCATGGAAAATACCATGAACTTTATAACAATATTCTCCTCTTGAGCAAGAAGGCAGAACAACAAAGAAAGAATATCCGACATGAAAGATATGAATATTTTAGTGGGAAAGCAGACCCTGAGGTCTATATTGAAAATCCGTTTCCCAAAAAAATCAGAGATAAAGACACTATGCAAAAATATATGGACGCAGATACAAAACTCTCAGGAGTTTCGTTGAAGCTGGAATATTATTCAGTGATGCTAGAGTATCTAGAAAGTATTCTAAAACAGATTACACAAAGAAATTACCAAATAAAGAACGCTATAGATTTTATGAAATTCAATAGCGGCATGGGATAGTAAAATAAATAGACATAACTGATCCTTATGTTATGTCTCACTTGACAATTGAGAAGGTCAATGAAGTATATCTAAAAATTTCCACCGAACCACACGTTGAACACGAACTAAAAGATAGATTTACATTTGAAGTACCTGGTGCAAAGTTCATGCCCCAATACAGAAGTAAGTATTGGGATGGACATGTACATCTATACAATCTGAAGACTAAAAGAATATATTGTGGACTACTAGATAAGATTATTGCATTCTGTGAGAATGCAGGATACACATATAGTTTCTCCGAAAACAAGTTTTATGGAATGCCTTTTGAGGTAAATGAATTTGTGAATAAAGAAGGTGTCAAGGATTATATGAAATCTTTATCACCAGAAATTACACCTAGGGATTATCAGGTTGATGGTGTCTATGATGCGCTGAGATATAATAGAAAGTTACTTATAAGTCCAACTGGTTCAGGTAAGTCATTCATGATTTATTCTGTTGTCAGGTACCATGTTGCAAAGAAAAATAGAATTCTACTGGTTGTTCCTACAACCTCTCTGGTTGAACAAATGTATAAAGATTTTTCTTCCTATGGATGGGATGTAGAAAATCATTGTCACAGAATATATGCAGGAAGAGAAAGAGTCAATACTAATGAAGTAACTATCACCACTTGGCAGTCTGTCTATCAGTTAGATAAGAAGTTCTTTGAAGAGTATGATGTAGTGATCGGTGATGAGGCTCACTTATTCAAAAGTAAGTCACTAGTAAGTCTTATGGACAAACTTGCTGATGCTAAGTATAGATATGGGTTTACTGGAACATTAGACGGGTCACAGACTCATAAGTGGGTGTTAGAGGGGTTGTTTGGACCATCATATAAAGTTACTCAAACAAAGAAACTACAGGATGAAGGTTATCTTGCAACTCTTGATATTCAGTGTCTTGTTTTGAAGTATAAACCAAAGAAGTTTGATACCTATGAGGATGAAATACAACACCTAATTGGTCATGAAAATAGAAATAAGTTCATAACAAATCTTACTGTTGATTTGAAAGGTAATACTCTTCTCCTATACGCAAGAGTAGAGAAACATGGTGCCATACTTTATGACCTGATAAATAAAAAGGTAACAGGTGATAGAAGAGTTTTCTTTATTCACGGTGGTGTTGATGCCGAGGATAGAGAACAAGTAAGAGAAATTACTGAAAGAGAAAATGGTGCTATCATCGTTGCATCATATGGAACGTTCAGTACTGGTATCAATATTAAAAAACTTCATAATGTAATATTTGCCTCTCCATCCAAATCAAGAATTCGTAATCTTCAAAGTATTGGTAGAGTCCTAAGAAAAGGCAAAGATAAGACTAAAGCAAAACTATATGATATTGCAGACGACTTCACAATAGGGTCAAGAAAAAACTACACCTTGAATCATTTCATTGAACGCATAAAAACCTATGTTTCTGAACAATTCAATTATGACATTACAACAATAAACATCAAAGACTAAAGGAGGTAACCAATGGCCATAGAGGATGATTTTTATTGTACGATAAAATTAAAATGTGGTGATGAAATCTTTTGTAAGGTAGCAGCAACTGAAGAAGAAGATAGAACTCTTCTTTTACTTTCCAATCCAATCACTGTAGAAGAGATTGTTGTCAGAGGAACCGTAACTGGTTACAAAGTAGAACCTTGGTTAAAGACTACAGAAGAAGATTTGATTATTATCGATATGGATGATGTTCTTACAATGACTGAGAACAGTAATATAGATATGATTGTTTATTATCATGATTACTTGAGAAAGAATCACAAAGAGAATAAATCTAGTCTCTCTAAGGAGATGGGATATATTTCTTCTGTTAAGGAAGCAAAGAAATCTCTAGAGAGACTCTATAATAGTTGAGTTATATAACCTATAACATCCTTATGAACCCGGACAAGCCTAATCCTACTCCCATTTTGGATACTTGTCAACTATATGTTTTTCTGATATAATATAGAGAGAATATAAATGATGACTGATGCCCATTCAACCGATGACTACGATGAAAAGAGGAAGAAATTCTGAACACTACGTCAATAATAAAGAGTTCCTTGAAGCTCTTGAAAATTACTTTGCCGAAGTAGAACGCTGTAAGTTGAATGATAAACCAAAGCCTCCTATTCCTAGGTACATTGGTGAGTGTTTTCTAAAGATTGCAAATCACCTATCATACAAACCTAACTTCGTGAACTATATGTTCAAGGACGATATGATTTGTGATGGTATTGAAAACTGTGTCCGATACATTCATAACTTTAGTCCTGAGAAGTCAAAGAATCCCTTTGCATATTTCACTCAGATTATCTACTACGCATTCTTGAGAAGGATCCAACACGAAAAGAAACAATTAGAAATCAAAAATAAAATTCTTGAGAAGACTAATTTCGATGAAGTCTTTGATACGAATGATCTTGACAGTAGTAATTATTCCGACTATAATTCCATTAAAGACAGTGTGCATTCCAAACTTAGATACTGATGCGTGTAGCTATTATTACAGATACTCATTTCGGGTGTCGTAAGAACTCTAAAATATTTCATGATTATTTTCTAGAGTTCTATGAGGAAGTTTTCTTTCCATATCTAGAGTCAATGGGCATCACCACTGTAATTCATTTAGGAGATGCTTTTGATAGTCGTAAGGGTATTGATTTTTCTGCTTTATCTTGGGCGAAAAATAATATTTTTGATCGTCTTCAAGAAATGTGCATTGATGTTCATTTAATTACTGGTAATCATGATTGTTATTACAAAAACACCAATAAGGTCAATGCAGTAGATCTTTTACTTCGTGAATATGAGAATGTTCATGTTTATGATACTGCTACTGAAGTTGAACTTGATGGTCTCCCTATACTATTCATTCCATGGATCAATAAAGAAAATGAAGAGAGTACTTATAAATCTATTCAAAATTCAACTAGCGTATGTGCGATGGGGCACCTTGAGCTTAACGGATTTAGAGTTAATAAACAAGTCGTCATGGATCATGGTGGTGAGAGCAAGTTATATTCAAAGTTCTCGAAGGTCTTCTCTGGTCACTACCACACTAGATCGGATGATGGAAGGATCTTCTACCTAGGTAATCCCTATGAAATGTTCTGGACAGACGTTGGTGATAAGAGAGGTTTTACCGTCTTTGAGACAAGGACTCAAGAACATTTTCATGTAGATAATCCTTACAATCTCTTTCATGTCCTATACTATGATGATGACGATGCAGCACTTCTAAATGCATCAATCTACGAAGATAAGATCGTTAAGGTTGTTGTTCGTAACAAACCAAGAATGAAAGAGTTTGAAAAGTATATTGATAAGTTATACTCTTCAAATGTTCATGAACTTAAAATCGTAGAGAACTTCCAACTTCAGGAGTCGGAAGATTTTGAGGTTGAAGAGTCAGAAGATACATTTTCTATTCTTGATAGATATATTGAGGAATCAGAAACTGAATTGGACAAATCAATCATTCAGAACCTGATTAGAGAAATCTATCAAGAAGCTTGTGAGATGACATAATGTATATCATTACAGTTAAAGGGATGGAAAAAGATGGGGCTTATTCAGTATCCGATGAAGATGGTGATAAGATCCTTTATCTGTTTGAAGAAGAAGATGATGCAACTCGGTTTGCACTACAGTTGGAAGAAGACTGTGGTTTTCCAACTATGACCACTCTAGAGATTGATGATGTACTGATGATTAAGACCTGTGAGATGCGTGATCACAGGTACACTGTAATAACACCCAATGACATTGTGATTCCTAAAACACATTATGATACTATTTCAAAAGATTAAATGGAAGAATCTACTCAGCACCGGTAATCAATATACAGAAGTAATTTTAAACAAAGATCAAACAACACTCATCATTGGTACTAATGGTGCAGGTAAGTCCACTGTTCTTGATGCATTATGTTTTGTCTTGTATGGGAAAGCATTTAGGAAAATTAATAAGAACCAATTAATCAATACAACAAATGAGAAAGGAACTGTTGTAGAGATTGAATTTAATGTTAATGGAACAGAATGGAAAGTTGTTCGTGGAATCAAACCAAACAACTTTGAGATCTATAGAGACAATGAATTTCTAGATCAATCTCATTCTGCTATTGATCAGCAGAAGTGGTTAGAACAGAATGTTCTGAAGATGAACTACAAATCATTCACTCAAATTGTTATCTTGGGTAGTAGTTCTTTTGTTCCGTTCATGCAACTTCCATCCTCAAGTCGTAGAGAAGTCGTAGAAGAACTGTTGGACATTAAAATCTTTTCATCTATGAATAGTCTAATCAAGGAGAGGATTCGTTCTCATAAAGAAGAAATCAGAACTTTTGAGTTATCAAAAACCTCCGTCAAAGATAAGATTTCTATGCAAGAGAGGTTTATTGAAGAGGTTGAAACTACTAGTAAATCTAATATCAAAGACAAGGAAGACAAGATTAAAAGTATTCTCAATGAAGAGAATGACTTAATGAATGACAATATAAAACTGTCAGAAGAACTTGATGATTTTGAAAAAGCGATTCAAGTTTATACTGGAGCATCAGATAAGTTAAAGAAGTTAGGTAACATAAAAGGCAAACTATCTCAGAAAGTATCAACTATTACTAAGGAACATAAATTTTTCACAGAGAATACGGTTTGTCCTACCTGTACACAGGACATTGAGGAAGAGTTCCGAATAAATAAAATTGATGACGCTCAAAATAAGGCTAAGGAGTTGCAATCTGGTTTTATAGAACTGGAGAAGGCAATTAATGATGAAGAAGACCGAGAGCGTCAATTCACTTCACTCACTAAGGAGATCCTAACTCTCACACATGGTATTTCTAAAAACAACACTCAAATCGCTGGATGTCAAAAACAAATCAGAGATTTGGAATCGGAAATTCAAAGAGTTACCGAACAACTTGCAAACAGAAATACTGAGCATGACAAATTAGCTGAACTCAAACAAAAACTAAAGAGCACACAAGATAAACTTTCTGAGAAAAGAGAAGACATCTTCTATCATGACTTCACCTATGGTCTTCTAAAAGACGGGGGAGTAAAATCAAAGATTATCAAGAAGTATCTTCCTCTTATTAATCAGCAGGTTAATAAGTATCTACAGATGATGGATTTCTACATCAACTTTAAGTTGGATGAAGAATTCAACGAGACAATCCAATCCCCTATTCACGATGATTTCTCGTATTCCTCATTCTCCGAAGGAGAAAAGATGAGAATCGATCTGGCATTGTTGTTTACCTGGAGAGAAGTTGCCCGGTTCAAAAATTCAGTCAACACAAATCTCCTCATCATGGATGAGGTATTTGATTCCTCACTGGATGGTATGGGAACAGACGAGTTCCTAAAGATTATCCGGTTTGTAATCAAGGACGCAAACATCTTTGTAATCTCACACAAAGGAGGTCTGGAGGACAAATTCCAAAGTGTCATAAGGTATGAAAAGATCAAAGGATTCTCAACTATAGTATCGTAGTAAACCAATTAAGTGTCATGACAACACCCTATAAGACTCCAGTAGACTTATCAAAAAACTTTAAAGAGTCTGGTATGACTCTAATTACTGACCCTTCATCCGACAGGTATCTACGTGAATACACCAAATTGGAAACATCACTCCAAGAAGGAAAAGAAAAGGAAACTTAAACCCCAAGCGATGAGGGCTAGGAAAGAAGCCCTCCGCCACTTCAAGAAGTGTCACCCAACCTCCCGGAAACGGGGGGTTTCGTCGTATTATAGCTACATACCAAACCAAAACCTATGACCGTCAATCTAGAAGTCAAAGGAAATGTGGCTCGTCTCTTGGCCACTGAGAACCTGATTGTTGAAAATAAGAAAGTACATACCGCATCATTCAACGTTGAGACCCGTGTCCTGACCCTACCTTTGTGGCAGAAGTCATCTAATGAAGTCTATGACCTTCTGGTGGCTCATGAAGTCTCTCACGCCCTATACACACCTAATGAGGATTGGGATCCAGCAGTCCCACACCAGTTCCTGAATGTGGTAGAGGATGTTCGTGTAGAGAAACTCATTAAACGTAAGTTTGCTGGACTATCTAAAACCTTCTATCGTGGTTACCAACAGTTCTATGAGGAAGACTTCTTTGAGGTAGAAGGTAAAGATGTCAATAATATGAATCTTGCTGACAAGATTAATATCTACTCCAAGATTGGTAGTTTCCTTCCAGTAACCTTTACAGAAGAAGAGAAAGAAATTCTAGATCTTGTCAATATGGTAAATACATTTGATGAGGCACAGGTTGCTGCTCTTTGTCTCTACAAATTCTGTAAAGAGGAGAGTGAGAAAGAGAAGGAAGAAGCAGATGTTCAACTTCCTAATAGTAATAGTGAAGAGAAGCAACCTGTTTCAGATTCTGGTGAAGAATCCTACCCTGTTGATAGTCAATCACAAGATACAGAAGAAGATGAAGACCAAGGTGGTACAGGAGAACAAGGTGAGCAACTCTCACAAAGTGATGACCTTGAAGTAGAAACTGATACCGCATCCACAAATAACATTCAAGATCTGGTAGATAGTAATGCATCTTCTAGTCAATACCTTGAGTTTGCAGATCTAGATCTCACTAAGATTATTAACTCTAATAAGGAAGTTCATGATTATCTTGAGGACTTCTGGAAACCTTATTCGGAAGAGGATTTCTCATTGGCAGATAGGAAGTATGAAACCTTTAAGAATTCATCTCAAAAGGAAGTAAATTATCTGGTCAAAGAATTTGAGATGAAGAAGGCGGCAAGTTCTTATGCACGGGCATCTGTCTCACGTACTGGAGTTTTGGACTGCACCAAACTTCATACTTACAAATACAATGAAGACCTCTTCAAGAAAGTAACTACACTCCCTGATGGTAAGAATCATGGTCTGGTATTTGTTCTTGATTGGTCTGGTTCTATGAATAATGTCTTGGAGGATACTGTCAAACAACTTTATAGTTTGATTTGGTTTTGTAAGAAAGTTGGTATTCCTTTTGGGGTCTACACATTTACTGAACAATTCAATACTTTTCCTGTTGAGTACGATAAATTTGGTCGCATCGAACCTGAACCCAATTACAATAGAACAAAAGGTTCTTTCCACATCAGTAATGATTTTTCGTTGATGGAGTTCTTTACATCCAATACCTCTCAAAAGGTTCTTGACCGTCAGATGAAGAATATCTACAGGGTTGTGATTTCTCAACGTCATTATGATTCTCCTTTGGAGGCTCCTCGTCTGGGTCTTTCTGGAACTCCTCTGAATGAAACTATATTGACTCTTCGTCAACTTATTCCTTCTCTTCAAAGTAAGTGGAATGTTGAGAAAATTCAGTGTGTGATGTTGACTGATGGTGAATCAAATCACCTCACTGCAGATCGTTGGATTTCTAGAGAAGAAGAAGTTTATATTTGTAATCGTGATCCTGGCTATACTGGTCGTTGGTACAGGCGTCGTCTTCATCCAACTAGAGACTTTATTCGTAATCGTAAATCTGGTGTGACCTATGCAGTCTCTCCAAAGTACTGGGATTTTACCAATACACTTGTACAGTGTGTGAAAGATGAACTCCCTTTTGTCAACTTCATTGGTATTCGCCTACTCAATGGTCGTGATGCGCATGAATTTATTCGTAAATATAATGGTCATAGTCTTGAAAGTGGTAAATTGATTGGGGAATGGAAAAAGAATAAAAGTATTTCTCTGAAAATGGTTGGATATGATGCATACTTTGGTATTTCATCCAACTCACTTTCTACTGATACTACTTTTGATGTTGATGAAGGTGCCACCAAGGCAAAGATTAAATCTGCATTCATCAAGTCTCTAAAGACCAAAAAACTAAATAAGAAAGTTCTAAACGAGTTTGTAGAACTGATCTCCTGACCAGTTTCTAAACAGTCCACTCTGCCCCCTGACTCTGCCTCACTCTGCCCTATAATAAACAAGTAAACAAAGACCCCCCTAACATGGCATTGTCCACAGAATACATCGTCACATCTCTTCAAAACCTTTATGGTGAGACTGTGACCTCTGGTGATGTTCGTGCCTGGTGTGCAATGAATGGTACCACCTATAATACCGTTAGTAAAAAACTAGATGAATATAAAGTTAGTCGTGGGAAGTGGAACCTGACTGCTCAAGAAAAACTAGAACAAACTTATCAAGCTCCTACTGCTCTTCCTGCAGTTGAACAAAATCTTATTCCAGAGAAAGATGATACCTTCGTCAAGTTTGGTAACTTTAACGATATTAAAAAGATTGTTAAGTCCAATCTATTCTATCCAACTTTTATTACGGGTCTGTCGGGTAACGGTAAAACGTTATCTGTTGAACAGGTTTGTTCTCAACTTGGTAGAGAACTGATCCGTGTAAACATTACTATTGAAACCGATGAAGACGATCTTATTGGTGGCTTCCGTCTTATTGATGGGAACACCGTATGGCACAATGGCCCAGTCATTGAGGCCCTCGAACGGGGAGCCATCTTGCTCCTTGATGAGTTGGACCTCGCATCAAACAAAATCCTATGTCTTCAATCAGTCCTTGAAGGGAAGGGAGTTTTCCTCAAGAAGATTGGTAGGAACGTTTCCCCAAAGAGAGGTTTTAACATCTTCGCAACAGCAAACACTAAAGGAAAAGGATCTGACGACGGAAGATTTATTGGTACTAATGTGCTCAACGAAGCATTTCTTGAGCGATTTCCAATAACCTTTGAACAAGAGTATCCTTCATCTGCTATTGAACAGAAGATCCTTGAAGGTGTATGTCTAGAACTTGGTATTGAAGATAGTTCATTCGTCAAGTATCTCTGTGACTGGGCAGACATTATCCGTAAGACCTTCTATGATGGTGGTGTGGATGAAGTCATCTCTACCCGTCGTTTGGTTCACATCATTCGGGCTTACAGTATTTTTAATGATAAGTCAAAGGCTATTGGAGTTTGCCTGAACCGATTCGATGACGAGACAAAACAGTCCTTTATGGAATTGTATGACAAGGTTGATGCAGACTTTGTTATTCCTACAGAGGAAACTATTCTTGTTAACTCATCAACTCCTGTTGACAGTTCTACAGACTTTTGATATAATTGGGGGAGGTAATACTGCCTTTCCTTTATTATGGACAGCATAACTTTTATTAATGGATTACATATGGATGACAAAATTGAATTGACTGACCTTAAACCATCTCCCACTAGAAAGTACAGTGAGGACAAAATCTTGAAAGAGTTGTCAGATTATATTTCTGGCACATACAATCAGCATTATTCTGTTGGTACTGATAGAGTACAAACACTTGACCTCATTGAAGCCTGTGGAGATGGTGAATCATTCTGTCGGTCTAACATTCTAAAGTATGCCTCTCGATATGATAAGAAAGGTACAGCAAGACGTGACATCTTAAAGATTCTGCATTACGCAGTTCTTCTGTTACACTTCAATGACAAAAACGCACAACGTGAAACTTACCCTCAATGACAATGAAACTCTCTGACAAGACTGTAAACATCCTGAAGAACTTCTCTTCTATCAATCAGTCTATCCTTTTCAAGGAAGGTAATAAACTCCGAACTATTTCGGTGATGAAAAACATTCTGGCAGAGGCTGAGATTGATGAGGATTTTCCTAGGGACTTTGGTATCTATGACTTGAACCAGTTTCTCAATGGTTTAAACCTTCATGCTAGTCCTGACCTGGACTTTGATAATGAAGGTTATGTTGTCATCAAAGAAGGTCGTTCTCGCTCCAAGTATTTTTTTGCGGATAAGAATGTTATTGTAACTCCTCCTGACAAAGACATCACTCTTCCTTCTGAAGATGTGACCTTTGATCTGGATACTCAGCAGTTGGATAAGCTCCTCAAGGCTGCAGCCGTTTATCAAGTACCTGATCTCTCTGTCGTTGGTGAGAATGGTGTTGTTAAAGTGGTTGTCCGTGACAAGAAGAATGACACATCAAACAACTTCCAAATTGTTGTTGGTGAGACAACTTCAGAGTTCTTCTTCAACTTCAAAGTTGAGAACATTAAGATTATCCCTGGAACATATGAGGTCGCTGTATCTCAGAAACTCCTGGCCAAGTTCACTAACAAGAACTATGACTTACAGTATTACATTGCCCTTGAGCCTGATAGTACCTTTGCTATTTGATGTGACACAGTGGGAACTGACATACAGACTCCCCACCACGGGGAGTAAGTATCATAAAATGATTGTGGAAGCAAATTACCAACATGATGCAAAAAAGATTGCACAGGCTCAAGTTCCCTCTGCCACGATTTGTGGTGGAGCCAGACGTGTCCGTTGATATTCCTATGAGAATTATAGGTAGTATCACTGTGATTGCTACCTACTTTGTAGTCTTACATGTGAATGTGTTAGCAGGTGTTGTAATGAACGTTATAGCAGATTGTTTATCAGTTCCCTACTTTGTGAGAACTAAATCATGGGATGTTGTTATTATGCTAAGTTTTTTATTAGCAATCAGTTTCAGTAAATTATTAACATGACAAATTGGAAAGACAAATACAATGAATTGACAGATAGTGAACTCAACAAAATTGCAGTTCTTCGTGTCATGGAATGTACTAATGGAGTTATTCAACATTCATTTAGGGATAAATCTCCTGATGCATTACCTATCGAAGACACAAGAGCAACAATGAAGTTCAGTATGTCGTGTATGAAGAACATGGCTATTCCACTTAAAGAAGAAACCATTACCTTTAAACCTGCAACAGAAGAACTTCTTCGTCGGGCCAGAGAACTTTATGTCAGTGGTGTCAAACAGGGTAATGATGAGGATTTCAAAGAGTTCATGGAAATCTCTGAAGCCACCGCACAAGTATGTGGTATGAGAAGAATTATTGATGCCAAGAAGATTCTTGAACAAAACGTTGACGTGTTTCCTCCAGGTACATTAGACTGGGGTGTAAGTTACCTTATGCAATTCTTTACTGATGAATATCTTCGCGACTTCTTTCAATCCGGTGGATTCGGCACAAGTACTTCCAGATAAACATATTGTGAAGATGCCCTTAGAGACATGTCAGATGCTCTCTATTGTTGCTTCAGACAAGTGGGGTCAGAAGTATGGATCCCTTCCTAAACTAGATGGAACTCCCTACAAGACAGAGAAAGGTGCCTTTCGTAACCATCCCTGTACGATATGGGCAAATGAGACTGTCGCAAATTCCCGATGGTTGATTCGTCATGGTCTTGCACTATGTGAAGAGTATTCTAATAGGTATGGAAAAATTCATTCATGTCTTCATACTCTTGCATATGCAAATAAAATCTTTCCATTAGACGCCACTCATCAATCAAAACTTACTCCTTTCGTTCGAGCAATGCCTGAGGAGTTCAAGTTTGATGATAGTATTACTACTATTGAAGCATATAAAATGTACATTGCATCGAAACCATGGGTGAGGGATAACTACCTTCGTCTACCTAATCGTAAACCTGACTGGATATGAAAACTACACTAACTGTTAGTGATGATGGGATCCTTACATTTCCTGACGATCTGATGAAAGAACTTGGATGGAAAGAAGGTGACCTACTACAATGGATTGACAACAATGATGGTTCTTTCTCTCTAGTAAAAAATGACGAAACACTTTAAACAAACCTGTGACAAACCATATGATCATCATGATTACAAAATAGTGTACTCAAACAATCAATCTGTTGTGGTAGATTCATACGAACAAGTTCGTCAACTTTGGTGGGAGACTCCATCAGAATTTCAATCTCATATTGAAGTGTTGGACAAAATTGACACCCATCCTAAAGGATTTGTATGATCATTGATTACGATCACAATCAAGTACAAGTTCCACAAGAGATAGTTGATTTCTGTGACTACTTCACCTATAATGCTGAACGTGATGAGTTGAAGTACCTTGATTGTGTCTACATGAATATGGGGTATTATGGTAATGACCCTGCACAACTTGAACAGATGAGACAACGTATTTTACCTATTTTTTGAATTTATTATGAATAATGATTTCTTGTGGTGCGAGAAGTACAGACCACAGACTATTGAAGATTGTATCCTCCCTGAGGCTACAAAAAAGACCTTTAAGGAGTTCCTAGATAAGGGTGAGGTTCCTAACCTTCTTCTTTCTGGTCCTCCTGGTGTAGGTAAGACCACTGTCGCTAAAGCCCTCTGTAATCAACTTGGAGTAGATTCCTATGTCATCAACGGATCCGATGAAGGTAGATTTCTTGACACTGTACGGAATCAGGCCAAGAACTTTGCTTCGACCGTATCACTTTCGTCAGATGCAAAACACAAAGTCATCATCATTGACGAAGCTGATAACACAGGGAACGATGTACAACTCCTCTTACGGGCAAACATTGAGACGTTTTATAACAACTGTCGATTCATCTTCACCTGTAATTACAAAAACAAAATCATCGAACCCCTACATTCTAGGTGTGCCGTCATCGACTTCGGAATTAAGGGAAAAGAACGACAGGAAATTGCAGCAGGATTCTTCAAACGTCTCCAAGAAATCCTGGATGCAGAAGGTATTAAATATGATAACAAGGTCTTGGTAGAACTCATTAACAAACACTTCCCTGATTGGCGTCGTGTTCTGAATGAGTGTCAACGTTATTCAACAAGTGGTAGTATTGATTCTGCTATTCTTGCATCATTCTCTGACGTATCTGTAAATGACCTCATCAAAAACCTCAAGGAAAAGAACTTCTCCGAAGTTCGCAAGTGGGTTGTTTCTAACCTGGACAATGATGCTAGTGTCCTTTTTCGTCGTATTTACGATGCTCTTGTTGTTTCCCTTGAAAACAATAGTATTCCTGCTGCTGTGTTGGTTCTTGCTAAGTATCAGTATCAGGTTGCGTTCGTGGTAGATCAGGAGATCAACTTCCTTGCTGCCCTGACAGAAATCATGGTGGAGTGCGAGTTCCGTTAATTAACTAATAAAAAAACAATGAATGTAAAACTATTTCGTATTATCACTGGTGAAGAAGTGATTGCAGAACTTCTTTCTGAAGATGACTCAACTGTAACTCTTCAGAATGGTCTAGTTGTTCTCCCTTCAGGACAGAGTGTTGGGTTTGCTCCATGGGCAATGGTGATTGATAAGGATCAACCTGAGATCACGGTAAGTAGAACACACATCGTATACATCGCTGAGGTTGATGAAGGTATCACCAAGAAGTATAATGAAGTGTATGGAAGTAAACTGGTAACACCAGACAAAAAGAAATTGATTCTTTAAATTATGGAACTTAAGGACTGGTTGAACTCAATTAATTTTACCAAGGAGAATCTGATTAAAGATGAACCTTCTTTGGCAAAAGAATATCCACCATACATCATCAATCGTTGTCTCTCTGGACACATGGATTGTATTATGTTCGCCAACGAGATGAACAAGTACAGTTTTTTAGATAAAGATATGCAATATGAATTTTATCTAAATATATTGAGAAAGAGGAAGAGATTCTCTCCCTGGCTCCGCAAAGATAAGATCACAGATTTAGAGATTGTGAAACGTTACTATGGTTATAGTAATGAAAAGGCTTCTCAGGCTTTGAAAATTTTATCCAATGAGCAACTTAATTTTATTAAACAACGACTTGAAACTGGTGGAAAAAAATGACACAGACTGTTGAGCCTCAGGTTGATTGGTCGAAAGACCAAATGGTAGAGGTTAGGCTAAATCAACCTGACGATTTCTTAAAGGTTCGCGAGACTCTGACCCGCATTGGGGTTGCCTCTAGAAAAGAAAAGAAACTTTACCAATCCTGTCATATTCTTCATAAGCAAGGTAAATACTACATCGTACACTTTAAGGAGTTATTTGCCCTTGATGGTAAATACGCTAATCTTACTGTTAATGATGTTCAACGTAGGAACCGTATTACTCGCTTGCTTGTTGATTGGGGCTTGATAGATGTTGTCATCGAAGAATCAATTCAAGATATTGCACCATTGAATCAAATCAAAGTACTCCCTTACAGAGAGAAGACTGAGTGGGTTCTAGAACAGAAGTATAATATTGGTAAGAAGAATAATATCAAGGTTGGCCAACCTGAATAAATAAGACTGAGACTCCTTTCGTGCGGTCTCTACAAAAGTCGGAACACCCAAAGACCTCTTGTCTCTTGACAGGGGTCTTTTTTGTGTTAGAATTTATGTGAAGCACTCGCTTACAGCGGACAAGACTTCACGATTACCATTAATTGCTACCCAGCAGGAGACATACATGGTTATTAAAGAAAAACAAGACATCGATCTCAATGAGTATGAAAATCGATGGTCTGAAGAAGAAATTCAGAATCACTCTAAACGAGGAAAATTTGTTCGGTTTGATTTCCTTGACCTTAAAAAGTTTGGTGATAATGAAAATCACGAAGAACTGAATAATATTGCCATTCGTCAAGATGGTAATCGAGATAATGCAGACAAAAATATTGCATATTCATATAAAATAAAAGGTTGGAGTTATAATCCTTTCCCTCCCATTGTTGATCCATCCTTCAATCTAAAGGATGGACGTACTCGTATCCGTGCTGCAATCAGAGCAGGATTTACGTTAATCCCGGTCGCAGTCTTTGAGTATCCTGATGAAAAAGATACTCAAATTGCTTACGTTCAACGTCTCACTGAAGGTCTGATTGGTAATGATGACCTCATCAGCCGTCCTACTAAGTATGGCGATCTGCTTGAAGCTGGCATTGCTGCTGTTACTGAGGGTGGTGTTGATCACAATAGAACTGCAATCACAGATTTACTCTTCACTGAGTTTGAAGCACTGCGTTTCGTCAAACAAGATGAAGTTACTAACCTGGTAGAATCCATCTTTGGTGCTGTTCTGGGAGGGCAACGTGCAGTTTGGAATCCTAATCGTGACGATGTTATGGCATATTTGAAAAACTCTCCTGATCTCCCACCAGATGCTCGCCTTGGTGGTGATACGCACGTCAAAGGTAAGAAAGTCTTTGTCTATTCTTCTGGTGACACCAACCGTGGCCGCCTCTGGATGAATATTGCAAAGAGAATTCCTGAAGAGTGTTATGCGGTGCTCTACAGCGGGAACAAGAATCCTTCCCAAATCAAAAGTGAATATGAAGACTTCATGGCATTTATTGACATGCGATACAAAGAGTGCTTTGAGATTGTGAATCGTACTGCATCTGCTACTGGATTCCCTATACAGCTCAAACCTCCCGTTAAACTTCCCTGGAAAGTCATAGGTGTTATTCCTCAAAAGAATGACGAAACTCATGAGACTCTCCGTAGAGCTCACCGTCTGATTAAAATTGAGGATTATTAATAAATAAGACTGAGACTTCTTTCGTGCGGTCTCTACAAAAGTCGGAAACCCTTATAAGAGGTAGTGATTTCATCACTATCTCTTTTTTCTTTTTCTAGTATAAATAATGAGTGAACGCCTTCGGGGTTCACACAATCAAATCTCGCTTATTTAAGGAGAAGTATATGGCCAATCTCATGAAGTACAATGCTGCCGACCTGGACAAATTCATGGACAGGATTACACGCAACACAATTGGAATGGATGACTACATCGATAGAATCCTAAGAGGTCAAGAAACATCAAACTATCCTCCATACAATCTCATCCAAGTTAGTGATACAGAATCACAACTAGAGTTAGCTTTGGCAGGATTCAAACCAGAAGAAGTTAATGTCTACACAGAAGAAGGAAAACTTTTCGTCGAAGGAAAACGAGAAGAATCCACAAAAGAAACAACTTTTGTCCACAGAGGAGTGGCTGCAAGATCTTTCACCAGAGCTTGGACACTGGCAGAGGATACGGAAGTTGGATCAGTCCAACTTGAGAATGGGTTGTTAACAATTTCTATGAAGAGGATTGTTCCAGAACATCATCAACGTAAGAACTGGTTCTAAATAGAACATATCGTCGCCGCAGAGGGGTAACTGGCACAATCCAGTGACAACCCCTCTTTTTTATGTTATAATTTATAAGAGGTATATTGTAAAAGATGACTGTTAAACTATTACTATTGAAGTCTGGAGAAGACGTTATCGCAGACGTAAAAGAGATGTGTGTTGGTGATGAGGAAAAACCTACAGTGGTTGGTTATTTTCTTAGATACCCTTGTCGAGTAAAATTGGTTGGACAAGATACTGATCATAAGGGAGATAAACAACACCCGTTTAGAATGCAACTTACTCCATGGATGCCCCTAAGTAAAGATGAAATGATTCCTGTTGTTGCAGATTGGGTTGTCACTGTAACTGAACCAATTGATGAACTAAAAGAAGCTTACGAAAAAGGAGTAGAGAAAAATGAAAATAGAAAACTTGAAACTACTGTCACTGACGGATCAGAGACTGATCCTGACACAGATTGAAGAGGTCACATCAGACCTGGGCGAACCAGACTGTAAACTGATAGAGCCTTTTATTCTTGATGCAAGTACAATGACTCTGGCTCCATGGTTCGTTAATATCACAAATCAGAATGAGTTTATGATTCATTCTGAAAAGATTTTGACAATTATGGAACCTAACAGTAAACTGAAAGTGATGTATGAGGACTTACTTAAGGAATGAATTTCTATACAAACATACAGATGATTGGAAATCAATTCCTTGTTCGTGGTTATGAGGACGGTAAGAGAGTTCACTATCGTGATACCAACTATCGTCCAACTCTGTATGTTAACTCTAAAGTCCCCACAAAATACAAAACGCTGGAAGGTGAATATGTTGAGGCAATTCAACCTGGAACAGTAAGGGACTGTAGAGACTTCTATAAGAAGTATGATGAGATTGAGAACTTCAAGATCTATGGTAATGAGAGATATATCTACCAATACATTTCTGACAAGTATCCTCAGGATGAGATAAAGTTTGACATCAAGAAGATGAGACTTTTGACCATTGATATTGAGGTCTCATCAGAAGAAGGATTTCCTGACCCAGAACATTGTTCTGAGGAGATGTTGACCATCTCTATTCAGGATTATGCAACTAAGAAAATTACAACTTGGGGCAGAAAACCATATACTCCTAGTCAGGATAATGTGACCTATCATTATTATCCTGAAGAAAGAGAAATGCTTGGTGCATTTATTAGTTGGTGGATGAGTGACTATCCTGACGTGGTAACTGGTTGGAATACCCGTCTGTATGACATCCCATATATCTGTGGAAGGATCGATAGGGTTCTGGGTGAGAGGGCCCTTAGGAATCTGTCTCCATGGGGTCTAGCGACCAAGAGAGAGACTTGGATCAATGGCCGTATGTTTTATATCTACGATATTGGTGGTATCACTGACCTAGACTATCTGGAGTTGTATAAGAAGTTTACTTATGTGAATCGTGAGTCTTACCGACTGGACTTCATTGCAGAGGTTGAACTTGGTCAAAAGAAGTTAGACCACTCTGAGTTTGATACATTCAAAGACTTCTATACTGGTGATTGGAAAAAGTTTGTAGATTACAACATCGTTGACGTGGAACTTGTTGACCGTATGGAAGACAAGATGAAACTGATTGAGTTGGTTATCACCATGGCATACGATGGTAAGGTAAACTTTGGTGACCCAATGTTCCAAGTTAGATTGTGGGACACCATTATCTACAACTATTTGAAGAAGAGGAATATTGTTATTCCTCCAAGGATCAATACTGATAAGAGTGAAAAGTTTGCTGGGGCCTATGTAAAGGAACCCAAACCAGGTGTATATGATTGGGTTGTAAGTTTTGACTTGAACTCACTGTATCCTCACTTGATCATGCAATATTCAATATCCCCAGAAACTCTTGTGAGTATGGATGATCTCAATAAACGTATTGTAGAATTAGAGAACATGTTATAGAATATCCTCACTACATAAATAACAATGTGTGGATACAATAAAATACATGACACCAAAGTTTAATATAACACAAGAACAGCTACATCAACTTTATATTGTTGAAAACAAAAGTCGTAAAGAATGTGCTAATTTTTTTGGGTGCTCTGATCCACTTATAAAACAAAAGATAAGAAAGTACAACTTACAAAAACCTAAACATTTGGAAAATAAAAATAAAGAACGAAAAGAAGTTCTTTATTGTGAAAATTGTGGAACCGAATTTGTAGTTAGTAGATTTAGGGCAATAAGTGAAAAGTGGAAACTTCGGTTTTGCTCTCATTCTTGTTCTGCAAAATTTAGATATTTGGGGGAGGATCATAAGAGGGCAGTATCAAATTCTATTGCTGCTCGTAGGAGATGTAGGATGAGAGATGCTTTTGATGAAACTACGGATCAACAAAAAATAAACGAAATCTATTGTAAAGCAAAACAACTAACAGAAGAAACTGATATTCCTCATGAAGTAGATCATATCACTCCAATATCTAAAGGTGGAAAGCATCATGAAGACAACTTACAAATTATTACTATGAGTGAAAATCGTAAGAAACATAATAAAATTATGGAGAATTGAAATGTGGAAAGATGTTCGTAAAATGACCCATAAAGAAATTGAAGAAGAACTTGAATCACTTAAACAGGTAAGAGAACTTTCCACAAAAATAAGTGTCAATAAACTTCTTGACGAGGCCTTAGATTTAGAACCATTGCGAAAAGTTAATCTAACCATCACATCAAATGGCTCTCTTTATCATAGAGTGAAAGGTTTCCTACCTGAACTGATGGAGAAGATGTATGGAGAACGTAAGGCATTCAAGAAGGAGATGTTGAAGTCTAAACAGAAACTGGTTGATATTGAATCCAAACTTAAGACCAATAAGGATCCAGTTCTCCGTAGACAGAGAGAACAAACCATCAAAGATATTGCTAAGTTCAATAACTTTCAGATGGTGAGAAAGATTTGTTTGAACTCTGCCTACGGTGCAATTGGTAATGCATACTTTAGATATTTCAAACTTGCCAATGCAGAAGCGATTACGATGTCAGGTCAGACATCTATTCGTTGGATTGAAAATCATATGAATGAATATCTAAATAACTTACTCTCAACAGAAGATGTAGATTATGTCATCGCATCTGACACCGATTCAATCTATCTTAACTTTGGACCTATTGTTGATAAATTTCTTGGTGATAAAGTTAGTGATACGAGCAAGGTTGTTTCTATCATTGACAAAGTCTGTCAAGAGAAACTGGAACCGTTCATCGAAACATCTTATCAAAATCTTGCGACGTATGTAAACGCATACGATCAGAAGATGCAGATGAAACGGGAGAACATTGCAGACCGTGGAATCTGGACTGCTAAGAAGAGATACATCCTGAATGTATGGGACAGTGAAGGAGTTAGGTATGAAGATCCTAAACTTAAGATCATGGGTATTGAGGCAGTCAAGTCGTCCACTCCAGCACCTTGTAGGAGTATGATTAAGGATGCTCTCAAACTAATGATGAATGGAACAGAAGATGAGGTGATTGAGTATATCGATAAGTGTAGAAGTGACTTCAAGAAACTTCCTATCGAAGCTATTTCTTTCCCTAGATCTGTTTCTGATGCCCAGAAGTATAAGGCACATGCTACGATATATTCAAAGGGAACTCCTATTCATTGTCGTGGTGCCTTACTGTTCAATCACTACATAAAAGAAAAGAAGTTAACAAACAAATATTCACTTATCAATAACGGTGAAAAGATTAAATTTTGTTATCTTAAAAAACCAAATATTATCCATGAGAATGTGATCTCATTTATTTCAGAGTTTCCAACAGAGTTGGGACTTGACCAATATGTGGATTATGACTTACAATTTGAAAAGGCATTCTTAGAACCTCTCAAGGTCATTCTTGATGCCATTGGATGGAACGTAGAAAAAACTGTAAATTTGGAACTATTTTTTGGATGATTGATCTTCCTATTAACGACAACGAACTCAATACAATCGTAAATACAATGGCACTCGGTGGTGACACTGTTTTGTATCAAAAACTGAAACTGGTGAAGGAACTGCGTGAGCAGGATCTTCCTTACAAAAAAATTCTTCGTGAACAATACGGGATGGTAGCGTGATGATTAAAGTAAAGTATCAACTTAAAGAACATTCAAACATAACACTCTTTATGTTTTTTAAAACTGAAGAACAAGTAGAGATATTTAAATCTCAAAACCCACATTATATTTTTGAATGACTTATGGACTTCTTACGCGAGATTGTAAAAGAGATTGGAGATGACTTCACAAAACTTGCAAGCGAGATTGATGACACTGAAACATATGTGGACACAGGTTCGTTCATCCTTAATGCTCTTGTATCTGGGTCTATCGGTGGTGGTGTTTCTGGGAATAAAATCACTGCAATTGCTGGGGAAAGTTCTACTGGAAAGACTTTCTTTTCACTCGCAGTGGTCAAGAACTTCTTGGATACTAATCCCGATGCATATTGCCTTTATTTTGATACTGAGGCGGCAGTTAATAAGTCACTATTAGAAAGTCGTGGTATTGACTTGAATAGGTTGGTTGTGGTTAATGTTGTTACCATTGAAGAGTTTAGGAGTAAGGCTCTCAAGGCGGTAGACATGTATTCAAAAAAACCTGAAGATGAACGTAAACCTTGTATGTTTGTGTTAGACTCTTTGGGGATGCTTTCTACAGAGAAAGAAATAACGGATGCTCTCAATGAGAAACTTGTCCGTGATATGACAAAATCTCAATTGATCAAAGGGGCGTTCAGAATGTTGACTCTTAAACTGGGTCAAGCCAAAATACCAATGATTGTAACAAATCACACCTACGATGTCATCGGGTCTTATGTACCAACTAAGGAAATGGGAGGAGGCAGTGGCCTCAAGTATGCAGCGTCTACAATCATCTATCTCTCAAAGAAGAAAGAAAAGGATGGAACAGAAGTGGTTGGGAATCTTATCAAAGCTAAGACTCACAAGTCGCGTCTAAGTAAGGAGAACAAGGATGTTACTATTCGTCTATTTTATGATGAACGTGGTCTTGATAAGTATTATGGTCTACTTGAGTTGGGAGAATTGGGTGGACTTTGGAAGAACGTTGCAGGACGTTATGAGATGGATGGTAAGAAGGTATATGCTAAAGCCATCTTGAAAGAACCAGAAATTTACTTCACACCAGAGGTGATGGAGAAACTTGATGTAATTGCAAAGGAACAATTTAGTTACGGTACTTGATGGACAAAGTTGAATTTTTAGTTCTGAAAAATCTAATACACAATGAAAAATACTTGAGAAAAGTTCTTCCATTCATTAAAGAAGAATATTTTGATGACACTAAATATAAGGTAATCTTCGACGAGATCTCTACCTTTACTGCTGAGTATAACGAACTCCCTACAAAAGAGATTCTCAATATTGAGATTGAAAAGAGAAGAGATATTAATGAGGACTCTTATAAACAGATTTCTCATGTAGTTAATTGTCTTGAGGACGATGTTGTAGAGTTTGATTGGTTGGTTAACACTACTGAGAAGTGGTGTCGTGACCGTGCCATTTATCTTGCCTTGATTGAATCCATTCAGATTGCTGATGGAGGAGATGCCAAGAAGGCACCAGATGCCATTCCATCTATTCTGTCTGATGCTCTAGCAGTTAGTTTTGACAACCATGTAGGACATGATTACCTTGAAGATTATGAATCACGATACGAGTCTTATCACAGGAAGGAGGAGAGAATTGAATTCGATCTCGACTATTTTAACAAAATCACGAAAGGTGGGCTCCCTAACAAAACTCTTAACATCGCACTTGCTGGTACGGGTGTCGGGAAATCTTTATTCATGTGCCATGTGGCTAGCTCCGTCTTGCTCCAAGGGAGGAACGTTCTCTACATTACAATGGAGATGGCAGAAGAGCGCATTGCTGAAAGAATTGATGCGAACCTCCTAAATGTAAATATCCAGGAGATTGTTGACCTTCCAAAACAAATGTTTGAAACAAAGGTTACAAACCTGGCCAAAAAGACTCAAGGTCAACTAATTATTAAGGAGTATCCTACCGCCTCCGCTCATGCTGGACACTTCAAATCACTTCTTAATGAACTTGCACTTAAGAAGTCATTTCGACCTGATATTATTTTCATTGATTACCTTAATATATGTTCTTCCGAAAGATATCGCGGAAATAGCACTGTCAATTCATATTCATATATTAAAGCAATTGCTGAAGAACTTAGAGGCCTTGCTGTCGAAACAAACGTCCCTATCATATCTGCCACTCAGACCACTCGTTCTGGTTATGGTAGCTCTGATGTTGAGCTTACTGACACTAGTGAGTCCTTTGGTCTCCCTGCTACTGCTGATCTTATGTTTGCCCTTATTTCGACTGAAGAGTTGGAATCATTGGGACAGATACTTGTGAAACAATTAAAGAACAGATACAATGATTACTCTGTTCATAGACGTTTTGTTGTTGGTATTGATCGTGCCAAGATGAGATTGTATGATTGTGAACAGTCTGCACAGGATGACCTTCTTGACAACGGTAAAGAAGAAGAGTATAATAATGAAGAACAACAAAAACCTAAAAAATCCTTCAGTGGATTTAAGTTCTAATATGGGACTGACTACTAGATCATTACAATCTTCACTATCATTACGTGATCAATCTTTTATCTATGAGGTGAGAGATCTTGATGGTAACCGTTATCGTCATTGTGGATCACAGAAAGATGCTGACAAACATGTAATGAGAAATCCTGGTTTCACTTGGGAGAAAGTTTACCTTTCTCCACCACCAAAGACTGTGGATGTGGACAGTGTTACACTTCCTCCCGACCTACAACTTCCTGAATCACAAGCACAACCCCTAAATTTATGACTGTAAATACTGAAGCCTATCTTGAATTTGTCAATGCCGTCACCTCACAACAAAGTAAAAATAACGAAGCATTCCTTTATCGTCTTGAAGAATTGGAAGGTCAAGGTTTTCCTTCCGAGCGACTGCTTACTGCATCTGTAGGGATGTGTGCAGAGGCTGGTGAGTTTACCGAAGTCGTTAAGAAGATTGTCTTCCAAGGTAAACCTGTGAATGAAGAGAACCTATTTCACCTGAAACGTGAACTTGGTGATATTATGTGGTATGTTGCTCAAGCATGTATGGGTCTTGATACTACCATTGATGAGATCATTGAGATGAATGTAGACAAACTGAAGTCTCGTTATCCTGGTGGAGAATTTGATGTCCACCATTCTGAGAACCGTAAAGAAGGAGATGTATGATTAATCTTGAATTAAATTTACAACAAGCAGCAGTAATTCGTCAGGCACTGTTTATAGAACAGAAAGGCTATACTCTTGATCCTACCTGTATTCCTCCACGAATTGTTGATGTTCGTAACATCATTGCTATACTTGATAAACATATTGATGATCAGTTAGAATACGATACAAGTGGAAAATAATTTATGACATACGACTTCTCATTTGCACACTCTCCTGAAGGATTTGATAACCATATCAACGATAGTATTCGTGGTTATTCAAATCTGTTGGAAGACACTGTATCGTTCTCTCGATACTTTGTGGAGGATCATACTAAAGTCGTTGATGTCGGATGTTCAACTGGTAAACTTACCAAGATGATTATCGCAAATAATCCTAATCGTGAGTATGCACACTATGTGGGTGTAGAACTTGCTGGTAGCTTCTATGATGATCTTGAGGAACGTCACACTGAAATTCGTAAAGAATACCCTGGTGCATTGTTAGAATGGGTTCGTGGTAATGTCACTAACTATGAGTTCAAGAACTGTTCTCTAGTAACATCACTGTTTACTCTACAGTTTATGCCCAAGACTACCAGACAAGATACGATCAATAAGATCTATAATGGTCTCAATGAAGGTGGTGCATTTATCTTTGCTGAGAAGTTGATGTGTGAGAATGCATTCTTTCAAGAACTTCTTACCTTTAATCATTATGATTACAAGAGAAAGACTTTCAGTGCAGAACAAATCATGGATAAGGAGAAACAACTTCGTGATATGTTGAAACCTAATACATGGTCTGAACTAAGAGATATGGTGATGACTGCGGGGTTCAAAGACTGTCAGATCTTCTGGAGAAACCATCAGTTCGTTGGAGTTATTGCAATTAAGTAATGTGTGGAATTATTGGTGGATTTGATATTCCACAAATTGAAAAAGGTTTGAACTCTATTATTCATAGGGGACCAGATAACCAACAGATTGTCCAAATGGAGAACATCTATTTTGGACATGTTCGTTTGTCTATTATTGATACTAGTAATGAGTCAAATCAACCATTTGTTTATGGTGACACAACCATGATCTTCAATGGTACCATTTGGAACTATCGTGAGTTAAGAGAAGAATTGAATATTAAAACAAAGACTTCAGGTGACACTGAGGTACTTTGTGCTATCTTGGATAGGTATGGTATTGAAGGATTGAATAAAGTTCAGGGAATGTTTGCCATTGCATTTACTCAAGGAGATGGTTCTATTACTATTGTGAGAGACCGTCATGGCGAAGTTCCTCTTCATTACTCTCTCCTTACAGGTCTCTTTCCATCATTCTCTTTCTGTTCAGAGATCAAAGGTCTTTTAGCAATGGGTGAGATTGGTCAAACAGTTAAAATGTTAGAACCTGGATCATTTATTAAGGTCTCATCTGATTACTTTGTACAAGAGGGTTATTGGTATAATATCAGAGAACATATTGAAGATACTTCTACATGGAACTTTAATGATTCTAAAGCGATGGTTTATAGAAACATTGTGATGGGTTCATTTGAAAGAACTGTTGCCGATGTTCCTGTTGCATGTTTACTCTCTGGTGGTATTGATTCTGCTATCACAACTCTCATTGCATCTAAACACATTCCAAACTTGGTGACATATACTGCAGTTCATGATGAGAACTCAAAAGATTTAAAGTCTGCTAGAAAAGTTGCTAAATATTTGGGAGTTGAACTCCGAGAAGTTATAGTTCAACCACCTACTATCGATGACGTTAATGAGGTTATCAATACCATTGAGATGCCATATAAAGCCCAAGTAGAGATTGGATATCCTTGTATTCAACTTGCAAAAAGAATCCATGAAGATGGGTTCAAGGTGATTATGTCAGGTGAAGGTAGTGACGAACTCTGGGCATCCTATGGTATGAGTTACCATGGTATTAAGGATAAAGGTTGGACTGACTATAGAATTGGACTCTTTGGTTCACAACACCGTAAAAATTTCACAAGATGCAATAAGATCTTTATGAAGTACGGTATTGAATGTAGACTACCTTTTTTAAACACCCAGTTAGTAGAGACTGCACTTGGTCTCAGTCAAGATACTGTTTGGGATGGTAAGGCTAGACCTAAAGCAATTCTTCAAGAGGCCTTTAGAGGTCAACTTCCAGATGATATTGTTGATAGGAAGAAGGTAGCATTTCAGGATGGTATGGGAATCAAATCTCTTTACGAAGACATTGTAGATTCTCCAAAAACATATTACACTAAACACTATAAGAAACAGTTCTCATGAAACTTCCATACAAATTACAAGATGTCTATGATGGTGAAGCTCAACAGAAGTTCACTGTCATTTCTACGTTCGCTGGTGGAGGTGGTTCGTCCACTGGTTATCGTCTTGCAGGTGGTAAGATACTTTGTATCAATGAGTTTGTAGAAGAGGCAAGAAATACTTATTCCAAGAATTATCCATCTACTACTATTTTACCTGGTGATATTAAGGAGTTGACAGGTAAAGACTTCCTTGAAGCTACTGGTCTCAAACAAGGAGAACTTGATATCCTCGATGGTTCTCCACCATGTTCTGCATTCTCTGTTGCAGGTTCCATGTGTCATAACATCTATGAAGAAGAGAGGGTAGACTTGTTTGGAAACACCTACACTACTAGAGTTAGTGGTAAACATTCTGATGGTTGGGGAAAGACAAAAACTTATTCTGACGGTAAACAAGTTGAAAATATTGAAGATTTGTTTTTTGAATATATCCGTATAGCAAAAGACATTCAACCAAAAGTAATTGTTGCAGAGAATGTCAAAGGATTGACTGTTGGTGAAGCTAAAACATACTATGCAAAGATTACAAATGCATTTACAGAAATTGGATACCTAGTCACTTCTAAAGTAATGAAAGCATCAAATCATGGTGTGGGACAAGGACGGGAGAGACTTATCTTTATTGGAGTTCGTGAAGATATTGCAGATAAGATCGGAATGTTGATTACTGGAGTCAATAGTATATTTCCCAGACCTTCAAAAGAATCAACTACAATTTCTGATATCATTGATGGTGTTGAGAATAATTCTGAAGATGTCAAAACTCTTACTGAAAAGTTGGTGAGTAGTAACATATACAAAAATGTTATCAGTAAGATGCCCAAGAATCCAGATAAAGTTTTGACTGGTATGGACTATCACCCCAAAGGACATTGTTTTAATACAAAGAGAGTCTCTTTAAAAAAACCATCTCCAACTCTTACTGCTAGTGGTGGTTTGATTCATTGGAACGAAGATCGTCCATTGACTGTTCCAGAACTGAAACGTATTCAATCACTTCCTGATGACTTTGTTTTGACTGGTACATATTCTCAACAGTCTGAAAGAGTTGGTAGAATGGTTCCACCACTCATGATGAAAGTAATTGCAGAAAACATTTACAAAGAAGTGCTTTCTAAACTATAGGAATTCTTAAATATAAATAATGGTAATAGAAAGTTGTTAGAACTAAAACCATGTCGGATATGAGTAATCTGTACAGAGCTTATTCAGCTGTACACAGTTCTGAAGTTAGTGATCAGTTGAGTGAGTCTAGAGACCTCATTTCTGATATGCAGTTCAACCAACTGAACTCCTCTGATCTTCAGGAAGTTGCTGAAGAGATTCTGGAAGAGATGTTTGAACTTAGTCTTGATATCGAACAATCTTCTGATATCATTGCTGACATTTTGAGTGAATCATTAAAGACCAGTCAGTCTGACCTCAAGTCACAAAAGATTGACTATATTGGAGAAGCATTTGATGCTGCTCTTGAGAATGGTCATACTGTAGAAAGATTCCTTGGTTATAGAAGAGCAAAGAAAGTTCAAGAGAACTTCCACAATACTTCCAACGAAGATCGTAGTAGTAAGAGACTTCACGAAGCCCTGATTGCTCAAGAGAGAAAGAACATCAAAGAAGGTATTCTTTCCTTGATTGAGAAGAAAACGAAAGATTCTTCTTACCTTGAGACCAACATGAAGAAGAGACAAGAGAATAACGAGAAGGCCCGTAAGGATATGGAGAAGATGGGTTCAATGAAGAACCCCCAACTTGAAGAGTTCTCTCAAATCAGACAGGATTGGAGTAGTGCTTACTCTTCCATCTATGAGAAGAAGATGGATCCTGTAGGTCAGGAAGATGGAGACATCGATAATGATGGTGATGAGGATTCTTCTGATAAGTATCTTGCTAATCGTCGTAAGGCCATTGGTAAGTCTATGGGTAAGAAAGGTAAGTGTGAGAAGTGTGGTAAAGATCCCTGTGAGTGTGATAAGAAAGAAGTAGAAGAAGGTTACAAGGAACTTCCTAAGAACAAGATGTTCCGTAAGGCAGGTAACCTAGGACGTAATGTTGTAAGTCCTTCTGTTACTGATGACCAGCGTCAAAATGCATATGGTCGTCAAAAGAAAATTATTAAGACTCTCAACAAAGCAAATGAAGAATTTGAGCAACTTGATGAAATGGGTAAGAGTGATCAGGGAGTTCGTGATAGAATGAAAATTTCTGGCTATGAGCCACCTACCAACTGGGATCCTAAAGCAAACAAAGGTAAAGGTGCTACTGTAAGTCCTAAGCAAGCAAAGAAGCGTTATCGTAAGTCGCTTCGTGAAGAAGAAGTAACATTCTCTGAAGCTGAACTGAAAGCCATTCAGGCAAAGGTTGATGCATGGGATGTTGAAAATGAAATTACTGAATTTGTTGCTGCACCAGCAGGGTCACCCATTGACAGACATAGTAGAGGCAT
>Ga0307380_10000986_pt1 | contig 42874 bp, 34 predicted proteins | sample UN3MG_FD_202239 | JGI IMG/M metagenome (GOLD analysis project Ga0307380, IMG submission 202239) | Soil microbial communities from Risofladan, Vaasa, Finland - UN-3 | ecosystem: Environmental > Terrestrial > Soil > Coastal area > Acid sulfate soil | place: Finland: Risofladan, Vaasa | collected...
CTTATCCACTTATCCACCGCTATCCACAAAAGAAAAAGAACCAAAAAGAAAACCGGCTACTACGACGACTCTCTTGTGTCTCTCAGGTCCGGGAAGTATCATACAAGGCCGACTTCGCCGAAGTCGGTTCTCTCAGCCCGAGGCTACGAACCCCTGTGGTTGTCAAACAACGTGCCCCCGGCTGCCCAAGCAGGCGGGCGCCGGGGGCGCGTTCCTCGGCCCTACAAAACATTCCAACCAGAAAGCGGCTCGCCCTCCGGAACGTCTGTGGAGAAGGGCTACTTCTGGAAAATGCTCGTGATTGTGCTGAAAATATTGAGGATGTAGGTGATGATGTCTAGAATCTCAACAAGAGCTTGTGCGGGCGCGGCGCCTGTTTTCGTCAACTTTCGGATGTGCATTTTGCCTCCTTTAACTTATTGCCACGAGTCTGTTTAACAACCCCGATCCCTGGAACAGCCGTAGTATACTGAAGGCTCTGCCAAAACACAATCCCTCTGCGCGGTCTCTCAACCGCCGAAACATCCGGACGCGGGCGCGTCGTCTTCACCCTCGCCTTCGCCTTCACCTGGCTCTTCGCCTTCCCCGGGCTCTTCACCTTCGCCTTCGCCCTCGCCCTCGCCCTCGCCTTCCCCTTCGCCCTCGCCTTCCCCTTCGCCCTCGCCTTCGCCTTCCCCTTCGCCCTCGCCTTCGCCCTCACCTTCCCCTTCCCCTTCACCCTCGCCTTCCCCTTCGCCTTCGCCAATCCCTTCGATGTAGATGGTCCCGCCGTTTGCTTGTACCGACACGTTTTGGCCGTAGATGTTCGAGATCTTGGCGCCGATCAATGTCACGGCATACTGAGGCTCTGACGCGGAAGCCGAAACATTGAACTTCAGCAAAAGCACCACGCCGCTTTGGATGATGTTCTGATTGAACCCGGCGATAATGACGGCAACCTCGCCGTCTGAAATGACGTTGAGACTGACGGTTTTGTCGGCGTCTTCAGCAGCCGTGCCCACCAGGATATTCTGCGGCGGCAGCGCCAACGCCAGCGGCTCGAACACCACGTTGAACTGGATGGCGCCGACCTCGTCGTACACCCCGGTGGTCAGTGTGACTTCCAGGTCAACGTCTATGTCCCCTGGCTCTGCCGTCGCGTCGCTCACATCGAGCACGGCCCCGTCTGCGGGCCACGCAACTGCGATACCCGCCGCCAGGAAGACGCCGAGCAGCCGTCGCAGCCAACCTCGCTTGCCGCCCATCAGCACCAGCCCAACCACCGCGGCGGCCAGCACGCCACCCAAGGCTACCCACGTCAGCGGCTCGCCGCCCGCCGGCGTGTCAACGTTGCCGGTCAGGGCGGAAAGCGGCACGGCGTTCCCGAGCGGGTCGGCCAGGAGCGCGTTGGACAGGGCCGGGGACATGTGCGCAGCCACGCCCGGGACTGCCGTAAACGTGAATTCCGCCACGGCGCCGGCAGGCACGGTTTTGTCGTTGACGCCGGCAATCACGACACGGACGCACCCGGCCCGCAGCTCGTTGGAATTGGCGCTTTTTTCCGCCTCTTTTGCAGCCGGGCCGGCGTCAACACCCGCGAACTGCGTCGTCGCCGCGTCAAACTCGATGTCCGCTTGCAACGCCGCCACATGTTCGCCCTCCGCCAGTTGCAGCAACAGCGGAACGATCCGTTTTCCCCCCGGCTGCTCAACCGGTTCACCCAACGTGAGCGTGGCCGCCCAAACCGGCACGCAAACCGCCGACAGAACCGCCATCAAGTACAGGTGCCGGGTCATACCCTTCCTTTCCGGTCCTCTTGCCACAGTCAAGACCGCACTAGGTCTTTCAGCAGGCGGATCAGCGGCGCGATCGCATTGCGCAGCACCAGTACCAAGGCCGCGACGCACGCCGCCGCCGGCACCAGCGCCCGGCGGTTGACGTAAGCTCTAAAGTCAAATCCCTCGTTCGTGGAAGCGATTGTTCGGGCGCCATTTGGACCCGGCGCGTTAATGGGCCGCGCCCAACTCACCCGCATCGGTTCGCCAACAGTAACTGCATCCGCGCCCGACCCGCCAGGCCGCGGCGTTCCCGGAACGTTCCCCGCCACCCGCGCTGGCGAAGCATGAGCCGTCGAGCCCGTCTTGGCACGGCTGACGACCGCCGCACCCGCCGACGACCCCTTCACATACACCTGCGGCGGCAAGAATCCCGGGGCCGCGTAACCGTCCTGGCCAACAGGTTGCACCGGGCCGCTCGCGCCGACCGAATTGCTCCCGCCCGCGCCGGAACTTGCCGGTTGCGCCCCGTCCCGGTCCCGCGGCGCTGTCTCTCGAGCCGTTGGCGCCCCGTAATCACCCAGGAGCGCGTCGAGAATCGCGGGCATCAGCCGTTCCGATGAGGCGGCAGGCTGATCTTTGCCGCCCGTCTCGGCATCGCGAGCGGCCGCGGCTTCTGCCGCCTGCGCATCCGACTCGCTCGACTCGAAACTCTCATTGCTCGCCGAATCTTCTTCGGCCTCCGGCTCTTCCTGTGGCGCGACGGGATTGCCCGAGGGATCGCTTACAACCGCCCCGCCCAATTCAAGCAGCGGCGCGCCCGCCGATTGTTGCAGCGGCGTCACGTACAGGTTCGCCACCACGCCCGATGCCAACTCGTCCTGGTTCAAGCCTACCACCAGCACCCGGACTGTGTTGTCGTCCAGCATGGAGAAAACCACGTCCTTGCCGGCGTTGATTGCAGCGGGCCCCGCCTCGATGTCCACCAACTGCACCACGTCCGCATCCAGGCTGATGTCGAATTGAAGGCCCGCCACGTGTTCCGTCTCCCCGAATGAGAGAATTACCGGGTAGGCCAGGTATTCGTTCGCCTGGCGGGGCGCATCAAGCACAACGGCCGCGCCAAGCAGCGCCACCGTGGCCGCCACAAGGCACGCCGTCCGCACCAGCCGGCGTTTCGCCGCCCCTCGTGCCGCCGGCCCTGCCGGTCGTTCTATGAGTCGTTCGAGAGGCATGTGCCACACCTTGCTCGCGCAACACTGCGCGCGGCCACAACCATCAGCACCAACCCCGCCAACCACAACGCCTGGACCGCCGGCAGCGGTAGCGCCGTCACGCTTAACACGGAAGGATCGGCCACGGAAGCCACGGCCATCCCGACCGGATTCGACAACACCAGCCCGTCCAGATCGATCGTGTAATCGCCGCTGGGCATCCTGCAGCCAAGCACGAACGACAACCGGGCGAGGTCGCCGTCGCCGATCGTGTTGATGTTCATGCCCATCACCATCAGCCGGATCACGCCCGGCTCGAGCTCCGAGTACGAGACGCTCTTTCCCGCGGAGGTCGCCGCGGCGCCCGCCGTTATGCCCACCAGCGTCATCACGTCCGAATCAAACACTACGTCCACCTGTGCGCCGGCCACGGTGTCGCCGGGCCCGTTGATCAGACTCATGCCGAGGCTGACCGCCGTAGGAATACCTACCTCCACATCTTTATCTTCCAACGCGACTGTCGCGGCGCCGGCACCCTGGGCGAGCACCAAGAACGCCGCCACGATCGCTGTCAAAGCTCGCATCATCACACGCTGAACCATATAGGGTCCCTTTCTGCGCGACTGTTTTGCTGGAGCGCCGGCGCCGCCGGCGCTCCAACAGGTACCATGAAACTTTGGTTGAACTGGATACGCCCTTCTTTATTCGGCGTAATCCGGCACTCCGTTGTTGTCATGGTCCCAGTCATACTCATTGGGGACACCGTCGCAGTCATCGTCGTCTGGCAACGAGCAGTCGGGGTCTTCGCAGTTGGGGATGCCGTCGCCGTCTTTGTCTTCGGCGAAATTGGGGATGCCGTCACCGTCCGAATCCATCGGGCCCGACGTTCCAACACGGCCAACGTGATCTTCGACAAAATCGGGAATACCGTTCTGGTCGTCGTCCACGAGTTCGTTGGGTCCAATCCCGCTTAACCACTCGGGAAGCGCGCTGCGGATGTGCGCCAGAATCGCGTCCACAAAATCGGGCCCCGGAACTGTTACGCCGTGATCCTCGAGCCACGGAACCAGCGCGTCCCGGATGCAGTCAAGAAGCGGCTCAACAAAATCCGGAATCTCGTTCTCATTCTCGTCGGTCAGATCCGGATAAACACCCGCTTCAATCCACGCCATCACGCACGGCTGGATCAGGTCTCTCAACCCGCCCAGTTCGATGGTAGGCGGCACGCCCGGCGCGCCCTGCCGCAGCCGTTCGAGCAGCGGCTCGATGAAATCGGGTATGCCGTTCTCATCCTCGTCGGGCGCATCGATACGACCCGCCATCTCCGCCAGTATCCACTGAATCGTTTCCCGAACCATCAACCGGTTCTGAACGATGTCCAGAACCCCGAGATTCAGTTCCCGGTGCCCAAGGTTCATCAGCGGAATCGCTTGGCCTTCGCCGCCGTCGCCCAGCCTCAGCCGCAGGGTCGCCAGCACATGCAGGCGCCATTGGCCGCCTTCTTCTTGCACGGAACGGCACAGCATCAGCGCCCACGCCGTGTGCGTGCGCAAGCGCAGCACGAACGCGCCCGTTTCCGAGCCTACTTTCGCCTTGATGAACTGCCCGTCGCGCGACACGCCCACAATCCACATGTTCTGGCAGTTGCCTGGGGCGTTGATGACGCCGACAATCCGCTGCACCAACCCGCCGGTGCCGAGAACACTGTTGATCATGTTCTGAACGTCCAGCACGTCGACGGCGTCGTTTTCGTCCAAATCCGGCAGGTCCTTGTCCTCAGGCAGCGGCGTCAATTCGCCAAGCGCCTGGGCTATCGTCGCCTGAACATCCTGGATGTTGATGGCGCCGTCGCGGTTGACGTCACCCATGCACATGTACTGGTCTTGCGCGGCGGCCGGCAGGGCAAAGAACAACGCCGCTGCCGCTACCACACTCAAGAATATCAAACTGTTTCTTTCGTAGCTCATATCAATTGCCTTTCTCAACGCGATCCCAATGGGAGTGCGCGATTGATTGCTTCGTTTTGCGGAGGCCGCCGAAACAGCGCCCGCCAACACACAACGAAAGCTACGAAACGGAAGGCGGTGCGTGGGGAGTGAGGGTGAAAAGGTAACGCTGGGTGGACGAGCCAAGCGCCCGGGGCGGCCACACGGAAAAACGCGTTACCTTCGGCCGTTGGGCCACCGGCGCTATCGTCGCTACGGCCAGGACAACCAGCGGCGCCCAACTATAGGCGCGGACGGTTTTTCCCTTGGGCGATTTCGAATCGGCAGGCGCCGGCGCTTGTTCCGGGGGAGCCCCGTTTACCCTGGCCAGCGTGTACTGCAAATCCAGAACATTGATCGCGCCGTCGCGGTTCGCATCGGCTGGCCCAGCCGCGGATTGCGCGACCGCGGAGGATCGGGGACTTTTAACCACCTGCGCAACCAGCAGTTGCGCATCAAGCACATCAACGCGCCCATCCCCGTTCACGTCCCCCTGGAGCGAAACAAACACCACCGGCCCCACCGCCGCGGCCATCAGCAGGCTACATACGACTACACCAACTGTGCAAGTCTTCAAGCCCATACGTTCTCTCCACTCCTATAGTACCATGGCATCCCGAAAGCGTCAAGGAAACGGATTCCGCCGGCCACTCCCGGTCAGCCTCCTCCACGCTCTTACTGCTTGCTCAACAGCAACTTGCAGCTATTGTTCCCCCGAAGAAAGTGGAGAAGCGCAATAGCTCCGAATGCCCACGCCGTCCACGAGTTGATCCCGCCGCCGTTGCTGACCTATGCTCGTATAGATTAGTGTCGGTTTTTCTTGTTCTTTGGGAAAGAGGGTGGCTGCCGTGGCGGACCTGTTGGCTTACGCGGGGGAAGTGCTCGAACTGGCCTTGTCAAAGGGGGGCGACCTCGGCGAGATCTTCCTCGAGGAACGGGTGTCGGCACGGATCACGTTCGAGGACGGGAAGGTGGACCGGGTGTCGTCGGGCACGGACGTGGGCGCGGGCCTGCGGCTGCTGATTGGCGACCGGACGCTGTACGCCTACTCGAACAACGTGTCGCGCGACGGCCTGCTGGCGCTGGCGAAGACCGTTTCGGGCGGCGTCTCGGCGGAAAAGCGCCCGTACAACTTTGATTTCAAACCCGAGCGCCACGCCATGCCCGTCAAAGTGCCGCCCGCCGAAGTGCCCACCGCCCGGAAAGTGGCGATGCTGGTCACGGCGGACAGGATCGTGCGCGTCCATGACCGGCGGATCGTGCAGGTGATGTGCTCGTACGCGGACTCGCTGCGGCGGATCGTGATCGCGAACAGCGAGGGCCGCTATGTCGAGGATGTGCAGCCGCAGGTTTTGTTTTACGTGTCGGCGGTGGCGTCGGACAGGGGCGTTATGCAGACCGGCCGGCAGCCCATCGGCGGCGCAATGGGATTCGAATTCTTTGACCTCGAAGATCCGGATGCCGCCGCCCTGAAAGCGGCCAAACAGGCTACCCTTATGCTCGATGCGGCGCCCGCCCCCACCGGCCGGATGCCCGTGGTCGTCTCGAGCGAGGCGGGCGGTACCATGGTCCACGAGGCGGTAGGCCACGGCCTCGAAGCCGACCACATCGATAAACAAGTATCTAAGTATTGCGGCCGGCTCGGCGAGATGATCGCCGCGCCCGACGTCACCGTCGTCGACGACGGCACACTGCCGTTTAAGCGGGGCTCGTCGAGCGTCGACGACGAAGGCACGCCCACATGCCGCGCGGTCCTGGTCGACAAAGGCCGGCTCGTGGCGTTCATGAACGACCTGCGCACCTGCCGCAAAATGAAACTCGAACCATCCGGCAACGGCCGCCGCCAGTCGTACGAGCACAAGCCCGTGCCCCGCATGAGAAACACGATGATCGCGCCGGGCAACGCCGATCCCGCCGAGATCCTCGCCTCGACGCCGCGGGGTTTGTACGTGAAAATGATGGGCGGCGGGCAGGTGAACACGCTCAACGGCGATTTCGTGTTCGAGGTGAGCGAGGGCTACTTGATCGAGAACGGCAAGGCCGAAAAAGCCGTCCGCGGAGCTACCCTCATCGGCAACGGGCCTGACGTCCTGATGAATATCGACGCCGTCGGTTCCGACCTCGGGTTCGGCATCGGCACGTGCGGCAAAGACGGGCAGTGGGTGCCCGTCAGCGACGCCCAGCCCACGCTTCGCATCAAAGAGCTAACCATCGGCGGCACCGCATAATTGGCGTCCGTGTCCGTCCGTGTTAGTCCGTGTTCGTCCGTGTCTACTACGGCAGGAGGTAAAGAAATGCTCAACAAACTGCTTGTCCTCGCTCTGGTAAGCCCGACGGCGTTCGCCGCCGAAGCCACAATGGAAAAGGTGCCGTACGGCGGCTGGCCCAACTGCATCCGGCTTTTCAACGGCACGATCGAGTTGATCGCCACCACCGACGTCGGCCCCCGCATCATCCGGTTCGGGTTCGTCGGCGGCCAGAACATGTTCAAAGAGTTCCCGGACATGATCGGCAAGACCGGCGGCGACGAATGGCGCATTTACGGCGGCCACAGGTTCTGGAGTGCGCCCGAAGCCAAGCCGCGGACTTATTTCCCCGACAACGCGCCCGTCAACGCCGATTGGGACGGCAAAACCCTCACCCTGACTCCGCCCCCCGAGGTCGTCAACGGCATCCAGAAACAGATCGCCGTCACCATGGACCCGTCGGGCGAGGTGCGCGTCGTGCATACCATGAAGAACCTCAACCGGTGGGAGATCGAGTTGGCGCCGTGGGCGTTGAGCGTGATGGCGCAGGGCGGCCGGGCGATCCTGCCGCAAGAAAAGTTTATCCCGCACACCGAATACCTGTTGCCGGCGCGCCCGCTCGTGCTTTGGCATTACACGCAGATGGCCGACCCAAGATGGATATGGGGCAACAAATTCATCCAGTTGCGCCAGGATCCCAACGCCACTACCCCGCAGAAAGCCGGCTTGCTCAACAAGCAGGGTTGGGCCGCGTACCACCTCAACGGCGACCTGTTCGTCAAGCGCTACACGGTCGACGACAAGGGACGGTATCCCGACTTCGGCTGCAATACGGAGCTTTTCACCAACGCCGACATCCTCGAAGTCGAGACGCTCGGCCCGCTCACCAAACTAGCCCCCGACGGCGGCGCCATCGAGCATGAAGAAGTCTGGTCGCTGCACAAGGCCCAACTCACCGAAGACGAAACGTTGATCGAGCAGGTTCTGAAAGGCATCTTATAGATCTGTCCGATCCGTCCGATTTTCAAAGGAGAAACCAATGTATAACGGCCTCAACTTAAGCCTCGGCAACCTCTCCCGCCTCTCGAACGCCAAATCGAGATCGATATCCCCCGAGAATTTCAAAGGCGAAAAGGGCAAAGGCGGCATGGCCACCGAAGGCATGGGCGCGTATTGCGCCAGAGACCTCGGGCAGAAATGGAAAATCTCGCCTAGCGTCTCGATCAATTCTGGCCAGACGTTCGAGATTGCCGACATCGAAGGACCCGGCGCCATCCAGCAGATCTGGATGTCGCCCACCGGCAACTGGCGCATGACGATCCTGCGCGTCTACTACGACGGCGAGGAAACACCCAGCATCGAGACGCCGGTGGGCGATTTCTTCGGCATGGGCTGGGGCACGTATGCCCACCTTAATTCGCTGGCCGTCTGCGTCAACCCCGGCAGCGCGTTCAACTGCTACTGGGAAATGCCGTTCCGCAAGCGGTGCCGCATCACATGCGAAAACGTCGGCCCCGGCTCTATCGTCCTCTACTACCAGGTCAATTACACCCTCACCGACGTCCCCGACGACGCCGCGTATCTCCACGCGCAGTGGCGGCGCACTAACCCCCTCCCATACAAGCAGGATTACACCATCCTCGACGGCATCCGCGGCAAGGGCCACTACGTGGGAACCTACATGGCGTGGGGCGTCAACAACACCGGCTGGTGGGGCGAAGGCGAGATCAAATTCTTCATGGACGGCGACACCGAGTTCCCCACCATCTGCGGCACCGGTACCGAAGACTATTTCTGCGGCTCATACAGCTTCGATCTGGCCGGCAAATACCAGGAGTTCTCCACCCCATACGGCGGCCTGCACCAGGTCATCCGGCCCGACGGCGTCTACCAGTCCCAACAGCGGTTCGGCATGTACCGCTGGCACATCATGGACCCCATCCGGTTCGAGAAAGATTTGCGCGTCACCATACAGGCGCTCGGTTGGCGATCTCAGGGCCGCTATCTGCCCCTCCAGGACGACATCGCCTCCGTCGCGTTCTGGTATCAGGCCGAGCCCCACGCGCCATTCCCCCCCATCCCCGGCCCCGACGAGTTGGAAGTAATTTAAAGGACCGCCTGCGATTAGGCGTCACCACAAAACTAAGTTCACGAAGCACGGGATTTGGCACGAACAAACCGCGGTGAAAACGGCCCAAGGTACAGAACTTACTGTGGTGACCCTTAGCGGTACCCGCCGCGGCCGCCACCCGGTCTCGGAGGGCGTTTCTCGGCCTGCGGCCTCGCTTCGTTGACCCGTAACTCGCGGCCCTGCACGTCTTTACCGTTCATGCCCTCGATGGCCGCACTGGCCTCGGACGCTTCAGGCATTTCCACAAACGCAAAACCCCGAGACCGGTTCGTCACCTTGTCCATGATGATCTGGACGTTGTCGACACGCCCGAAAGGCTCAAAAGCTTCCCGCAAGTCGGCTTCTGTCGTCCGATAGCTCAAATTACCCACATAGATCTGCATCGTCTCATCCTCTCCTGTCGCCCATGTGAAAATGCCCGGAACAAATGCGATTGGCAACTATCGTGACTGCGCCGCACCGCCTCTGGCCCAAGAACCAAAATCAGAATACCTTGAATCATGCGAAATATTCAACAAAAAACCGTCTCGGTTACCTGCCCGCATCAACAGCCGGGCGGACATAGATGTTCCGAAACCAGACCTCGCCGCCATGGTCCTGGAGCATCAGGTGTCCGTCGAGCGGCAGATCGGCAAACGCCACCTTAAACTTCCCGACTGGCTCCTTTAGATAACCAAAATCCGTATCGATAACTTTCCAGCCGTTGACAAAAACCACGAGCCCCTTGCCGTGAACGTGGATGTCGAACGAGTTCCACTGCCCGTGCGGCATGGTGACATTGAACATGGGCGTGACGACATCGTAGGCGGCGCCGGTGCCGTGGCTCGAGGGCCGCCGACCGTAATCGTCAAGGATCTGAATTTCAAACCCGCGGTACACCGGGTCGTTGGGCGTGGCGCGCAGGAATAAGCCGCTGTTGGCGCCCCGGGCCGTTTTGAACTCGAGGTGGACGTCGAAATCCTGGAACCGCTCGGACATGTAGCCAACGTAACGCAGCGGGTAGATTGTGCGCCCGTAGATGTGGAGCATCCCGTCGCGAATCTCGAAGATGTCTTTATCGTCGGTGGCGTTGCGCCAGTTCCCCGCGTGCGCCTCGTCGAGCAGGTTGATCCAACTCGCCCCCTCGGGCGGCCCCGTCGGCCGGCCAACCGGACGCGGCCCGCGCATCCAGCCTCGTACACCGGCCCCCGCCAGCACGGCCACGACCGCCAAGCCCGCAACAATCCATTTCAATCGCCGCATGGTTCCGTTCCAGGCCCGCCTCGGCGGGCTCCCGGCCGTCTCCGGCCACCGGCCACCGGCCACCGGCCACCGTCCACCTCTACTCTATTTCAGCCCCAGCACGTCCTGCATGTCGTACAGGCCCGGCGGCGCCGTCATGGCAAACCGGGCCGCACGCAACGCGCCCCGCGCAAAGTTGTCGCGGTTATGCGCCTTGTGCGTCAGCTCGATGCGTTCGCCGCGCCCGATGAAACTCACCGTGTGCTCGCCCACGACGTCCCCGCCGCGGATCGCGTGCATGCCGATCTGGCGCGACGGCCGTTCGCCCACCATCCCGTGACGCCCGTGAACCGCGTCCTTTTCATAATCGAGCCCGAGCGCCGCCGCCGCCAGTTCGGCCAGCCGTACCGCCGTTCCGCTCGGGCTGTCCTTCTTCAGGTTGTGATGGACCTCGGTGATCTCGACGTTGTAGTCCAACCCCAGGATGCCCGCCACTTCCCCCGTCAATTTGAACAGCAGGTTGACGCCCACGCTCATGTTCGGCGCGTACACGACCGGAATCGTGCTCGCCACCTTTCCTAACTCCTCCTTCTGCCCGGCATCGAGACCCGTGGCGCCGATTACGGCCGCCTTCCGCACCGTCGCCGCGAGCCGCGCGTTGCCTACGCAAGCCGACGCGTGCGTGAAATCTATCAGCACATCCGCGCCCGCGATCTGACCCGGCGCATCGTCACTCACCACCACCGTCCGCGATTTCCCCGACTCCGCGCCAACCGTCAGCGCCATCCCCGCAAGTTCCGGCAGGTCAAACGCGCCCGCTATCTCGATGTCCGGTTCCGCCGCCGCCAACTCCAGGATCCGCCGCCCCATCCGGCCGCACGCTCCCGCCATGCAGATTTTCATTGTCTCTACTCCCGTTTTTCCCAGGATTCGTTAGTATACACGTCACCCGGTCCCGTTTAGTAGGCGCGGGCTGGAAGACCGCGCCCACGTCGCGCTAAACTCCCATCGGAAACACCCAAGGAGTCCGTCATGAGGTTATTCTCTTGCCTGCTTGCCCTGTCATGCATGCCCGCGCTTGCCCTCGAGTTCCATGTCTCCCCCGACGACGGCCCTGCCGCACTTGTCCAAGCGCGCGACGCCGTCCGCGCCGCGCGGCAGGCTGGCACGGTCGAGGACCCCGTCACGATCTGGCTGCACGGCGGCGTTTACGCCATGCCCGAAACCTTCACGCTGACCTCCGAAGACAGCGGCACGGCCAACTCGCCTGTCGCTTACAAGGCCGCGCCGGCCGAGTCGCCCCGCCTTATCGGTGGGCGGCTGATCCCGGACGCCGCGTTTCAGCCCGTGACCGGCGCGGAGCCGCGCGTTGCACCCGAGGCACGGGACTCTATCCGCTGCGCCGACCTCAAATCGATCGGCATCACCGAATACGGCACGCTACCCGACCGGTTTGAAGGCCCGCCGCCGCTCCCCGAACTGTTCTACAACGGCAAGCCGATGACGCTGGCGCGGTGGCCGAACGACGGCTGGGCGCACGTTGCCGCCGTCGTCGAGAGCGGCCCCGCACCGTGGCGAAACCACGCATCCGAGTCTCTCCCCGTGTTCGAGTACGAGGGCGACAGGCCGCTCCGCTGGAAAACGGCCCCCACCGTCTGGCTCGAAGGCTACTGGTGTTTCGACTGGAGCAGCGACACCATCCGGGTCGGCTCCATCGACACGGACCAGCGCCGCATCACGCTGGCCACGACCCACCATTACGGCCTCGGCCACGGCAACACCGGACCAAGAAGGTTTTACGCCCTCAACCTGCTCGAAGAACTCGACGCACCCGGCGAATACTACCTCGATCGAGACGACGGCCAGCTCTATTTCATCCCGCCTTCCAACGATCCCGGCGCTGAAATCATCCTGTCCACACTCGACAAACCCATCCTCGCGCTGGATGGCGCTTCCCACGTCGCCATCGAAGGGATCGCGTTCGAGGCCTGCATGGGCGACGCAATCCACGTAACCGGCGGCTCGAACGTTCTCATCGACCGGTGCATTGTCCGCAACACGGGGCAAGGCGGGATCAGCGTCAACGGCGGCGAGCGCCACACCGTCGCCCGCTGCGATGTCCACGACACCGGCGGGTTCGGGATCAGTCTTTCAGGCGGTGACAGGAAGACGCTCACGCCCTGCGGCCACGCCGCCACGGATAACCACATCTACAGGGTCTCGCGCCGGCAGCGCACCCACGCCTACCACGCCCATCTCAGCGGCGTCGGCGTCACGCTCGCCCACAACCTCATCCACGACGGCCCCCACCAGGCCATCGGCCTTTCGGGCAACGATCACATCATCGAGTTCAACGAGATCCACCACACCGGTATGGAAACCGACGATTGCGGCGCGTTCTACATGGGCCGGAACCCGTCCGAACGCGGATCGATCATCAGGTACAACTTCTGGCACCACATCGGAAGCTCCCTCGCCCACGGAAGTTGCGCCATCTATTTCGACGACGGCGACGGTGGCCAGACCGTCTTCGGCAACGTCTTCTACAAAGCTGCCGGTGGCAACTTCGGCGCCGTGTTCAGCCACGGCGGGCATGACAATGTCGTCGACAACAATATCTTTATCGAGTGCAAGCGGGCGCTCGGCCACGCACCGTGGGACGACCAGCGATGGAAAGATTACGTGGCGGCCGAACTCTGGCAGGAAAAGCTGCTCAAGGAAGTCGACATCACAAAACCCCCCTACATCGACCGGTACCCCGACCTCAAAGACTTCATGACGCCCCAAACCTGCTCCCGCCCAAGGGTTAATTACGCCAGCCGAAACATCTTCGTCGCTTGTACCTCATTCTACAACGGCAATTGGGAAATCCAGGACTGCCTCGCCACCAACGAAGATCCGGGATTTGTCAACCCCGCTGAGCTAAACTTCCAGCTCCGCGATGACTCCCCCATCTTCACCCGCATCCCCGGCTTCCACAACATACCTTTCAAGAACATAGGCCCGGCCGACTAACGAAGATCCGTCCGATCCGTCGGATCCGTCCGATCTGAATCCCAAACCCCAGACCCCAAACCCCCTTTTTTCTATTGTGCCGCCGCAGAAATTATGATACTGTCAATACTGACATCGGGGCGAACGAGGGAGGTTTTACCCCCCATTGTCATGCTTTTAAGCCACGCACTGCGTGCAAGGCTTGAATGAGCACGTGAAGTAGGGAATTTTAAAAGGAGAAACAAATAATGAAAGCGAAAAGAGGTTTTACACTGATTGAACTGCTCGTCGTCATTGCCATTATCGGTATCCTGGCGGCCATCCTGCTCCCGGCACTCGCCCGCGCCCGCGAATCCGCTCGCCGCGCGTCCTGCGCAAACAACCTCAAACAGATGGGCATCGTCTTCAAGATGTACTCAAACGAATCAAAAGGCGGCAAATTCCCGCACAAGGCACGGTTTGATCCCTCTGACATGTGTTACGTGTTCGAGCCAACCACCATATACCCTGAATACCTCAGCGATCTCAACGTCATGCTCTGTCCGTCCGATCCCGAGGGCAAGCGCGTTTTCGATCCGGGTCTCACGGGGCAGAATTGGGTGAAGGACGAGGACAGCGACCCGCCCGTCGCCCCCGGCGACCCCCAGTACCTGACGCCTGACATGGCCAAGCTGCGCATTCAGGGCGACACGTCCTACATCTACCTCGGCTTTGCTATTCCGACGAACGACTGGCTCAAAGGCTGGAGCGATGCCGGTGCGCTACTCGTGCAAATGGCTGACTTGTTCCTTGACGCCGATAACGACGGAACGCTCACTCACCCCGATCCCGCAATCGGCACCCAGACCGTGTACCGGCTGCGGGAAGGCATCGAGCGGTTCTTCATCACCGACATCAACAACCCCGCCGCGTCCGCCATGGCACAGTCCGAAATCGCCGTCTACTGGGATATCGTGAACCAATCCGTGGTTGACTTCAGCCACATCCCCGGCGGCGCCAATGTCCTGTTCTTGGACGGCCACGTCGAGTTCATCAAGTATCCGAGCGACATCTTCCCCGTTACTAAAGAATTCGCATGGATCGCTGGCGGTGCGATGGGCGAGATGCCCTGACCTTTTGCACAGTAAAAAAAACCGGCGCGGGATCCCCATCCCGCGCCGGTTTTTTTGTGCTCCAAAACATGGCCTCGCCTTTGCCTCAACTCTTGTCTTTCTCCGTACTACTATTATCTGTCAACTTCCAGCCTTTTTTCGCAGAAATTAAGGACGGCCCAAGATCAAAGCCTGTCATCCTGAGCCCGCCCAGCCACTGGCCATCTCCTTTCGCTCCGGCCTATGATCTGGGCGGGCGTAAGGATCCCCTGCTTGACACCCGTGGCGCCTTGATCATTCTTGAAGTTAATCCAAGCCTGCAGTAATACCAAGGAGATTCCCACGTCGCGCTGGGCTTAGGCTTTTTCGTTAAGAGTAGAGGTCACTTAGCAGCCCGTGGCAAAAGTCTCGTGATGGCGAGCGCGAGCCATTTGGCACGGGGTCAAGGCGCGAAACCGCAGGAAAAGTGCCTCCTTTTTCAAGGTTTCGCAACGCCGAGACCGTGACAAATGGTCGCGCGCAGACCGCGACGACTTTTGCCACGGGCTGTTAGCAGCACTCCTCGGAATGACAGCTATCAGCGGCTTTTGGTTGCGGCTCCGCTGCCCCGTGACCTCCGTGGTTTCGGTTGTTGAAATGTGTCTGCCTCTATGTATACGCTGTTTTCCAGCCAATGCACAGGGGACCTAAGTCAAGTTGGGAGGCAAAAAATGACTGGCAAGATTCATTTTGTGCTGATACTCGCAGCAGCAGCCGCTTGCATGGGATGTCCCCCCATATATACGCCGACCGAGATCGAAGGCACATGGCGGGCAACCGATGGAACGGTTCTCGAGATCCGGGGCCCAAGAATGCGCGTCCTTTCCACTGAATCCTTCTCCTACACGCAGAACAATCCGTCTTGTACCGGTTATGCTTACCTGTGGTGCAAGGCCGGTTTCACTCTCCAGCCCGATGAAGACCCGAAAGAAATAGACATTGCCTATCCAAGTCTGGTTGACGGTCTCACATTTGTCTACTGCGCCACAGACCCCGAAACAATCGGATACAACTACACCCTTACCTCAGGAAACCTGACGCAACAGCAGGCGCAGGAAATACAAACCGAGTACGTACAGGGCATGTTGGACAACCTCGAGCTTTCGGGCGCAACCGCTCTCGGCATATACGAGATTATCGATGCCAGCCATGTCTTGATTGCCCTGGCCGATCTCGGCGCCGGCCGGCCCTCGACGTTTGACGAAGCAAAAACCTACACGCGCGATACCAGAAAATATGCGACCGCATCTCTTGGCACGTTCTGCGGCGGCTCCTGATAGAAAATCCGGAGATGCTCCCCGTCTCTCGCACGCTTCCGGCGGTCAGTCCCGGATGGCACGATCTCAGTGTGGGGTGAAGCTAACCGAAATGCCCAGTGGCCAGCCCCGGATGGGACGGTCAGACAGTTCCACCTCTCACGCCGCTTCGCCATGAACCCGCGAAGCGGGTGATTTAGAGTGTGGCCCAAGGTGACCGAAGGGAACCCTGGGAGAGAGACTTCCCCTTCAAACAAGTCCCCGAAGGGGCCGCCAGAGCCCGCGCCGAACCGGAGCTTCCGTCGGCCGCTTCGCGGACTGACCGTGCGAGAGCGCCGGATTCCCCGGGTTCCCTGCCGCCCCCCACGGCCACACTTTCTTCGCCCCCTTCACGGGCTAAGTGCTAACGACGCCTCGGGCAACGCCCCGGGAAACGTGCACGCTAAAGATGAAGCACCCTGATTTGGTCTGCCCTGACTGACTTGCTGCGCTCCTTCGGAGCTTCTTGCAGGCTGGAAACCTGCGCTACGTTTTACGTCCGCGCGGGGGACGGGCGCTGCGAATTATTCTTGGTCTATCGCCGTGCCGGACGGCGCGGGCTCTAATATCACGCTGAATCCCACGCGAACCGTAATCCGCGGGAGCCTATCGCTTTCTGGAAGGTCCAGTTTTTTCATCCCGCCGGCAAAGAGCAGCGAATAGCTGCAATCCCGGTAATTGGTGGGAATTTGGAACGTAAACTGACCTTGTGGGTCCGTTTTCGTCTCAAGGCGCGTCGATCCACCCGCTTCGCGGTGACACACGTCAAGCCATACTTCCAGAGGCCATTGCCACAAATATTTTTGTCCCTTGTGACTGAGTTCGGTCGCATTTTCCGATTCGACCGTCCCTTGCAGCGCAACACCCTTTTCCAGACGAACCGTAACGGGGGAATCTTCCTCGGCGACCCGAATCAACCAAGCCGGAGCAAAATCCGGGTGCTTGAAAGAAACGCTGACCCGCGTCTCTCCGCGGCCCGCCCCGCCATATTCCACCCGGAACGAGCCACGGTCGTCGGTCTTCCAGACACGCGGCACGCCCGTGTACTGAATTTCTCCGCGAGCGGCATGAAATCCGCTCGCCCAGTACTCGACTCCCCCCAACGGTTTCCCGTCCGCGTCGCATACGGTTCCTGTCACCTGCCTGCGGGGCGTGTCTTGAGCCCTTGCTGCCCAGCCTGCCGGCGACGCGGCGATCAAAAGCAGAAAAGCCAACACGAAAAGCAATCGGCGTTGATCCATTTTCTTCTCCTCGTGGTTTCTGAAACGCACCTTGGCCGGAACGCCACCCGCCGCGCCGGGCGCAGCGGGTGGCTACCTATCATGCTTCACGCGGCCGGAATGCGTTCATCTGCCGAATACGTCGACCTCGACCATGTGGTTCATGTCGTTGGACGTGTTGCCGTTCGAGTAGAGCCGGACGTAGCGGGCTTTCACGCCCTTCGCGTCAACCACGCGGCCCATGTTGGTTTCGATGTACTCGTAGTCGTGGCCCACGCCCAGCCCGGAAGAGTTGTCGTGGTCGTTGTTGAACAACGTCACGCTCTGAATGAAATCAGGGTCGTCCGAAACCCGGACGATCGTGTCGCGATAGATCCGCGCCTGGCTGTGGTAGTGCCAGAGGGCGATCGCGTTGATCTCATGCGTTGCGCCGAGGTCGATCTGCACCCATTGCACGCCCGGCCCGAACTCGACGAAACTGCCGTCGGCCCCTTCCTTGTCGCCATCGGTGATCATCTCGACCTCGCCGATGATGGGCTGCTCGTCGCTGGCGGTGACGGGCGCGCCTGCCGACAGCTTGCGCGTGCCAACCGGCACCATCAACGGCGGCTGCGGCTTGCCCGTATTCGGATCGAGGTTGTCCGACACGATATTCTTCGGCGTGCCAACGAACATGGGCTTGGGCAGCTCGAGCTTGAGTTCCTCGACCTGAGTTGTGCCACCCTGTGCCGGCGGTACACCCAGAGTCGGTGCTACCAGCCCTGCGCGCACGTTCTGGTTGGCATCAGTTTCTTTGAACTGCGGAGGCACGCCCGGCGCAGGGGCGGGCGGGTTGAAGCCCGGCGGGAGGCCGGGAGCCGTTGGGGCCTCGGCTTGCGCGATAACGTGGATTGGTCCCGCCAGCGCACGCGCCGTCTGGACGAGGCTGGCAAACTCGGTTCGCTGCCCGGTCTTGTCGGCGCCGCGGGCTTCTTCGGCCAGCGCCAGCGCCATATCGAACGTGGCCGCGCCGCTGAATCGCGATCCCCGCAGCAGCATCCCGAACATCGCCACCGACGACGCAAACTTCAGGTTCGGCGAAGCCGACCCTTCAGCGCTCGCCAACACCGGCACCTCAAACTTCGAACTCGTAACGCCGTCCGGCTGCTTGTACCGCAGCTTCACCGTCATCAACTCCGGGCTGTCTGGGACTGCCACCGGCTTTTGTGGTGGCTGTCCCTCAGTTGCGTCTTGCTGGTATTTCAGCGGATCCACGCCGCCAAGCCCGGCGACGCCATCCGGCGGGACAAGTTCGTACAGGGCCGTCACGGTATGGCCGGACCCAATTTCGCCCGCGTCTTTCCGGTCGTCGTTGAAATCCTGCGCGGCCAGGATGCGGTTTTCATATCCGATCAGCCGGTATCCGCCCACCCGCGCCGGGTTGAACTCGATCTGGATCTTCACGTCCTTGGCGATGGGCATCATGGTGCCCGCCACGTCGTCTAACAGCACTCGCCGCGCTTCGGCGAACGAGTCGATGTAGGCGTAATGGCCGTTGCCCTTGTCGGCGAGCCCCTCGAGCTTGTCGTCCTGAAGGTTGCCTTGGCCAAACCCGAGCACACTCAGAAACACGCCGGATTTCGCCTTGTCCTCGATGAAGCGCGTAAGCTGATCGGTGTCGCTGATGCCGACGTTGAAATCGCCGTCCGTCGCAAGCACGATCCGGTTCACACCGCCACGGATGAAGTTGCGCGCGGCCATCTCATAGGCAAGCTGGATGCCGCCCGCGCCGTTTGTGCTTCCGCCGGCGCGCAACACTTCGAGCACCGACAGGATTCGGGATTTGTCACCGCCGCTTGTCGACGGCAGCGCGACGCCCGTATTACTCGCATAAGTGACGATCCCCACCCGATCCTGCTCGCCGAAAGAGTCTACCAGCAGCCGCATCGCCTTTTTCAGCAGCGGCAACTTGTTCTCGGGCTGCATCGACCCCGATACATCGATCAAAAACACCAGGTTGATCGGCGCACGCTCGTCCATCGGAACCGAGCGCCCCCTCAGGCCGACCAGCGCCAACGCGTGATCCCGGTTCCACGGGCACGCGTTCGCCTCGACCGTCACCGAAAACGGCGAATCGCCTTCCGGCTCGGGATAGTCATACTTGAAGTAATTGACCAACTCCTCGATCCGCACCGCGTCCGCCGGCGGCAACTGGCCGTCATTCAAGAACCGCCGAACGTTGGCGTACGACGCCGTGTCCACATCAATCGAAAATGTCGACAGCGGCTCGTTCCGCACCAGCTTGAACGCGTTCTCGACGATCGCCTTATACGACTCCGTACCCGGCGCACGCGTCGGAGGTACGATGTACGCCTGATATACTTCCTCATCGCCCTGCCAGCCCATCCGGGCATAGTAGTAGCCATGACCGCCAACACCGCCCACCGCGCCAAGTGCCGGAGCCGCGGGAGCTTCGGGTGCCGCGTACCAATTCCCACGGACGCGGATCTGACCGCCCACCGTCACGTTCTGCAGGCCGCCTTCTTTCTTGGCTTCCGGCGCCGCTTGGGCAGAGCTGTTGTCAGTGTTGTAGGTAAGCGTGCGGGACGAATCCGGCAAATAATCGGCCTTCAACGGCTTCGACGCAGGGACAACTGCCCCCGGTGCCGGCGTAACCGCTTGCGCTACCGGCTGTTGGGCTTCTTGTGCCTGCTCCACCTTAAGAGGCGGCGGCGCAGGCGCCGGAGGCGCGCTGGAGGTCGCCGTGCGAGGCTCCTTGACAATCCGGCTTCCGATAATACCTGCTCGCGCCGGCTGGTCAACCACGCCCTCTCTAGCCCGTTCAGGCGCGGCCGGCGCAGGAGGCGCCGATACCGACGGCTGTGCGGCTGTCCCTTTGTCCTCAGGTTTTGCCTCCCCTGTCTGGGCCGAGATTCCCAACTTGCTGACCTGCATCCGTTCCGCCGCCTCTCTGGCGGCTTTGGAACTGCGCGCAAGCTGCGGCGTCAACAACCAGGCAGCGCCGCCAACCACCAGCAGCACCGCCGCGATTTTCACCAGGCGCGCGGCAAACCGCCGCCCACCCGATTTCGGCATCTGCACAATGTTGCCTGCCGACGCGGCGACGACTTTGGCGCGCGCCTCGTCGGACATGTCGGCGGCCGGTTCCGCTTGCAGTTCCGACGCCAGCATTCCGGCCATTTGGCGGATTGCTTCGACCTCGGCGCGCGCCGCCGGGTCGTTCTCGAGCAGCGCCTCAAACTCTTTCGCTTCTTCCGGGCTCATCTCGCCCAACGCATACGCGCTCAATCTTGGATCTTCCAAGTTGATGTTCATGACTGACCTCCTAACGCCTCACCGGCGCGCGGCGCCGCTACTCCGAGCTGCTGCCGCATCTGCCTGAGGCCCATGTGGATCAGGTAACCCACGTTGGACACGCTCAGGCCTGTCACCTCGCTGATTTCCCGGTAGCTCAACGCGTTCTGGAATTTCAGCCGTATCACTTCCTGCTGGTTGCGGGTCAGCCCGCCCAGCGCCTGCATCACCCGGCTCGCACGCTCATGGAGATCCGCCGCGTCCGACGGCAAGCCCGCCGTCGCCGGCCGCGAATTCTCCAGGCGGTCGCGCACCCCTTCCGTTAACGGCATCATCCGGCGCTCCTTTCTGCGCACGTCCAGCGCCCGGTTGCGGCACACCGTGTAGAGCCACGGGCCAAGGTGGTTGCCCACCTTGTGGCGATCCGCCGAGCACAGCTTGAGAAACGTGTCCTGCACAACGTCTTGCGCTGTTTCCACGCTGCCCGTCAGATGCGCCGCGTACCGCATCAGCGGTTTCTCGAACCGCTCGAGCGCCGACTGCACCCAATCCGCCAATTTCGCATCTTCCACAACTGTTCTCCAAAGAGCCGACTCTGCCCTCAATAACGTATCAGACGGAGGGTTTCTTAGGAAACGTGCGTCGCCGGAAAAGCTGCGCGATCGCAAGCCGCCTTTTCATAGATCCCTTTTTGTTATTTTTTTGTAGCGATTGATTTGGTCAAGAAGGGGCTGAAATTGTGGGACAAGGGTGGTTTAGTTGACAAAAGGGCCGTCGTAAATGCGTAAGTTGCTATTAGTGCGATACGAGTATTTTCTTGCGGGGTTTTCGGCAAGGGCCTCGATATGATAGAGTGAAAGGAAAGGCGTGCGGTCGAGAAAGCATTGCCTTGACGTTTCCTCCCACACTTACTGTTTATATACAACCGGGGAAGTAGGTGGGGATTATGAGAATGAACTACTGGCTGAACCTTTTCAGCGGAGTAACGTGGGGCGAATTCCGTGCGGGCGGTGCGAAGGTAGCGGGGTTCAGTTTATCGCGGCGGAACGTGGTCAAGCAGATCCAGCCGGGTGACGTGTTGTTGTGTTACATGACGGGCGTGATGCGTTGGGTAGGCGCACTGGAGGTGCTGGGCCCGAGTGAAGACCGGCGTCGCATCTGGGCAGAAGCCGAATATCCCGCAAGACTGGCAGTGCGGCCGATAATTTGCCTGAAACCTGAGCATGGCGTGCCGATGGAAAACGTCGAGGGGCTGGTGAGTTTTTCGGAACACGCCAAAGATGGAGGAAAGCCCAAAGGGTTGCTCCGTAACAGCCCTCGACTGCTGGCGGGAAAACAAGACGGCGATTTGATCCTGTCTCTGTTGAAAGACGCGCGCGGGAATCCGGTGACGCGCCCGGTGGACCCAAAGAAACTCGGGCGGAAATCCGTCTACATCACGATGACGCGCATTGGGAACCGGGACATGGACGTGGCGGTGACGGTCCCGGACCGGGAGGAAGCGGGGAGTGTTGCGCCGGCCGAAAAAACTGAACCTCAAACGGAAGGGCGGCTGCATACGGAGATCCAGTATCGCTTGCTGAAGCTCGGGCGCGATATGGGTTTTAACCTTTGGGTAGCGCGGAACGATCGGGGTACGTCGTGGAACGGCTGCAAGCTGGGCGAGATGCCGGGGCTGGTGTCGACGCTGCCGACGCAGTTCAACGACGCGACCACGCGGACGATCGAACTGATCGACGTACTCTGGCTGCGGGGGAATTCGATCGCGGCGGCGTTTGAAGTCGAATGCACGACGTCGGTGTATTCGGGCCTGCTGCGGATGAGCGACCTGCTTGCGCTTCAGCCGAACCTGGACATCCGCTTGTTCATCGTTGCGCCAGACAGCCGGCGGGAGAAAGTCGAGCAGGAAATCCTACGGCCGACGTTCCGGCTGCGGGAAAAGCCTCTTTTCGAGGTGTGCAGGTATATCCCGTACGACACGTTCCGGAAAAAGATCGAGACGATCCAGGAACTGAAGCTGGCGACGGCGCTGCGGCCAAAGTTCTTGGAGCAGGAAGCGCACTATTTTGCAGGGGCGAAAGAGTAGAAGGGAAATGTTTTGACGGGATAAGCGGTTGAAGTTCGAGGGTCAACTCCTCCGCCGCGCCGGCCCGTTTCTCTGTTCGGCGTTTATGTTCCTACGTGTCAGGAGCATGAAATTCTATCGCAAATCTGCGGCAGAATTCGGATTGTCGGATGAGCTTGTTCATCGGCAGGACCTCCTGTGGGTTAGTGCCAACAGATGTGGAACAAGCTGACTGGATGCACGCATGCCAAATGCCGTAGCGGCATAGGCCGCTACGGCACCGTCATGAGCACGGAAAGCTGAAACAAGAAAATGCGCAGAAAAAACAAGGAAAAAGCAAAGGACTTTTTCGGCCATTTTGCGTCACAATCCTTCTTAGTGCGGAAGAATCGACGGAATGACTGAAGGAGGAAAGAGAAAATGGCACCGGCGAAAAAGACAAGGCAGGCCCAATGTCATTCACTGACTATCGAGGAAGTTCCACTCGCTAAACTTAAACCGTGGAAGGAGAATCCGCGAAAGAGCGGAGCAACCGTTGAAGCCGTCAAGAAGAGTATCCAAACATTCGGCTTCAATGTCCCGATCATCTGCACCAACGGCTTGCGCATCGTTGCTGGTCATGCGAGAAGAAAGGCGGCACGGAGTCTGGGACTCAAGACAGTTCCGATTATCAAAGTGTCAATGGAAGACTGGAAAGCGGACGCTTTTGCTGTTGCAGAAAACCAAACGGCCTCGGTTGCGGAATGGGATATATGGTGCATACCACTGTTGATCGGGACGGGACTGTTCGACTGGTTGCGAGACCAGGGCGCGGCAAGTGTTAGAGAAGCAGTGATGTTTAGAGGAATGTCTGGCAGCGAATACAGTCACTCGCTCCATGGGCGACTGGAGCTGTACAAGCACCTTGACATGCCTTGTTTCAATCCGATGCTGCGTTTTTCTCGCGACGAGATACTGGAAACGATCCGCCTTCGCTACGCTTTGCCCCTTAATCCTGTCTATCGACACATGAATAGAAGCTACTGTATCTGTTGCTACACTTCGGATGCGAAACGGCAATTATACAGCGGTCGCCATTTCCCACGAGTGTGCCACAAGTACTACCGGCAGATAGAGGAATTACTTTTCGACAGTGGTCTTGTTGACAAATCATGCACAGAAGAACGCTTTATGAGCAGAGAGGAGAAACTTGATCGGCACGGCTTCGTCCATTGGAGGCGCGCACCTGAACAATGCTCAGTGGCAGCGGTCAAAAGGCATCTTCCTTCAGGCGCTGTCCAGTATGTAATTCGCGATAAATCGCTCATTGACCTGAAGCACCTTAAACCACTGCAAGGAAGGTGGCTTCATGACGGTAACGAGATTCGGTTTTGGGATGTTCGCGAAAAGAGCGCGGACACCGTAATGCGACGCATGCTTAACTGTGTCAACTGCGGCTTCTGCATGGTAGAATGCTTCCCATGCAGACGCTTCGACAAGAAGAAGAGAACACTAAGAATAGAAGCATGCACCGAATGTGGGAAATGCCTGCAACTCAAATTCTGTATGGGATGGAAGCATCGTTTCTGGCGCAGAGACATTGGGAGAAAAGAAAGTGGAAGATGAATTCCTTTTTCCGCAACAGCCATTTCACAGTGCGAAGCCGCCTGTATTAATAAGCGCTTGTCTTCTCGGGATCCCGTGCCGCTGGCATGGACGGCGGGTGGCATGCCGAGAAGAACTGATACGCCGCCTGAAGGAGAAGTACGTCTTGGTGCCTGTGTGCCCGGAGCAATTGGGCGGCATGTCCACGCCCAGAACCAGTGAAACGTTGACCGGCGGCAGGGGCGCTGAGGTGCTGGACGAAGGGTTGAGAATAATCGCACCGGAGACGCGCCAGGACGTTACGCAATATCACGTAAACGGCGCCAACTATACACGGGAGATAGCGGAAATAATCGGTGCTCGTGTCGCATATATGAAAGCGGGAAGTCCTTCCTGTGACATAAATGGAGTTACCGGAGAAGTCCTGCGCCGTGCCGGCATTAAGGTCGTCAGAGTCCCTTGACACGACTGGGAGGACTGCATGAGAAAAGACTTGTGGTCTTTAGCTCTGGATCAGGTGAAGAAACAAGAAAAGCCAGAGGCTGTCTTGGTCATAGCCGGAAGTACTGAGTTGACTCGTGTTGTGGTTGCCTGGATTGGCGTAAAAATAAGCCGCCGGAAAAGGCTCACGAAACGCACGACCGGAAATGAAGAGGCCGTTTGGCTGTGGTTGTGGGAGAATACGAGTTTCTCTCAAGATTGGCTGTACAGCCGCGTTCCGGGCTGCAGAAAGAAGGCAGAACAGAATTTTGCCGTATTGGTTGCAAACAGGATTCTGTATCCAGACGGCTCGGTGAATGCTTTTGTTGCAAGGTATCTGCGGGAAAGAGTGTTGTCTTTGTTTGGTCTTGCGAAATCTACAGAAACCGCTGCTTAAGCAGCCTTGCCTTGAGCTATTGCCCAATTCGGGCGGGTTTCCCCACGATGTGCTTGTACGACCCCTTACTGCTGTTACTTGGGAACAGTCGGGGTACTGAGACGTTTTGAATGGCGCATTGAATTTCCTTGGGGAAAGTTGCATAGTTGCCGGAACTTTTGTTTGGAATCGACTCTGGGAGGTTTTGCCATGAAGCGGATAGCGTGCTTGTGCTTTTTGACGGCGGCAGTATCGGGTGTGGCGTTTGCGGCGGAAGTGGACCCGTTCTTGGGTCGTTGGGCGTTGGATTTGCAGGGAGGCGGAGCGGGTTGGCTCGAGGTGGTTCAGGGTGATGGGTATCTTGATGCGAGCGTGTTGTGGGGCGGTGGGAGCGTGTTGCCGGTGGATTTTGTGACGGTGGACGACGGGACGCTGTATGTGTCGCGGCTGAACAAGGTGGACCGAAAGGACGCGGGCGGCGCGGTGGTGCGGACGCAGATGGTGACGGAGGTGCTCGAGGTGAAGGTGAAGGGGGACGAGTTGACCGGCACGCGGATCTCGCCGCGGCGGAACGGGAATGGGTTTGAGCGGTCGACGTTCAGGGGCAAGCGGATTGCGCCATTGCCGGCGGCGCCGGATTTGTCGAAGGTGAAGTATGGCGAGCCGATCGCGCTGTTCAACGGGAAGGACTTGTCGGGTTGGAAGCTGACGAACGAGCGGCAGGCGAACGGGTGGAGCGTCGAGGACGGTGTGCTGGTGAACAACCCGGTGCAGGAAGAAGGCAAACACCGCAGCTACGGCAATCTGCGCACCGATCGCGAGTTCGAAGATTTCAACCTGACGCTCGATGTGAACGTGCCGCAGCACGGCAACAGCGGCATCTACCTGCGGGGCATCTACGAGGTGCAGGTGTCGGACACGTACGGGAAACCGCTGAACCCGCACAATATGGGCGGCATCTACAGCCGGATCACGCCAACAGTCGCGGCAGAAAAACCGGCGGGCGAGTGGCAGACGATGGACATCACGCTGGTGGATCGTCATGTGACGGTGAAACTGAACGGGCACACCATTATCGACAATCAGCCACTCGAAGGTTGCACGGGCGGCGCGCTTTGGCCGGACGAGTTCCGGCCGGGGCCGATTTATCTGCAGGGCGACCACACCGGGGTGAGCTATCGGAATGTTGTGCTGAAACCAGTGAAGAAATGACAAATTACAAATTACAAATTACGAATAGGAACAAGAAAAAGGTTATAAGAAAGGCGCTTCACGATGGGAATCGCGAAGCGCTTTTGGGATTTTTAGCGGGTCTTTAGAAACCGCCGCCGGGCATTCCCATGCCTGGGCCGCCGCCGGGGCCCGCGGGTGCGGGTTTTTCCTTTTCGGGTACGTCGGTAACCATGCATGTGGTGGTGAGCATCATGGCGGCGACGCTGACGGCGTTCTGTATGGCGGCGCGGATGACCTTTGCGGGATCGAGGATGCCGCTCTTGACCATGTCTTCCATGTTGTCGGTTGCGGCGTTGTACCCCCAGCCGGATTTACCGCCGGCGACCTGGTCGGCGATTACGCCGCCTTCGCGGCCGGCGTTTTCAGCGATTTGCCTGACGGGCGCGACGCACGCCCGGTAGACGAGATCGGCGCCGAGGGCTTCGTCCTCTTTGAGCTTGAGCGACTTGATCTTGCCGCGCAACTGCATCAGGGCGACGCCGCCGCCCGGCACAATGCCTTCTTCGACCGCGGCGCGGGTAGCGTGGAGTGCGTCTTCGGTCCGTGCCTTCTTTTCCTTGAGTTCGATTTCGGTCGCGCCGCCGACTCGGATGATGGCGACGCCGCCTGCGAGTTTTGCGAGGCGTTCCTGGAGTTTTTCGCGGTCGTAATCGGATGTGGTGGATTCGATGTTTCGACGGATCTGCTCGATCCGACCGTTGATTTCTTTCTTTTTGCCGCCGCCTTCGATGATGGTGGTGTCGTCCTTGGTGATCTCGATGCGCTTGGCCCTGCCGAGTTGATCGAGCGTGACGTTCTCGAGCTTCGATCCGAGGTCTTCGGAGAAATAGGTGCCGCCGGTGAGTGTGGCGATGTCGCGGAGGATTTCCTTGCGCCTGTCGCCGAACGCGGGCGCTTTAACGGCGGCGACTTTGAGCACGCCGCGCAGCCGGTTGACGACGAGTGTGGCGAGTGCTTCGCCGTCGACGTCTTCGGCGATGATGAGGAGCGGCCTGGCCGTTTGTGCGAGCGTCTGAAGCAGCGGGAGGATCTCGCGGAGCGAACCGATTTTCTTTTCGCTGCAGAGGATGTAGCAGTCTTCGAGTGTGGTCGTCATGGTTTCGGGATTGGTGGCGAAATAGGGAGAGAGGTAGCCGCGGTCGAACTGCATGCCGTTGACGACGTCGACCTGGGTCTCGAGGGCCTTGCCTTCTTCGATGGTGATGACGCCGTCTTTTCCGACTTTTTCGAGGGCTTCGGCGATCATTTTGCCGATTTCGAGGTCGCCGTTGGCGCTGATGGAAGCGACCTGGACGATTTCCTCGGTGTTCTTGATCTTTTTGGCCATCGCGGGCAGGTTTTCGACCACGGCCTCGAGCGCCTTCTCCATTCCGCGCTTAAGGTGCATGGGATTGGAACCGGCGGTAACGAGCTTGAACCCGTCGCGCATCATGGCCTGGGCGAGAACGGTTGCGGTGGTGGTGCCGTCGCCGGCGATGTCGTGGGTTTTGCTGGCAGCCTGGCGGAGCATCCGCGCGCCCATGTTTTCGTACGGGTCGGGCAGGTCAACTTCCTTGGCGACCGTCACGCCGTCCTTGGTAATGTTCGGCGCACCCCACGATTTCGCGATCAGCACGTTGCGGCCTCTCGGGCCGAGGGTGGCTTTGACGGCGTCGGCGAGCATGTCGGCGCCCTTCATCAAAGCGGCATACGCGCCTTGACCAAAGATCAGTTGCTTGGCCATTCGAGTGTCTCCTTCATATTGGTTTTCTGCACGTCGTTAAGACGATGATTTTAGGGCGCAGTAGCGCGGCGTTTAGCACTCCTCCTGGCCGAGTGCTAACAAGCCCTGATAGTAGCATACGCAAAAACGCGTGTCAAGGGGGGCAAGAGTAAAAGGGCTGGCGAAAGCGGAATAGGCATAACAGCTTTACGCAAAAAGAGTTATGGCGTATTAGCGGGGGTGGCAGCGGAAGCTGGAGAAGATCTATGGGACCGGCAAAACCGATGGGACATATAAAAGACGGAGCGGTATTTTTGGGGTTGGTGCTTGCCCGGCAACTAGGCTTGACATGCCGGGGTCATAATGCTACAAAGCAGGGCACAAGCCACAGAGGGGATCGATCATGCCTGAAGAGCCGCGGGAGTACGGAGAGGACGCCGCGCATCGAGACGACGCGCGTCAGGATGACGCGCGTCAGTTGGCGAAATGGGCGGAACGATATGCGCGCAGCCGAACCATACCGTTTCTTGTCCAGTGGGTGTTTATCGTGTTGCTGGTGATCGTGCTGGCGGGTTTGGCGCAGGGGGCGATCTATGCGTGGCGGGCGCGACAGCCGGGGCTGTTATGGTTGATGGTTGCGGTGACGTTTGCGTTGACGCTGGCGCTGCTGTGGTTTTCGATCGCGCGGTGGGGGCGTGAGCGCATCTGGAGCATCAGCGAGTGGTTTTACCGCAAGGAAGGTTACGCGGCGTTCGGCGGGGGTAACAAATCGGACGAACTACGTCGGATGCGGTGGTTGACGGCGCTTGGGTTCGGTCTGATGTTGTACCACCTGGCGGGCGCGGTACTGGTGGGGCTTCGTTACTTGCCGATGCCGTATTTCCAGCCGTTTTCGGCGGTGTACATGGCGCCGTTTTTGGCGGCGATGATCGTGGTGCAGCGCCTGGGGATGTGGGCGTGGATCTGGCCGGCCCTTTACGTGTTGCACGCGCTGCTGATGGTGGCAGGTGTGTGGCGGCCGTTTCCAGGTCAGTGGTTTTTCCTGGACATTATCGTGCCGGTGTTCGGGTACGGGCTGATCTCGATGATCGTCGGCCACATCTACAGCCGATACGCGTTGCGCCGGCTGAAACATCTGGCGCGGGCGGGGCTCGAGGAAGGCGGCGAGGGCGGCAACGAGCCGGGCGAGCAGGCGGGTCGCGAATGAACGAATTGGACCGGACGATTCACGAGCCGGCGCGGCTGCGCATCCTGATGATCCTGTCGGGGGTGGACGTGGCCGATTTCAATTTTTTTCTCGAGACGCTGGGGTTGACGAAGGGGAACCTTTCTTCGCACATGGACAAGCTGGAGAAGGCGGGGTTTGTCGAGGTGATCAAATCGTTCCAGGGGAAGATGCCGCACACGGATTTCCGGCTGACGGACACGGGGCGTGCGGCGCTGGTGGCATACTGGGCGGAGCTCGACTCGATCAGGAAGATGAAGTAGGAACGGCACGGACAAACACGGACTTGCACGGACGAACACGGACACAAACGACCTCTAAACAGAATTCTTCACGGACGGAGTGTTGATCGAGTGATGGGGCATATTGTGGCGGGTTTGGGGGAGATTCTCTGGGACCTGCTCCCCGACGGCAAGCAGTTGGGTGGCGCGCCGGCGAATTTTGCGTATCACACGAAGGTGCTGGGTGCGGATGCGTGGGTGGTGAGCCGTGTGGGGGATGACGGGCTTGGGCGGGAAATTCTTGCGCGGGCGGACGGCCTGAAATTGCAGCGCGAATGCCTGACGATGGACCCGGAGCATGCGACGGGTACGGTTTCGGTGGAGTTGGACGGGGCGGGCGTGCCGAAGTACGTGATCCACGAGAATGTGGCGTGGGATTTTATTCCGGTGACGGAAGAGTTGCTGGGGCTGGCGGGGCGGGCTGACGCGGTGTGTTATGGGACGCTTGGGCAGCGGGGGCGGGTGTCGCGGGAGGCGATTCGTTCGTTTCTGGGGGCGACACGGGAAGATTGTCTGCGGGTGTTCGACATCAACCTGCGGCAACATTTTTTTGGTCGCGAGATACTTGATTGGACGCTCGGAAAGTCGACGGTGGTAAAACTTAACGACGAGGAGTTGCCGGTGGTGGCAGCCACCCTGGGATTCGACATAGGTGAAGAGGACAAGTTCGTCGAGGCGTTGCAGCAGGCGTACGGGGTGAAGGTGGTGGCGGTGACGCGGGGCGTGCGGGGCAGCGTGTTGTACGCCGGGGGTCGGCGGAGTGAACACGGGGGGGTTCGCGTGGAGGTGGTGGACACCGTGGGCGCGGGAGACGCGTTCACGGCGGCGCTGGCGATGGGCCTGTTTCGGGGGCAGGACTTGGACGAGATTAACGAGCGGGCGAACCGGATCGCGGCGTATGTGTGCACGCAAAAGGGGGCTACCCCGGAAATGCCATTGACGGCGTAGGTGTTGCGGGGCATAATGAGGGGGAAGGGGGCGCGACGCAGTCTGCAAAAGGAGGGGCTGGGCATGAAACGGCATGGTTTTACCCTTATTGAACTGTTGGTGGTCATTGCCATAATCGGCATCCTGGCGGCGATACTGCTTCCGGCGCTTGCTCGCGCGCGGGAGTCGGCACGGCGCGCGAGTTGCGCGAACAACCTGAAACAGTGGGGCGTGGTGTTCAAAATGTACGCGGGCGAGTCGCCGGGGAACAGATTTCCGCCGGGCGAGATCGAGCTGGGATGCGGGAGCCGTGCGTGCCTGTCGCTGGGGCCGCTGGTGTCGGCCGTATACCCGGAGTACGCGACGGATTTGAAGATCGCGTTTTGCCCGTCGGACGCCACGGACCAGTTTGAGGATCACTTCGACTCCGACGGCCGGTTTACGCTGCCGCTGAAGATCGACGGGAACGGGCAGCAGGGGGTCGAGGCGATCGACGCGAGCTACACGTACGCTTATCACGTGTACGATCAACTGGGGTCGGATTTCCCGACGCTCGATGTGTCGAGTTACCTGACGGGTGTGATCTCGGCGCTGGGGTTGAACCCCTTGCCGGACGGCCTGACGGACGGCCCGGCCCAGTTTATCGAGTGCATGTACGACCTGCTCGAGTCGGTCGCGCCGTACGTGCCGGATGACGAGGCGGGGTTCAGGAAGGCGGTGGACGCGGACCGGAACGTGTCGCCGGGCAACGGCAATGGCGGCGGCGAGACGGTGTACCGGGTGCGCGAGGGCATCGAGCGGTTCCTGATTACGGACATCAACAACCCCGCGGCAAGCGCGAAGGCTCAGAGCGAGGTGTTTGTGATGATGGACAACATGTCGGTCGTGGTGTCGAAGTTCAACCACGTGCCGGGCGGGTGCAACGTGCTGTACATGGACGGTCACGTCGAGTTTGTGAAATACCCGGGGCCGCCGCCGGTTGACCCGCTGAGCGCGGGTTTCATGCACCTTTTCGACAACGGATAACGCAGGAGGCGCAAGAAAGAGATAAAAAGGACACAAGGGACATAAGGGACACAAGAGACGCAAAAGATCTCGTGAGACAGGTGATTTTCACCTGTCTTTTCGTTTATGGTTCATAGAGTGCGCAGTAGAAGAGGAGTCAAAGCCGTGATTCGCAGAACGTTGTTGGTGTTGGCTGGTTTCTTGTTTGCAGTGCAAGCGGGTGGTGAAGATTGGCCGTGCTGGCGTCATGACGCCGGGCATACGGGGGCAACGCCGGAGAAACTGACGAAAAAACTGCAGGTGCAGTGGGTGCGCGCGCTGCCACCAATCGAGCGGGCGTGGCCGGACGACGAGCGGCTCGAGTTTGATATCGCGTACGAGCCGATTGTGGCGGGGCCTGTCCTGTATATCGGATCGCCGCGGAACGACGCGGTTATGGCGTTTGACGCGGAGACCGGCGTGGAGAAATGGAAGTTTTTCACGGGCGGGCCGGTGCGGTTTGCGCCGGCGGTGTCGGACGGTTTGGTGTACGCGGGATCGGACGACGGGTTTCTGTATTGCCTTGATGCGGTGACCGGAGCGGAAAAATGGCGGTTTAAGGCCGCGTTGTCAGACCGGAAGGTGATCGGCAACAAGCGGATGATTTCGGTGTGGCCGGTTCGCGGCGCGCCGGTGGTGGCCGATGGGGTGGTGTATTGCGCGGCGGGCATCTGGCCTTTCGAGGGGGTGAGCGTGTATGCGCTCGAGGCGAAGACGGGCGCGGTCGTGTGGATGAACGACAACTGCGACGTGACGTTCATGATGCAGCCGCATCACAGCCCGGCATTTTCGGGGATCGCGCCGCAGGGTTACCTGGCGGTGATCGACGACAAGTTGTTGGTACCGAACGGCCGTGCTGCCCCCGCGTGTTTTGACAGAAAGACGGGCAAGCTGCTGTATTTCGAGATGGATCCGAACAACCGGTTCGGCGACTATCGGGTGGGCGTGCTGGGCGGGTTTTTCGTGAACCCAGGCGCCATTTACCAGTTGGCGGACGGGCAGAACCTGGGCAGCTTTCCGTCGCCGGCCGTTTTGAGCGAGGGGTTGATCGCGGGGATCCGCAGGGGGCAGGTTGTGGGATTCGATTTCGCCGCGATGAAGACCGTAAGTACCGAGGACAACAAGAAGCAAAAGCGGTGGAAATGGCAATGCCCGGAGTTGTGGAGTTTTGACGGGAAGGCGACGGACGTGATCGTTGCGGGGGACCGGCTTTACGGGTGTGGGGCACGCGGCGTGTTTGCGCTGGAGATTTCGCGCGGCAAGAAAGAGCCGAAATTGGCGTGGGAACACGATCTGGAGGGCAAAAGAGGCGCGCGGCTGGCCGCGGCAAACGGGCAACTGTACGTGTCGACCTTGGAAGGCAGCATCTATTGTTTCGGTGAGAAGAAAGTAGAGGCGAAAAAGTGGGTGGCGCCGATAAAAGAGGTCAATCCGGACAAAGGCTACGGGCTTCTTGTCGTGAATGCCGAACGCTCCGTTCAGGACGTGGTGGAAAATGTGGCGAGTATTTCGTTTTTTCATTCGGTGATCATCGGCGCCTCCGCGGAAGCGGCAGCAGCCATACGAAACACGCTCGACGAACAGGGCGTCTACGGGACCGGCGCCGCCGTATTGGATGCGGGTTTGAAGGATTTGCCCCCCTATTTCGCGAGCGTTGCGGTGGTGTTGACCGCGCGGCGGATGGAGTGGGTGTCGAGCACGGAGCAGGTTTCGGAGTTGTACGAGCGGCTGCGGCCGTATGGCGGCGAGGCGAGAACGGGGGGGACAGCGGACGTGATCGCCGCGTTGGAGAAGACGGTTAAGGAAGCATTGGCGGGAGCGGAGTTTGGGACGAAGAAAAATGACGACGGCTCGGTGGTGGCGGCGATAGTGCGGACGGGTCCGCTGCCGGGCAGCGCGGACTGGACGCAGCAGTACGCGGATTCGGCGAACAGCGTGGTGTCGAAAGACACGTTGGTACGGGCGCCGCTGGGGCTGCTGTGGTTTGGCGGGTCGTCGAACAAGGACATCCTGCCGCGCCACGGTCACGGCCCGAGCGAGCAGGTAGTCGGCGGCCGGCTGTTTATTGAAGGGCCGGACATGATCCGTGCCGTTGACGTGTATACGGGCTGGGTGCTGTGGCAGGTGTCGTTGCCGGAGATTGGCAAGGCGTATGACAACACGAGCCATCAGCCGGGCGCGAATGCGCTGGGCAGCAATTATGTGTCGGTTTTGGACGGGATCTACGTTGCATATGGGGAGAAATGCCTGCGGCTCGACCCGGCGACGGGAAAAGTAATGTCGGAGTTTACGTTGCCGGCGGCGGACGGGATCGAAAAGCCGGGATTCGGTTACATCGGCGTTTACGACGACGTGCTGGTGGCGGGATCGGGGCCGATGCGGTACGACGAGGAAATCAAGGGCCAGACGTGGAACGCGGTGGCGAGCAAGCGGATCGTGGCGTTGAACCGTCACACGGGCGAGGTGCTGTGGACAACGACTGCCGACGCGGCGTTCCGCCACAACGCGATCGCGCTGGGGGCCGGCAGAGTGTTCTGCATCGACAACGTGACGAGCGAGTACCGGGAACGGCTCGAGCGGCGCGGGATTACGCTGCCGGATCAAGGCAAGCTGCTGGCGCTGGATATCAAGACCGGCCAGGAAATCTGGCGCGCAGACAAGGGCGTGTTCGGGACGTGGCTGGGCTATTCGGTCGAGCATGACATTCTGCTGCAGGCGGGCCGTGCGTCGCGGGACATGTTGCGGGACGAGGCGAACGACCGAATGATCGCGTATCAGGCGGATGACGGGAAGGTGCTGTGGGACCGGGAGGTCAATTACAACGGGCCGTGCCTGTTGCACGGCGACACAATTATCGCGCAGGAGAAGTTTTTCAACCTGCTGACGGGGGAAAGCCTCGAACGGCAGAACCCGTTGACGGGCGAGCGGGCGGAGATGAACTGGACCCGGCAGCACGGGTGCAACACGGCGGTGGCGTGCGCGAACCTGGTGACGTTCCGATCGGCGGCGGCGGGCTTTTTTGATTTGCGGGCGGACGGAGGAACGGGCAACCTGGGCGGGTTCAAATCGGGGTGCACGTCCAACCTGATCCCGGCGAACGGGGTGTTGAACGCGCCGGACTATACGCGGACGTGCACGTGCAGCTATCAGAACCAGACGTCGCTGGCGTTCGTTTACACGCCGGCCACGGAGATGTGGACGTACAACGCGTTTGACGCCGGTAAAGGCCGGGTAAAACGAGTGGGGCTGAATTTTGGCGCGCCCGGCGATCGGCGCGGCGACGACGGCACGCTTTGGCTTGATTACCCGAGCGTGGGCGGGAAATCGCCGGAGGTCAATGTAGCGATCGAACCGGCGGCACCGTCTTGGTACCGGTATCACTCACTTCGGATGAGCGGGTCGGGCCCGGGATGGGTGGTGGCGTCCGGAGGGGAGGGTATACGGCGTGTTCGGGTGACGGTCGAGTCGGGTGCGAAGAAAGAGTGGCCATGCACGGTGCGGCTTTATTTTGCGGAACCGGGCGCGGCTGAAAAAGGCGGGCGTGTTTTCGACGTGGCACTGCAAGGGAAAACGGTGCTGAGCGGTTTTGATATTGCGGGCGAGGCGGGCGCTTCCATGTGGGGCGTGGTGAAGGAGTTCAAAGGCGTGCCGGTGAAAGACGCGCTCGAGATCGCGCTCACGCCGAAGGGCGGGTTGGAGCCGGTGCTATGCGGCGTGGCGATCGTGCAGGAATGAGGAACACGGACGAACACCGACGGACACGGACGGACACGGACAGACATGGACGGATGCTGCCCGGTCTGTTTGCTGCCGTCGCGGCGCTGTTGGGGGCTTGTGCGGCGGATGCGTGCAGCGTGCCGGTGTATCGTTGGGCGCTGGAGCGGTGGGCGGCGGAGCCGTATGTGTTGCGTGTGGTAGATGCGGGCAATGAAGGCCAGGGGTTGGAGGCGCTGCGGCAGAGCAAATCGGCGAACCTGATTGTCGAAGAAGAAGAGGCGCGTGAATCGGGTCAGGGGGGCCGGTTTGAACTTTTTTATCCTGCGGGCGTGGCGGCAGGGCCGGTTTGGTCGGGCGGGGTTCAGTTGCTGGAGCCGCAGGCGGTGCTGGATTCGCCGGTTCGGCGGGAACTGGTGCGGCGGCTGCTCGACGGCCAGTCGGCGGTGTGGCTGCTGGTGAAATGCGGAGATCGGGCAAAGGATCAGGCGGTGGCGGCCGTTTTAAACGAGCAGATTGCGCTGGCAAACCGCACCCTGCGCCTGCCGGATCTGACGGGCGATCCGGTGCTGGATGCGCCGGGTGCGCCGAACGTCGCGGGGCTGCGGGTCGAGTTTTCGCTCATCGAGATCGCGCGCGATGACGAGTCGGAGGCGGTGCTATTGCGGATGCTGATGCAGAGCGAGCCGGACTTGGAGCGGACACCGGGCGATCCGGTAGCGTTTCCGGTGTTTGGCCGTGGGCGTGTGTTGTACGCGCTGGTGGGGCCGGGCATCAACCCCGAGATGATCCTGAAGGCGTGCGCGTTTATCGTGGGCCCGTGCGCGTGTGAGATCAAGAGCGACAACCCGGGGTTTGACCTGCTGCTCGAGGCGGATTGGGACTCGGGCGCCGGGGGTGTTAAACTGGCGGGCAATATCGAGCTGCCGCCGCTGCCGGGCACGGCGCTGGCGAGCCCGGCGGCGCTTCCGCAGGCTCGGGCGGAGAAGACGGCGGTTGTGCGGAACGCGGCGGCGGTCGTTTTAGGCTTAGTGGTATTGATTGGCACAGCGAGTATTGTGCTGTCGCGGCGGTCAGGCGGCGGCAAACATGCGGGAACTGGATTATGAATGTCTGGCGGCTGGTTTGGCGGGAGATAGGTTACCGGAAGGGGGACTTTTTGCTGGGCGTGGCGGCGGTGCTGGTAGCGGTGGGCTGCCTGGTGGGCGTGATGACGCTGTTGCGGGCGCACGGGGGGCGCGTGGCCGAACTGAACGCGCAAAAACAGCAGGAGACGGCACAGCTGATGGCGCTCGCCCAGGATGATTACCGCAAGATGATGAAAACTATGGGTTACAACGTGGTAATCCTGAGTTCGGACGAAGACCTGAGCGAGTTCTGGACGGACGGGTTCGCAAAAAAACTGATGTCCGAGGAACTGGTGAGCCGGTTGTGCAAATCGGAAATTGCCACGATCCAGCACGTGTTGCCGCAGCTTTACGAGAAGATCGCGTGGCCGGAACGGGACAACTGCTCGGTCATCCTGATCGGGGCGCGCGGCGAAGTGCCGCACAAGCACAGCAACATGAAAGAGCCGATGCTCGACCCGGTCGAGCCGGGCAAGTTGCGGGTGGGTTACGCGCTGGCGCGGAAACTGGGCATTAAGGCGGGGGACAACGTGACGCTGCTTGGCGCGCCGTTCACGGTATCCGAGGTGCACGAGGAGCGGGGCAACACGGACGACGTGAGTGTGTGGATGCACATGGCGCAGGCGCAGGAACTGCTGAAAAAACCGGGGCAGATTAACGCCATACTGGCGTTGAGTTGCCTGTGCGCAAAAGGCGACCTCGAACTGATCACCAAACAACTCAGCGCGATCCTGCCCGAGACGCAGGTGATTCACCGGATCCCGGAGGCGTTGATCCGGCTCGATGCGCGGTTCCGGATGGCCACGCTGAGCCAGGAAACGATTGCGAAAGAAACCGAATATCACAGCCGGCTGGGAACCGAGCGCGAGGCGTTTGCGTCGTGGCTGGTGCCGCTGGCGATCGTAGCGGCAACGGTGTGGATCGGGTTGCTGGCGTGGGGCAACGTGCGCGAGCGCCGTGGCGAGATCGGCATTTTGCGGGCGCTGGGCCTGCGGTCGCGGCAGATCCTCGGCGTGTTCCTGGCGAAAGCGCTACTGGTGGGTTTCGCCGGCGCGTTCGTTGGTTATGCAGGCGGACTTATCGCGGGAATGGCGTGGAGCGCGGCGGAAGGTGTGCCGGTGACGGCGGCGTCCGCGGCGGGGTTGTTCGACTGGCGCCTGCTGATGTCTGTGCTGGTGCTGGCGCCGTTGCTGGCATGCGTGGCGAGTTGGCTGCCGGCCCTGATTGCGGCCCAACAGGATCCGGCCGTGATCCTGCGCGAGGAGTAGCGGGCGATGATCGAAGTGAAGAACCTGTGCAAGACGTACACGGGCCGCGGCAACAAGGTCGTGGCGCTTGATAACGTGTCGCTGGCGGTAAGAGCGGGCGAGTTTGTGGCGGTGCAAGGGCCGAGCGGCTGCGGGAAAACGACGCTGCTGCTGGCGGTCGGTGCGTTGCTGATGCCGACCTCGGGATCGGTCAGTGTCGACGGCAAGGACCCGTACGGGCTGTCGGCGGAAAACCGGGCGCGGTTTCGCGGGACTACAATCGGGTTTGTATTCCAGCAGTTTCATCTCGTGCCGTACCTCAGCGTCGAGGAGAACATTCTGGCGGCGTCGCTGGCGGGGCCGGTGAACGGCGCGCGGGAGCGGGCGAACGCGCTGATGGCGCATTTTCAGTTGTCGGGCCGGGCGCGGCACGTGCCGGCCGAACTGAGCGTCGGGGAGCGGCAGCGGGTTGCGCTGGCGCGGGCGCTGCTCAACCAGCCCAAGGTGGTCCTCGCCGACGAGCCGACGGGCAACCTGGATGGGGAGAACGCGGAGATTGTGCTCAAACACTTGGCCGAGTTTGCGCAGCAGGGTGGCAGCGTGCTTCTGGTGACGCATGACGCGCGTGCGGCACGGTATGCATCAAGGAGAATTGTAATGGACTCTGGGCGAATGGCTGATTGAACCGTTGCTTTCTGATTCAACTTCTTTTATGTTATTAGCACATTTCCGCCACAGAAAAAGATCTAGCGTATTGATTCATGCTGTTGCCCTCTTATCCAAGCGGGCTCTTGTCCGGCTGACGTTGGCAAGAATGTCTTCCGCCTTGGCGGTCCAGACGAACGCCATAGGATTCGCATTATGTTGTTGAACACAGTCCACTACGGCTTTCACGAGTTCAGCGACGGACTTACACCCAATTCCTTGGCCAGTGTCCGGGTGCTTCAGCGGGTGGCGATCGACGCGACCTAAGCCGGCTGAGAAGCCGCATTCAGAATCTTTGTTCGCGACCTTAAGCCAACATCTACGCGTCGTGCGCAGATGTCGCGTACAAAGATTCTAAGGACTCGCAGTTAACAAGAGTGAGTTCATAATCCTGATTGAAGCTTCGAGTCTGCACGAGTTACGAACTAATCGTATTTAATAGAGAAGTTGCGGGAAGGTGGCCCGAGGTCTGAGGTGGCGGGAATACGACGAGGCCGCCACGGACTCGCCCGTGGTGGCCTCGATATGCGTGAACTACGAACCGAAAAGTTCGTAAACTACTAGTCTGAAGTTTTGCCATTTTGCGAGGTGCAGAAGATACAAAACACTCGCAAAATGGCTAAATTCGGAGGTTTTACACGACCCTGCAATGAATCGCGACAAGAAGTGGGGTTGGCAAAAACCCCAGGAGTTGTTGAAATATCGAATAACATTGGCATTTTACGCTTCCAAGAATGGCAAAACTCCAGGCTAGGGCGTCTGAGTGGCAACCAGCCTCACATCTTGCATCATAAGTACGCATTGAATGCTCCTTGTCTGTTAGTAATGCGGCAAGAAGGGGCAGTTTGTTTCAGTCGGCCAGGACCAAACTTGCGCCGGCATAGATTCATACGTGCGAGGCTTCGAGCCGAGAGTCCGCCCTGGACTATGGTCTGGTAAACGCCTAGAGTATACTTAGACAGAGAGGTTAAGCATTATCGAACCGATATTGGCACATAGTCCAGCGCCCTCATTCAGAGAGGCTTTATGCGTATCAGAACTGGGCATGTCACAAGCGGCATTATAGTCAGCGGCATCGTTGCGGCAGTCTTGTTTTGGGGGTGGGAGTATAGTGTCTCCAACGACATTCACCCAGAATCGGTCCGCCAGTCTGTCCGAGATTCAGTCGTGGTGGTTTTTTCCACGGATGCACGGAGCGCGGAGATCGGCACAGGATTTGTTCTGGAAGAACAGTCGTGGGTGGTTACGGCATGGCACAATACTGTCCGGCTGTCAGAAAAGGGGGCGCACCGCGAGCCTGTGGTCCTCTTTGTGGCAAGTCCATATTATGGCGATGTCTTTGTGGGCGAAGTCGTGGCGAGCGATCCGCTCAAAGACATCGCGGTTCTTCACGTGGACTGGCCGATACCCCATCCCCACCTTCAACCGGCCCAAGATACAGCCGGCTTGGGTGAAGAGGTCCTTGCAGTCTCCTATACAGCGCCTCGAGCGGGCGAGGAAGTATCCGCTGATAAGGGGGGACCGACGCCAGATCTTCACGTTGAACGTCTGCGGGTTACCAAGTCTGGCGCAGACTCCTCCATTGCGAATACTAGCCAGCCGTGGGAAACATGGCATAGTCGGACATCCGACATAACCCACGGCTGGAGTGGCTGCCCCGTTCTGAATGCGGATTATGCTGTGGAAGGCCTCCTGACACGGCTGCATATCCTGCAATTGAAGGAAGGCAACCCTGAAACGCGACCGGAGATTTACCCTTTGGGTGTCTTAATGAAAGATATCCGCCCCCTCGTACCCTTGTCCGCCGGGTTTGAGACGAATCCGCGTGTTCACCCAACTCCTCCCAATGATGCATCGGAAGCTTTCAGATCCCTGGTGAACGCCATTGATGCATTGCTCTGCAGAGAGATGCAACGGGCAAAAAACGAAGCCCTCCGTTTTATTGCGCTTCGCCCGGATTCGCCTGTCGCACACATTGTCGTGGCGGACATCCTCGGCCACGCATCTGAACCCGAACTTGCCGAAAGAAACGCGAACATCGCACGGAAACTCGCCCCCGACAATGCAATGGTGCATCTTTGCCGAGGCAAAGTGCTCATGGCTGTCGGCAAACACGGAGATGGGTTGGACTCTTTGCGCAAAGCGGCGGAACTCCAGGCGGCCAACTTGCCGGCCATGCAAAGCCTGCTTGTGGCACTGAGACATAATAAGGAATACGTAGAAGCGGAGCGAATCGGTCGCGCTGCCGTCCCCCTGATGCCTGAAAATGCGATAGTGCGCGCCGAATTGGCGTGGGTGCTTAACGAAACGGGGAGGAGGGACGAAGCCATCGAAGCGTTCCACGAAGCGATTCGATTGTACCCGGAGAATCATCAATACCGGCGCCATCTGGGGCTTGTCTTGGAGAAGGCTGGCCATTATGACGAAGCCGAAGCGCATTATCTCCAACTAACAACTCTCGAACCCGAGAATCCTGTTGTTTGGTATTGGTATACCGATTTCCTCGTGAAGAATAGACCCGGCATGCACAGGCTCGCGCTCCGGGCCCTCAGGAAGATCGAATCGCTGAACGTCGCGACGACTCCCGCCGTTTCCCCAAGCGAAGTGCAAGAGTTGCGTCAGCAGATAGAGTTCAGCCAAGACCAAGAGCGAGAAGATAGTTCTAGGCCAATAAAGACATATTGAGTATAGAAGTGGGACTCACACGAGCGTGGATCTAACAGGCAACTCTATATGGTGGATAAAGGGGACGGTGGTCGGTTGACCAATCAAGGGATATCCGATGTTCTCGTGTCACGCGACGAGCTATTTTTCACGTCCTTCAAGCAAAATGCATATTTCACGTTGAAGAAAAAAACAGAATAGCCTAACCAGCGGATCGAGACGGACGCTGTCGCGCCGCTCATCCGCGTACCGTTCGACGAAAGGAGATGTGATTTGGAAAAGACACATGATCGCCGGTTTCTTGGTGCGCTTGGATTTCTTGGTTTCCTAGGTTTCCTGGGATTCTTGGGGACCGAGAGTTACCAACATCTGGCCAGATTCGCCTGGCTTGCCTGTTTGTCGCTGGTTTCACTCTTGGTCTTGATCCCTCGGGACAAGTCGAAAGTGAGTGTCCCGTACCGACTGGACAATCTTGCAGCAATCTTCGCGGTGTTGGCGGGCAAATCGGGCCAATCTGAACAAGACCAAAAGAAGAAAACATAGAACGTCGAACAATACGCTGCACGTGACCGCGAGAAGCGCCCGAAAGAAGAACGCCAGGCAATTGCCATGTCTAAGATATTCAAAATAATGCAAGGCACGTTATGGCTCACCAGTGAGACCCAAGCCGCAGGCTAATCACCGATTCCAGAACGGAGCTCGAATGGATCGTGGGGCCCGACAAGGACATTAATTACGACGATGCGGAGGCTTGGTTGCGGGACTGCGAAGTGGCGGGCGGCGGCTGGGGCATGCCCAGTTCCCGGAAAATATGGGAACAGTGGTCCATAGGCAATTTAGCTTCCGGCAGACTCGAGGCGGCTTTCGTGCAAAGCGGCAATCGAATGTGGACAGGCGCAGTCGATGCGTCGAGGGTGTCCTACTTCCTCTTGCTCAGGGCAGAGTTTTTTGTTGGCAGCCGCACTGAATCGCCAGGTTTCCGGGTGCTTGGGGTCCGCGGATCCTACCCAAGGAGGTGTGTGCGCTGAGGACTGGAAAGACATCTTCATCGGTGTAAAAATCCATTGCCTGGAACAGACTCCCAAGAATCTTCCCAGCGGGGAACGGATTCGAACCGCCGAGATGGCCTGACCTTTGGGTTCCCGCCCCAATAAGGTCGGCGAGCGTCATGACGCTCGCCAAAAAAATTGAACCACGGCGAATCAAGCATCATGCCAACGCCCGGTGGTCCTTCTTTTGGCGGCCCTCTTCAAGCGCGCCTCAGTGAGTTGCGAGTTCGTATTCAGGAGTGCTCTTTCAATTCCGAGACATTTACGAACTTCATCTTCTCTTGTTAGTCGATGCATAATTCCCGCCTATGACAACCGAGGCAGCGAACAAGGCACTGTCATCTTAAGTCTTTGCTTTGCAGTAGGATAGAACGCTGGCATCAGTTTACCCAAAGGCCCAGAAACGACGAAGCCATCACGATTTGTCTCGTGATGGCTTCTGTATCCCGGAATTACGAACCATCAAAGTTCGTAAATTACTGGTGGCTCCCCGAGTCACGCCTCGGCGTGACGACCTAGTGGTTAATCCCGCCTGCGGCGGGACTCTATTCCGCCTTTGGCGGAACCTTCGGCAGCCTGAGCTTGTTGTCCTGCGAGGAATCGGCCGATTCCGCGTTTCTTGACTTGCTTTTCGCGGGCCATGGCCTCGGCACGGGTCGAATATGCCTCGCTCCACACCAGCACCCAAGGCCCTTCAAACCGTTTTGTCGTCTTGGAGAGAACGTACTGGGGATCATTATGCTGGCGGACCCGCCGCTCTACGTCACTCGTCGAGCCACAGTAGAAGCGGCCCGACGTTTCACTCTGAAGAATATAGACCCAATACAAAAAGCCACCCCGTTGGGTGGCTGATAAGTGATGGCTCCCCGAGTCACGCCTCGGCGTGACGACCTAGTGGTTAATCCCGCCTGCGGCGGGACTCTATTCCGCCTTTGGCGGAACCTTCGGCAGCCTGAGCTTGTTGTCC
>Ga0307380_10000987_pt1 | contig 42856 bp, 39 predicted proteins | sample UN3MG_FD_202239 | JGI IMG/M metagenome (GOLD analysis project Ga0307380, IMG submission 202239) | Soil microbial communities from Risofladan, Vaasa, Finland - UN-3 | ecosystem: Environmental > Terrestrial > Soil > Coastal area > Acid sulfate soil | place: Finland: Risofladan, Vaasa | collected...
TCTGGAATGTGGCTGTCCGGACTTCCATAGCCTGCGGCGGCGTGCTGAACGAGCATCACGGCGTCGGCCTGAAGCTGGCACGCCTGATGCGGGAACAGTATGGCCCGGCGTTCAAAGTGCTCGAGGAGTTGAAGGCAAGCCTTGATCCTCGGAACATCCTCAATCCCGGAAAGATGGGCTTCGGACCACCGAACTGAAAGGGGAGAATCATGGCGGTAAAACAGTTGAAAGACTTTGAAGAGGTCCTGTACGGTTGCCGTTTCTGTCCCATGTGCAAGCCGGCGGCGGAAGTGGCGAATGTGACGCATATCGAGAGTTACTCCACGAGAGCACGGGGGATGCTGCTCTGGCGGTATATACATGGTATGACGGATCTGTCGCTGCGTGCCGTTGAGCTCCTCTATCAATCGACTCTGGACAGCATCAGTGAAGCGTGGTGCGTCAACCACTATCCGGTGAGCTCCTACATAGTATCTGCGCGGGCCGAGGTATTCGCGAAAGGACTGGCCCCTAAAACGGTTCTCAGTGTACTGGAGCGACCGCTTCCGAAACCCGGGGACATCAAAGCCGAAACTTTACTGCTCGCGTCCGAGGCGGCAGAGCTCGGCGATCCTTCCCTTTTGAAGCCTGCGGTATCAGTTCTTGAAAAACACGGATGCAGGACCGAAGTTGTCATGATGGGAAGCGGTGCGGTAGAATACTGTCTTGGCGCGATAGAACGCGCCGAAGAGCTGGCCCGGCGTGTGTGTGAAAGGATAAGTTTGTCCGGCGCCGGCCGGGTTATCGCCGACGGCCCCCAGACCCTTTGGGCACTGAAATATGTGTACCCGATCCTGGAGAAGCGGCTTCCCGAAGGTATTGTTGTCACATCGATTTCTGAGGAGATTACACGCCGCCTGGATAAGCACGATGGCAGACAAAAGGGTTTAAAGGGGAAAAAGGTCATTTACCACGATTCCAGGAGCGCCTGCCTGCTTGCGGATGATATGGCCCGTGACCCCGCCATACAGCCGGGTTTCAGGGGACCGGAAACTACCATGGGTACTGGCGAAGTTTACGAAGCTCCCCGAAGGTTAATCGATAGATTGGGCATGGAGAGGATATTTTCTGTGTGGACGCGGTCTCTCAGTAAAAGCTGCGGAGCGGATGACGCCCTCTGGCTTACCTATCCTCACCTGGCGGAGAAGCTGGCCCGAAAGCGGCTGAGCGAGGCCAGGGAGCAAGGCGCCGAAATGATAGCTGCCGACTCGCTGCTTTGCGCCAGTTTTTTAAGTAAAATACGTACTGACAGCGATGTTGAGGTGCGCTGGTTTGCAGAGCTTATCGGGTGAAAGGATGAAGCGTAACGGCCGCCGGGCCCGCCCTTTTTGACTCTGATGCAAGAATAAGAGGGCCGGAGTATTCAGTAACCCGCCCTGCAACAGGTTCCGGAAAACAAACGTACGTGCGGCCCACGAAACCGGAACCATGTCTCCTTCTCCCTTTAGAGATGTGTTCATTGTTTCTTATCAGCGTTGAGAGCAGCCTGTCATTAAAACCACTTGAGCTAATAGAATATAAAATGTAAAATACGAGGGCATATAAAACAATTGGCTATTATACGGCATTTTTGGCAGACGGTACCCCAATCTGGAGATTCACACTTCCTTGGGAGTTTGCTTCATATTTGCGGTATAGTCAGTAGTTATTCGGGATAGAGGAGATACATAGGCGATGCCGGACAACGGTCCGAAAGAGATGTCATCAGACAGTGGACCTGCTGTACAATTCGAACGTTCGATCGGGAATCTAATGCACCATCAATATGCTTTCCGCATGGAAGCGGATATTCCGTGTTTTTATTCCACCAGGCTGTGTGCTGGAGGGACGTTCAGCGGCCTGTTAAAGATCGCAGACGTCCAGGATAGAATCTTTCTGCATATGGGATTTCCCGCAGAAGCTCCCATTCGCCGCCAGGATGATAAGACCCAGATCCACGATCCTGCGGCATACGTCCCCCCACCTCCCGCATTGCAATTTGGAATCCCGGAAACGTGAGATCCGGGACTCCCTGTCACCAAAGCGTTTTCTTGATCGCAGAATTGGCTCTGCAGGAATGCTGCAGTAGAAACGTACACACACTCAATTAAGAAACAAAATTGGCAGATCCATGAAATGAGGCAAGTTATATATACCTGCTTTTTTAGTGCAGGAGGATCCGGGCTGTGATGGAAACGAACCTTACATAATGATGCTTTGAATCGTGTTAGTATCGAATTCAATGAGATGTAATAGATATATCCAGGGTTTGTCCTGTTCGGGAGGGTTCTTAATCGAGCCGTCTTTCAAGAAGAGGTAGCGAAGTTCAATAAACTTTTACATGGTGTGCCTGTTGAAATGAAATACTGCGATAACGGTAATCGGATCCTCTGGAATGGGATCTTATGGACTTCGATCAGCGTTGATGCAGGATATGAGTATAACGTGGCAAATTCAGAGATCATAATAATGGGCCGATTTACCGGCTTTTTAGAGTTTACACCGGCTGATAGATTTGAGATCGGCTTTGATGATAGGGAGGTATATGCTAAGCCCGCCGATTTTGAGACAGAAATATTTAGAGGAAGCATATCTGCAAGGGCCTGGTTAGAACAGGAAGTCTAGGTAGACGTATTCAGCTTAGCTGTTTTATCGGTACAACAACAGGCTGAACGAGGACTGACAATTCAGTGGTGCTTTTTGGCAGCCTGTCAGCCTGCTCCAATATATAAGCTAGTGGAGGTAAAAGGAGATGGAAAACGCTGATACGTGCCATGCCCCGGCAGAGAGGGCAAGTAACAAACTCTCGAGGATCAGGCTCGCTTTTGGATGGTCTGGGGATATCTTAAAATCATATTGAATGCTATCCCATCGATGCTGCTGATCCTGAATAAACAGAGGCAGACAATTGCCGCGAACAGATCGATGCTAGAATTTTGTGGAAGTTCTGACATTGAGAGCATAAAGGGCAAGCCTCCCGGAGAGATTCTGAACTGTATTCACGCATATGAAGCTCCGAATGGGTGCGGGACCACCGAGTCCTGTCGATACTGCGGTGCGGTAAATGCGATATTGGATACGCATGATGGTATTCAGGCTGTTAAAGAGTGTGTCCAATTCCGAAGTTCATTCTCTGGAATTTCTCAAGCAAATCGCCCGGGAGTATTCCACGCATGAAGTTACCAAAGGTATTCTCATAAACGTTTCCGAGAAGTCCCGGGATACCGTCTTGTCCGCCGCCCCAGTCCTGCTCCACCGGGTTATCGTAAATATGGTTAAAAACGCCCTTGAAGAGACTTCACAAGGAAAAACCGTATCTCTTTTTCTAAGGAAGAGAATGGGTTCGTGGATTTCTCTGTGAACAACCCATCAAAGATGAGTATAGAGGTGCAGAAGCAGATATTTCAGAGGTCCTTTTCGACAAAGGGTAGTGGATGGGGAATAGGGACCTACAGCATGAAGCTTTTCGGGGAAAAATATCTTGGCGGCACTGTCAGCTTTGAAAGTTCAGAAGAGGAAGGTACAACGTTCCATATCGTGCTTCCAAAGGATCCCGAAACAAAACAGTGATAAGAAATATGCCTCTGTAAGCATCATGGAGTCTTACAGAAAGACGAACCTGAGTCTATAGGCGTATCATTGACAAGATAGCGGCGAGCGGGCCGCATAAACACTGATTGATAGGAAATTTTGATGAGTAAGGGAATGGAGATCAAGAGCCTTTTGTTACTACCTTCTCAAAGGGCGGGGCATTGTTCCTTTTCAGGTACCCGAGTATTTTGCTCACTTCAAAGGGGATGGATGTACTATTTTAGTGCCTTCATCCACCAGGGTCGGTTATGACGGCTACAATTCTCATTTTATGAGAACATTTTGGACAGACACTGTGTAGTTTTTGCATTCACCAAAACTTGGGATCGACCTCATACACCTTTTGGATATGCCGTGCCCTTCTCTGCTTGAGACTGTTTGCTGGATATTCATCGGGAGACCCAACAGGCTATACGCCTCCAGAGGTTTCGGGTCTGTAAGTAAATCTTGCAAGACTTCCATCTTTATTCGCCTTCCCTTTCGAACTGCTGGAATACAGCCTATAATACCGGATAAGATATTTATGCTTGGGTGGTATGTGCAATGTAAGTTCTGATATAAAATCAGTTGCCTTGAATAATTTGGACTTGATCCGGATTTAATAAATCAAAGATTAAAGAAGCTATAGACTAATTTATTTTAACTGAGAGTAAGCTACAAGCATTGAGTGATTTTAAAACTCAGCATACTCACCGTTTTATTCCTAAATATGATCAAATAGTCTGCGATTAAGATTACATTAAGAAAAAAATGAAAATTATAAAAAATTCAAAAAAATATTTAAAAACACTCGACAATGAAACGAATATTATTTAAAATAAATTAAAATTTGCACTTTTGGTAGGAACTGGCAATTTTAAAACGAACCATGCAGTATCGTCATAGGAGTAGATTATGTATATAGGAAAATCTGAAAAGGAAGTTGTATTTCATAGTGAAGGAGAGCAAGTGTTTGGCACGCTTGCTTTGCCAGATAAAAATAATGAAGGAGAAAAATTACCAGCAATAGTATTGGCACATGGATATGGAAGTTTTAGAGACGAGTTAACCGGTTTTATAGACATAGCAGATAAACTGAAAAACAAAGGAATTATATCGCTACGTATTGATCTTCGGGGGTGTGGAAAGAGTGGAAAACCCGGAAGAATCCATCCCTTTTCAGAGTGGATAACAGATGTTATGTCAGCAATTTCTTATCTGCAGTCGCTCAGTAAGGTTAACCCAAAAAGGATTGGCCTGATTGGAATGAGCGTTGGAGGCGGTGTTGTGTGTTGGGCCGGAGCGATTGATCAAAGGGTGAAGTGTATAGTTGCGCTTGCTTCAGTGGCAGACGGTGAGTGGTGGCTTGAGCACCTATGGATTAACAAGGGCGGTCAGTCTACCTGGAAGGAGTTTCTCGAAAAACTTCAAGAGGATATGGTACATCAAGCTGTCGAAGGGGAGACACAATTAGTTAATATTAGTGATGTCCTCGCTTATGGGCTTGAGGACGTCAACATGATGGAGGAGATGTTTAGAAATTACCCGGAATTCACCCGAAAGCTATATCTGAGCTCTCCAATCAGTCTGCTTCATTTCAAACCTGTTAATATGGTTAATCGTATTCAGGCCATACCTATTCGTTTAATTCATAGTAAGGATGACACATCTGTGCCGGTAAAACATTCAGAAGCGTTATATAAAAATATTAATGGAGAAAAGGATTTACAGATCATATCTGATTCGCCTCATTGTTTCTGGTTAGGCAGTAGAAGTAAGCAGGTACAGGAATTAACTATTGAGTGGATCGAGAGATATCTATAAATAGATAATGTTACGATAAGAGAGGGTTGACATGAGAGGTACTATAAAGAAGGGCTGTGTTCTGAATATAGGCCTTGCTGGCACTGGTGCATAGTACCGCGTATTCAATAATTCCTCTAATCTTCAATAGTAATTTTAGTATTAAAAAGAAGTTTATTTCTGATGAAACTGATAAGCTTGCACAATTTGGTGCAAAGTGTTTAGGTTGCGAAAAATGGACTGGACAATGGGAAGAAGTCGTTAGAAATAAGGAAGTAGATGTGGTGAATATTTGTACACCCAATAATATACACATGCCTATTGCCATAGCTGCAGCAGAAAATCGGAAACACGTTTTTATGTGAGAAACCGCTTGCTCTCACTCATGATGAAGCGATGAGAATGTACAAATTAGAAAAAGCTGCGAATGTCAAGGATTGTATAGCATTTAATTATAGGATGGCACCTGCAGTATTGAAAGCAAAGAAAATGATAGAAGAGGGTTTGTTGGGTGACGTTTACCATTTTAAATGAACTACTGTTTTATTCATCCCAACCTCCCAGAGATAGACAGGGTTTTACAACAATCATAGCAGGTTCAAGCCATCCATATGGTGGCATGTTGTGGCTTATTCCAGGCCTTGGTATATCGTAAATCGAAACAACAGTGGTTTTATTATGGAAGTTCTTATGCAGTATAGTTGGGAATGAACAAGACATCCCTGATTTTTATGATGGGTTAAAATCAGCAGAAATTATGGATGCTGTTATTATATCTGATAAAGAAAAGAAATGGATGAAATTAAATACCAGCGAAAAGAGAAATCAGTAAAGGGTGGAGGAAGAAAATTATGAAAAGTAAAGTTTCTGTTGGTAGTTCTGCATTTGCATTTGGTGTTTATTCGGCTAATCCAATACCACTTGAAAAGGTTGTAAAACGTCTACAACAACATAATTTTCAGGGAATTGAGTTATTAGGTGCGCGACCGTATGGTTATCCAGATGATTATCCCACAAAGGCAGATCGAAAAAATTTACTCAGAATGATTAAAGATCACGGGCTTGAGATTTCAAATTATGGGGGTGAGTTCGAAGGTTTTTCTCTTGCGAGTAATGATTTTCAAGAGAGGAAATCATACAAAGATACTTTTACGAGAAATCTACAATTTTGCGTTGATTGTGAGATTCCCAGTTTGCGAGTCGACACTGTAAATGAACCGCCATTACAAGCAGGAGTAACCTATGAAGATGCATGGAAACGAATAGTTGAGATCTGGCACGAGTGTGCAGAACAGGCTCAAAAAGAGGGGGTACTAGTATTATGGGAGTTCGAACCAGGGTTTATGTTTAATAAGCCCCATGAAGTGGTTAAAATGGTTAAGGATATCAATCATGAAAATTTCAAAATCATGTTTGATACAACTCACGCTCATATGTGTTCGGTGGTGGCAGCACGACAGGAGGAGCCATTGGACAAATTGGATGGTGGTGAAGTCGAGTTTGCCAAACTGCTTGAAGGAGAAATAGGGTATGTCCACTTGATTGATTCTGACAATACATTGCATGACGAATGGACTAGCACACATGCCCCCTTTGGTATGGGAGTAATAAACTTTGATGATGTAATAGATGCCATACTAGCAGCAGGCTATCGAGGAGAATGGTGGACAATCGATCTTTGTTTCTGGCCGAAAGCTTGGGATTTACTTGAGGAATCAAAAAAATTTGTGGATGAGCTCTTAAAGAAACACGAAATAATATGAAAAACATAAAAGGAGTGGCTAATGGTAACTATACATGTCGGATGTCAAACTTATACATGGGAAATGTTAGGTAATAAATGGAAAGGAAACGTAGAAGATATCCTCAAGGCAATCTCAGATGCTGGTTATTCTGGAATTGAGATTACAAATACAATGATTGGTAAATATTATAATTCACCGGAAAGTTTTGGTGAAGTTCTGAAAAAGTATGGTTTAGAGTTTCCAGCATTAGGTTTTGTCCCTCTCCATGGATTTACCGATAGCGGTTTTAAAGATGAAGAAATCTCGGAAGCTATAAGGGGTATAGATTTTGTATCACATTTTCAAGGATGTAGGCTTGTTCTGGCGGGGGGTAGTACCAAAGCAAGAGATAATATTGAAAATAAATTTGAAACCATGTGTACTATTTACAACAAAGTTGCAGAAATAGCGTTAAAAAAAGATGTTCCTGTAGATGTGCATGCCCATTCCCATGCGGGATCGATTATTGAGACAGAAGAGGAATATGATAAACTCATGAAAATGACAGACGAATCTCTCGTTGGATGGAATCCCGATACTGGCCATATTGTAAGGGGTGGTGTTGATCTTCTCTATCTCTTAAGAAAGCACAAATCTCGCATAACGCATTTGCATTTCAAAGATGTTAGTAACAATGGAAAGTGGAAACTGATGGGTAAAGGTATATGTAATTTTAATGATGTATTATTGCTCTTACAAGAAATAGATTTCAATGGGTGGATAATATGCGAAGAAGAATCTGAAGACGCCAGGAATGATCAATTTGGTAGCATTTTAAAGAACAGAAAATATATAGCTTCGCTCGGATTTTGATTATTAAAAGGAATGTATCAGTGAGTTTTCTTTTTCTTTTCTAGAAATAAAAGGTAAATGGATAAGAAAAATAAATTATTGGAGTGTGAAGCTAATAAAATCAGGAGCTTTAAATATAATGTTTTTTGAAAAGAATTTAGAAGAAACACTAGAAACAATCCGAGCATACGGTTGTGATGCTGTTGAAATTGGTACTGGGGGGTTTACCCCAAAAAAGCATTTTTATGCCGGAGAATTGATAAAAGATGATAGTAAGTGTAAACAACTGGCTGCACTAGTTAAGAAACATGGGCTCTTTATTAGCGCTCTATATTGCCATGCAAATATGCTTCATCCGGATCCAAAATTTTCTACTCAGCGCCATAAGGATTTTCGTGATGTTGTAATGTTGCTGGAAAGATTGGAGTTGAAAGAGTTGTTACATTCGCTGGATGTCCTGGATCATCAGATCAGGATAAGCATCCAAACTGGATAACATAGGCATGGCCTGACTACTATACTGAAGCTTTGAAATGGCAATGGGAAGAAAAGATTATCCCATTTTGGAAGGATTTCGTAAGTACCCTAAGGTTGATTGATTATGATCATGTGTTGAGTATTGAGCATGAAGACTCTCTCATGAGTAGTGAAGAAGGCCTAGAGAAGGCGGTGAAATTTCTTAGAGATGTAATGACCATGAAGCCAAGAGGAGCTCTTTGGTGGGATTAACTATTGCTATCAATCTTGTTGATAATCTATCAATTCAGAATTCTTAAAAACTTTACTTTAGTAACTACTTACAGGGGGTAGTAAAAAATGAAGATGAAATATGGTGTCAATACATTGGTTTGGTGTCTTCCATTTACATCAAAGCACATGTATCTATTTGAAAAAGTCGCGAGCTTTGGATTTGATGTTATAGAGCTAACTCCTGTCGACGAATACAAAAACTTGAAACCGTATAGCATCCGAGATGAGCTTGATAAATACGGTCTGGAGGTATGTTTGTGCGCTTCTTTTTCCGGAGCCACAGATATATCTCATGAGGACCCTGCCATACGAAAGAGTGGCATCGAATTTATGAAAAATTTCGTAGATTGGTCTAAAAGTGTTGGGGCAAAGTTGATAGGAGGGCCGCTTTATTCTGAACTTGGTAAAAAACGACACTTATCACAGGAAAAAAGAAAAGCAGAAAGGGAGCGTGCGATAGAATCATTGAAGCAAATTGGAGATTATGCGGCCAAGAAAGGAATAATTATAGCAATAGAACCTTTGAACAGATTTGAAACTGATATGATTAATATCGCTGAGCAAGCATATGAGATGTGCGAGAAGGTTGATAGCCCCTCCATTAAAATGATGCTAGACACATTCCACATGAATATTGAAGAAAAGAAATTGAGTGATGCTATTCGATCATCAGCAAAACATCTTGTTCACATTCATACTTGTTGCAATGACCGAGGTATTCCAGGAAGTGGCCATATACCTTGGAGAGAGGTGATTGATGCGTTGAATGAAATTAACTATGAAGGATACGGTGTTATTGAAAGCTTTGATATGGGTGAAGTAGGGGCTCAGACAATGATATGGCGACCACTGGCTCCATCACTTGATGATATTGCTAAAGAAGGTCTTAGGTTCTTAAAAGAGAATTTTATATAATTAAATGTACCCTGTCAAGGCCTGCCCCCTGCCAAAATTACCGGTACCCTCCAGAGGCGACTATAGATTCGCCTGTAATGTACCCGGCATCGTCGGAAGCGAGGAAAAGTGCGAGGCTTGCGATTTCTTCAGGTTTGCCGAATCGGCCCACAGGAATTTTCCCCAGCAGTTTTTCTTTGCCCTTTTCATCAAGAGACTCCCACAACATATCCGTCTCTATTTTGCTCGGAACGATTGCATTGACCGTTATCCCGTACTGTGAAAACTCGTTGCTGAGAGCCTTTGTTAGCGCAAGCACGCCTCCCTTTGCTGCGGCGTAGTGAGCGCCCGAGGTGCCGCCCGTCATTCCGGATGTAGAGGAGATGTTGATGATTCTGCCCCCTTTGTTTTTCAGTATATGCGGGAGCGCGATGCGGGAGCACAAAAAGACGCTCGTGAGATCGTTGCGGATGGTGTGCTCCCATTCGTTCATAGTCATATCGAGGAAGGCGCAACTGTGATGGATGCCTACATTGTTCACCAGTATGTGCAGCTTTCCAAACGCGGCTATGGTTTCACGGACCAGCCTTTCCACTTCATCTTCCACAGATACGTCAGCCTGAACAACGATACTTCCGCCCGGGTAGGTTCTTTCGATCTGTTCTGAAACTTCCATCGCATTCTCTTTGGAGTGGAGATAGTTGATAACCACCTTGCAGCGTTCTTTTGCAAAAGCAGTCGCTATTGCTCTGCCGATCCCTTTTGATGAACCCGTAACGATGGCGACTTTGTTTTCCAGGGTCTTCATCTGCGCATCCTCCGCTCATTGGTTCTATTATTGTTCGGCCTGTACCCCATTCAATCCTTCAAAGAACTGCGTCCCGGCATGAAATACTCACGTTTCGATCCGTACAATATAAAAATAATCAGTATTCACAAATCAGACGAACGGAAAATTTCCATACGCGTAATGCGGGCACGCCTCACCGGATCACCGATCTGACCATATTGTCATTATTAGAAAAATAATTATCAATATAATTATTGACAAAATTAATAAAAATTATTAAATGTGGTGATAAGCACTTAAAATTTAAGAAGAAAATCATGAAAGATATACATGATGTTATAAAAATGGTTGATGAATGGAAAGGGAAAGAAGTAGATATTGAAGAACTCACTGAAGGTATCACAAATAAGAATTTTAAGGTAACCGTTGAAGAAAAGAGCTACATAGTGAGGATACCGGGAGAGGGAACAGATCTTTTCATTGACAGGGAAGTAGAGCTTCACAACATGCTTTCAGCTTCAGATGTTGGAGTTGGCGCACATATCTTTAAATATTTTAAGCCCGATTATGTTGTAATAGCAGAATTTATTAATGGTAAAGTAATGTCTGTTCCTTCTTTTAAAGATAAAGAACGGATTGTAAAAGCAATAAGGGCAATAAAAAGAGTTAACATGAGGGCGAAATTTACTTCAAAATTTATCATGTTTGATAAGTTTGATGAATATTTTGAGCTCATCAAGAAACATAATATTAAGGTTCCGGAGAATTTTGGGGAGGCTGTGGTGTTTGTCAATAGGGTGAGGGACAAGTTTTTAAACACAATGCCTGAGCTTGCTGCTTGTCATAATGACCTTCTTGCCGAGAACTTTATCGACCAGGGCGATAGGATGAGGATAATCGACTGGGAGCTATCGGGCATAAACGATACTTGCTTCGAGCTTGGTGATTTTTCAGTCGAACTGGAACTTGGAGAAGATGAAGATGTTCTTATGATTGAGACCTATTTCGGTAATTTCGATGAAAAAAAGTTTGCCAGGATGAAATTATATAAATCTATGGCTGATATACTGTGGGTATTATGGGCAGATATACAGAACCACTTCTCTGATCTTGAGTTTGATTTCTGGCAGTATGGGATGAACCGGTTTAACAGAGCGATGATAGCTCTCAATTCGGATAATTTCTCCAGGTGGCTTCAGGCTGTTTAATCCCCGTTTCTCATGACCAACAGCAAACTGTAAGTAACGGGGCTTTTGGCGCTTTGTTCACCGTAAGCTTTATTTTTTACATCGAAACCCATTGCTATGCAATCTGATTGCATAGCAATCTTTGAGAAAACCGCACTAAATATGAAACGCAATGTTGAAAAGAAATCATTCTAACCCTATTTCCTCTATCCTTACTGGATACTAAGTATCTTAACGCCCTTAAATTCCCAAATAAACCCTCTTAATATATTCATTATTTTTTAACTGTTTGGCATCCCCGTGTAAAGCAACACTCCCTGTCTCCAGTACATACACCCTCTTGGCTAATTCAAGAGCCAGTGTCGCATTTTGTTCTACCAGGATTATTGTATATCCTTCGTCTGCGAGCCGCCTGATATGCTCGCCTATTTCTTTGACTAAAATAGGAGCAATTCCCAGGGATGGCTCATCAAAGAGGAAAAGTTTGGGATTAGAAAGTAAAGCTCTTCCAAAAGCAAGCATCTGCTGCTCTCCCCCGCTCAATTTACTTGCCTGCTGTTTTTGTCTTTCACGTAAGATCGGGAAATATTCGAAGGCTTTTTTCAAGTCCCTTTGAACCCCGGTCTTGTCTTTTCTTACGGAAGCGCCGGTTATAAGATTGTCGTATGTGCTCATCCGCAAGAAAAGCCTTTTCCCTTCAGGAACATGAGCTATACCCAGCTTGACAATTTTTTCAGGAGCCATCCCGTCTATTCTCTTGCCGTCGAACCAGATCTCTCCCGAAGTAAGCGGAACAAGTCCTGATATCGCCCTCAAACATGTACTTTTACCGGCTCCGTTAGATCCTATCAGGGTTGTGATACTCCCCTTTTCGGCGTCGATAGAGATGCCTTTCAGTGCCTCTACCCCACCATAGTGTACTACTATATTTTTTAAACTAAGCATAGATTCATCGCCCCAAGTAAGCTTCTATTACTTCCTCATTTTTGCTTACCTCTTCAGGTGAGCCCTCGGCAATTTTCTTACCGAAATCCATCACACTTATCTTTTCACAGTTTCCCATGACAGCTTTCATATCGTGCTCTACCAATATAATGGTGAGTCCCTTTTCATCACGCAGCATTTTTATCCTGTCCATCAGCTGTTGTGTTTCAATGGGATTCAAGCCCGTAGTGGGCTCATCGAGAAGCAATAGCTTCGGCTCGCAGGCCAGGGTAATTACTATATTAAGAACCCTCTGGTAGCCATGAGGCAGAGCCCCGGTAAGCTCGTCCTTCACATCTTCGATACCCATGTTTTTTAACAGGTCAACAGCCCTTTTCACCAGAGCCTTTTCCTTTTCCCGCTTTCTTGCTGCTCCAAAAACCTGCTCTAATAACCCCATCTCCATGTGAAGATGGCAGCCGATAACTACATTTTGTAAAGCGGTCATATCTTTTAACAGAGTGGTAAGCTGAAAGGTACGGACAATACCTTCATTCACTATGCTGTGCACCGGTTTCCCCGTTATATTTTTTCCCCGCCATATGACCTTCCCCTTTGTAGGCTGTAAGAAACCGCTAATTAAATTAAACAGTGTCGTCTTTCCAGACCCATTGGGTCCAATCAGGCCCCTCAGCTCACCTTCTTTAAGGTCTAAGTCAACATCATTGACAGCCACCAATCCTCCAAATTGCTTCCTTAGACCTTTAAGCTCGAGGATATTCATATATGCTCCCTTAGAAAATCTGCTATTTCATCTGCAATTGGCATATCATGTTCTCCCTCTAATCCCCATCTTTTTAACAAGGGGTACTATCCGCCCCGGTAAACTTTCAAGGCCCTCGGGTAGAAAAAGCAAGGTTATTATTAAGATACAGCCGTACACCAGCGGCACCCATGCGCCGAGAGGACGCATCAATTCACCGAGTACTGAAAAGAAGGCAACCCCGATGATCGGGCCGGCAAAGGTAGCATAGCCCCCAACCACCACCCATATGAGGAGATACAGGCCGGTTGTCAAATTAAACTGATGAGGATCTATATGCCCAAAGTAATGGGCCAAAAGAACACCCGAGATGCCGGAGAAAAAAGTTGCCACCTCAAAGGCAAGGATTCTATATATGGTGACATTGATACCTACACTTCGCACTAAAGATTCTTCTGAATGGATAGCCTTGAAGGTATCTGTTATCAGGGACTTGTCCAGCAGATACAGGATGACCAGGCACAACACAACAATCGCCAGGGTTAAAAAATAATAAGGAAGCGCGCCGGCAAAACTTATTGTTGATAAGCCAGGGATCGACACAGACGGATGAGAGATACCGCTTATTCCTCGATGACTCCCGAAAATCCCGATCCTGATCCAGCTTAACCTCAGCGCCTCCCCGATAGCATAGGAGCCTATGAAAAAGGCAAAAGCTTTCATCCTAAGCAAAGGATACAGCATTATCAGTCCTACCAATGCTGAAACCAGACCTGCTAATGGCAGGGTAAGCCAGAAAGACCAGCCAAGATGTTTTGACATCAGGGCGCTGGCATAGGCCCCCATGCCCATCAACGGTACCTGGGCAAGGGAAAAGTCCCCTGTTGTAGTTATAAGACGAAAACTCACTGCCAGTAGGACATAGATAAAGAAGACGATCGTTAGATCAACATAATATCTTGTAAGAATAAATGGCAGCGCTATCAGAATGACTGCAAGAACAGTCAGTCCAATGGTGGGCCTTAATCGATTACGTCCCATGTTCGGCCAACCCTTCAGGCTTTATTGCCAGCAAAAGAACCATGAACAGGACGCTGGCTATGTTAGCAATGACTGCATCGAGAAAAGTAGTAATAATAGTGTATAGAAAACCAAAGAGGACAGATGTCAAGACGGTTCCCTTGAGGTTCCCGACTCCCCCCACAATTATCACTATGAGGGCTATTAAAAGCGGCATATGCCCCATATAGGGGTGAACTGCATTAATGGGTGACATTAATGCACCTGCGGCCCCGGTCAAAGCACAACCAATTCCCATGGCAAGAGCAGCAGACCTGTTCATGCTTATTCCCTGCAGGGAGGCAGCCTCACTATCCTCGGCCGAGGCTCGTATGGCACGGCCAAGCTTGGTCCGCTGTAGAAATATCCAGAGTAGCCCCAACAGGAGAATGGCGGCGAATATCAGTATGACTCTTTGCCAGCCAATGTAGACACCGTGAATATTCAATGCACCCATAATTGGAGCGTCGACACGCTTGGGATACCCAAGCCCCCAGATTTGCCCCACCAGAACCTGTATAATAAACAGCAGTCCCACGGATATGATGGCCACTCCCAGAACATTTCCACGCAGGGGCTTAAAAATGAATCTTTCAATGATTATACCGAGGCCGCCGATTAGCAGCATGGCCAGCAGCACGGCGGCAATAAAATTCACACCCTTCAAACCGTAGAACAGCCAAACCACATAGGCGCCGAGCATGTAAAGCTCACCATGCGCGAGATTAGCTATCCCCGCAACACCAAAAACCAGACTCAGCCCTACGGCTACCATTGCATAAAAAGTACTTAGCTGAATACCGTTTATAAGAGTTTGTAATACTAGTTCCATGGGCAAGTTTTCCTGTAAATTATTGCTGACCTTTGCAAAAATCTTTGATGCAGCCCGAAATCCAGGTTATACACTTTCGGGGGTGAAGTCAGAACTTCACCCCCGATAAATGCTGTTTCTTCTCAATATTCAGCCCACAGGCCAAGTTTATACTTTTTGTAATACTTTTGGTAGATTGCCTTATTTTCCTCTAACCAATCAGCGACATTCATGGTGTACACAATACTATTTTTACCATCACGAAACTCTGTCCAGTGCCAATCACTATAGAGCAAGTTGTCCTGTCCCGCAAAATCCTTGCCCATCCACTTTCCCGGCCCGAAGCAATGCGGAACCGTCTTTTCCGCCTTGAGCGCTTCCAGCACCGCTATAGGCTCGATGGTGCCTGCGAGCTGCATTCCGTACATCCATACATCCAGACCAGCAGCCCATTCATATGACACCGCGCCCCATTCTCCCGGCCATCTCTCTACAAACTCATCGTAGAATTCCTTGAAAGACCTCTCCGCAATTCTGCGATCTTTGATAACAGGGTCATCAAATCGAGGGAAACAGCCAATAGCTTTTCTATCCTCAAGCCAATCTTCCGGTACCTTGACAATAGTCGAGTCCATGAACTCAACCGATACAAGTATACCCTCGAAGCCCTGGAGGTAACACTGTTCAACTATCAGGTCCACATACTCCACGTACGAACAACCAACGTTGATGATGTCCGGGTTCTTGGCCATCATCGCGCTCACTACGGGAGCAAAATCCACTGTCTCCGGTGCAAAGAACTTATCATACACGATCTCGATGCCTGTGGCTTCAGCTCCTGCCCAGGTGTAACATGCACCCTCAACGCCAATGAGGTCGTCCTGAGCACAGTGAGCCATAGTCTTTGCCCAGGGGTAAGCCTCCGCGATCCATTCTATAGCTCCAACAAAAAACGGACAGGACTCGATTGGAATACAGAGGTACGGTGCAGCTTTGTGAACATCGGTGGAGATAAAACTGTGCTCCACCATCTTATTCTCTGTCAGAAAAGGCGATACAGCTATTGCGGGGTCGCCGCCAAGCGCCATTATGAGGTCCACCTCATCTTCCAGCACCAATTTCCTGGCACCAAGCATTGATTTGCTCGAAATCTGTTCATCATCGTAAACTACAAGCTCAGGCATATAGGTCACGCCCCCTACAGTGATACCGCCTGCAGCGATGATGTCCTCAACCCAAATTTCCGATCCGTGCTTTGCTGGCAGGCCCCACGCTACTGAAGGCCCCGACATTGGACCCAGGATGCCGATTTTAAAGGTTTTTACCCCCTCCGGGGCTTCCTTTTTTTCCGCACCCCACGCAAGTACTGCAACCATCACGATTGCCAGTACTAGTAAGATGTACCCTTTACAGAATTTTCTTATCATTTCTTCCTCCTTTTTCATAATTGATATAAAGGTAAAAATTTAACAAACATATAGGAGTGCTCTAATCTCACCTCCCTTCTTAATGCTTAGAGTCTTTCACACAACTCATAGTTGATTACAAATCAATGAGTTAAGAAAGGTAGCTTTTTTAGTTATATTCCTGCGTGTAATGTAATTAAAAATAAGTTACAAGGTTCTATGTCAATTATTTCCGCTTTTACCCAAAAATGCCCTCTTCAAGGGAGGTGGAGGCGTATATATTCTTCCACATGTCCCATAGGGAATTTTGCGAAAATCTCTTGTTTACATCTCCTTATGACAGTATATTGCTGTATAGACAGGTACTCAATTTGCCATGGGGTTTCAATTTTGTCAAGGAAAAATATTTATTTTTTTATTTGACTTCAACTGTATAGACAGGTATACTACTAAAAAAATATATTGTAAAGGAGGAAGCTCAATGAACACGCAAGAGGCATTTATAAAAATGTCTGATGCAGTCCAGGAAGGAGATTCCGATACTCTCATTGGAATAATTGAGAAAGTAATTGGTGAAGTGGATCCTCTTATATTGATTCAGAAGGGCATGATGCCGGGACTGAAAAAGATCGGTGAGTTATTTGAATCCGGTGAGGTTTTTCTGCCCGAGATGCTCATGGCTACAGAAGCATTTCAGGATGGCATGAAGATCATCGAACCGAAGCTGCGCGAATCCGGGAAGAAGGTTGAGAGTCCAGGGACAGTCGTTTTCGGAACCGTCTTTTCCGACATTCATGAAATTGGCAAGAATATTGTCATCACATTGATGGGAACCTACGGATTTAAGGTTATTGATCTCGGGGCGAACGTATCACCGACAAAATTTGTTGATGAGTCTGAAAAAGTAAACGCCGATATCATAGCTATATCCGCACTTATGACCACTACTATGACCTACCAGAAGGATGTTATTGATTACCTCAAGGAGAGGGGACTAAGGGATAAGTACATAGTGCTCGTGGGCGGTGGTCCTGTGAATGAAGAATGGGCGGAACAGATTGGCGCTGATGGAACGAGTGATTCAGCTGCTGGTGCTGTAAAAATCGCACAAAAGCTCATTGCCGATAAGAAGGGAGGTGTCTCGTGATGGTTAATTTCATCGATGTCATTGATAGAGCCACAACCGGTCCCATGATGACCCAGAAGGATTTTGATGTAAAAGTAGTCATACCCGCTTTACGGAGAGCTCTGAAAAAGTATAATATTAAATACGATAGAAAAGAGTTCGTGAATACTGATGATGCTCTCGCTGATAGGATCTTTGAGGCGGCAGTGGACTTTTACTCTGAGGTTGGGACCTATATTCTCGATACTGAAAGGATAATAAAGTTTACAAAGGGTGAGATACTTGAAGCCGTTGAAGATGCGCCAAAACAGGCGTACTTTGGAGAAGGCCCCGATCGCTGCGTGATGAAGGGGAGGATGCCTGATGACAGTGAGCTGCCATACTGCCATGTTGGGTCTGGCACCAATACCTCGGAAGAAAACGCACTACGGCTGGTTGAATCCTACGCGCGGATCCCGAAAGCAAAAACCATCAGTATACCGATCATCAATACACTGGGCCATATTCGCACCGCAGCAGGTGCCCCGACCGAAATATTAGCTGCTATTCGTGCAATGCAGTACGGGCGTGAGGGATGCCGAAGGGCGGGAAGGCCCGGGCTGGGGATCATCGACCACGTTTCATCGGCATCTACCGGTGTCTCCACCATAGCCTCTTCAGCACCCCAGTTCGGTGCTAGGCCTTCAGACGGCTGGCTCATCGCTCCATTCGCTGAGCTGAAAACGGATTATTCTTCCCTTAATCAGACGGCGTACCTGACTGCATGGGGTGCCAATATTGGGCAGGAAGCTGGCCCACTCCTTGGCGGTTATGCAGGCGGTCCGGAAGGGCTTGCCGTAATGAACACAGCATACAGCCTTCACGGCATTCTCGTCATGAGGGCAACCTATCATCTCATTTATCCTATACATATGACCTATGTCTGCTCATCCCAGCCCGATGTCATCTGGGCCACATCAGCTTCAACTCAGGCTATTGCGGGGAATATGCGGGTACCCTACTACACGCTCATGTACGCTGCCGCTGGTGCTGCAACGAAGATGTATTTCGATGAGGCCCTTGCCTGTTTGATCATGCTGATCGCCTCGGGGTCGGGAATAGAGGATGTGCATCCGGGGAAGGCAAAAATCACCGATGGCTGTACGCCGGTGGATATGGAATTTACCTGCCAGGTCGGCCATGCCTTTCGAGGTGTGACGAGAAAGGAGGCAAACAAACTCCTGGAAAAGATATGCCCCAAGTATGTAGATAAATTGGCCGATGCTCCTCTTGGTGAGAAGGTAAACCAGTGCTATGATCTCGATTACTTCAAGCCCAAGCCCCACTTTCAAAAGCTCTACGATGAAGTTATAAGAGAGATAAAGGGCGAGTACGGGATAGATCTTTATAAGTATTAATGCGGTTTTCTCAAAGATTGCAATGCAATCAAATTGCCAATGACGACTTGGCAGATGTAAAAAATAAAGTTTACGGTGAGAAAAGCGCTAAAAGCCCCATTCCTTCGTAAAGGAATGGGGATTAAAGGTGCAACACAGGGCGAATCGAAGCTTTAGGGATAATTAATAAATGCACCCGACATAATTCGTCGATGTGTACTAAGAGTTTATTGGAAACAAGGAAGAAAACGAGCGATGTGTGAAGGAGGTAAAAAAGTTTTTTGAATAAAGAAGGGGCTGATATCTCCTGTGCGTCCATGTGATCATGGGCAACGGTGAAATGATCGGTTTGCACACAACGGGCCCTGTGAATAGCTGCTCTGCCTCTAAGGCCCGCAGCTTGAACAGCGGGTTGAACCGATTAAAAATTATGTAAAATGGTGACCGATACGTTTATATTGAATATAACAGTTGTTCAAAATACTCTGTTATATTAATTTTTGTCTGTAGTGTTAAGAATATAACAATGTAAACGGAAGGATAGTATATATCTGACATGTTTGAAATAAGAAAAGAAAAGGGCTCTCTCCCAAAATACCTTCAGCTGAGAGAGTGGTTACGAGAAATGATAAAAAAGGGACGCTATTCGATCGGAGAGCGTCTTCCCTCAGAAATGGCGCTCTCACGGATGTTCGGTGTAAACCGCAATACAGTAAGGCATGCGCTACTTCAGCTGCTCGATGATGGACTCATCGTTAAGAAAAACGGTGTCGGTACGTTTGTTAGCGCAGACACCACGAAAAAGGTACTGTATTCCCTCCAGAATATCATCTCTCTCTCGTCTGAGTTATCAAAGCTCGGATTCAAGTCAAGGGCCGAGACGTTGTCGAAAAACGTTGTTACCGCAACCGATGATGTTGCGGAAAAGCTGATGCTCGGAAGCGACAGGCAGACCATTGAGATAATAAGGGTGAGGTATGTAAATGACATCCCCCTCGTTCTGGAACGATGCTATTACTCATATAAGGAATACAAAGAGATACTCGACATGGACATTCCTGACTCGCTCAACAAAGTTCTCATTGACAAATTTGGAATAGTGCTTGAACATTCGGTTCAAACGCTGATCTCCATTTCACTTCCAGAGAAAGATGCCGAACTTCTCGAAGTTGAAGTCGGATTTCCAGCAACACTGCAAGAATCAATAATCTATGATAAAAATAATATAGCGGTCGAGCTGCTGCATTCAAGTTACCGGGGAGACAAGTTTGTATTCAAAGTCGAATCTGGCAGGTTTAGCACCATAAATATACCCTGATCCGCCCTCTTTAAAAAACGATTTTCTGTCTTTTTGATATCTCTTTCACAATGAGAGTGATACTCATATTTGTGCAATTAGTCCGGTTTTCTCATAAATTGTATAACAACCTAGCTAATTGATTCCCTGGTAGTATTTTATAAATAAAGTGTACGATGAGATACGCGCTAAAACGTGCATTTCTAACTATGTATTTTGATTTGTGAGAGTCCATCAAGACCAAAGTACTAAAAGGAGGCGAAAATGACAGAGAATGAGGTCATTAAAAGTTTAGAAGAGGTTATTGTGAGCCTTAATGAAGAACTGGCTCTGGAAATGGCAGGAGAAGTGATCAAAAACGAATATAATCCGGTAAAAGCGGTTGATGAAGGGCTTGTAAAGGGACTGGACATTGTGGGTGAGAAATATGAAAACGAAGAGATCTTTCTTCCAGAATTAATGATGGCAGCGAAAACATTTCAGGCTGCGATACAGATCCTTGAACCGGCGATCAAGGAAATGGGGCAGGAGCGCACCATGAAGGGTGTGGTGGTCCTCGGAACGGTGAAGGGAGATATACATAAAATCGGAAAGGACATTGTCACCCTTCTCATGAGAAACGCAGGGTATGAAGTACATGATCTCGGTGAGGATGTTGACCTTTTCACCTTCGTGGAAACAGCGAAAAAGGTGAATGCAGACGCCATCGGGTTATCAGCTCTCCTTACTTCAACGTTATCAGGGCAGAAGGACGTCATCGATGTCCTCATAGAGGGTGGCATCCGTGATAAATATATGGTTATGGTTGGTGGCGGGGCAGTCACCCCCGAATGGGCTGAATCAATAGGTGCAGACATCTATGCAGAAAACGCCCAGGCAGCAGTGAGAAAGCTCACTGATATGCTCAAGGAGAAGCAGACGTAAGTAAGCTAATGTAGGGCGATCCTGTTGAATCATGGAGGATAAATCCATTCTATCAAAAAGGGGGATAAAATGTTAAGCTTCATGGAAGTTATTGATCGGGCTGTTGACGGCCCGCTTATGTCGGATCAGGACTATTATCTGAAACGCTACGTGCCAGAATTGAACAATGTCATTCAGAAATACAAGATCAAATTCGATCCCGATACACCGCTTCCCTCAGATGATGCGCTGGCGGATACTGTATTCGATGCCGCTGTTGATTTCTTTGGACGGGTGGGAGCCTATTGTCCCGATACATCACGGGTTATGGAGTTTACAAAGGAGGAAATTCTCCAGGCAGCTGCTCAGGCTCCATCGGAATCAACCTTTGGAGAGGGACCAGACAGGAAGGTTATGAGGTCCCGAAAACCCGATGAGCATACCGAGCCATGGTATCATTGCGGCGGTGGTATCTATACGTCATCCGAAGCGATTTTCATGAACCAGGTTGAAGGCCTTGCAAATATTCGGAAGGCAAACTCACTCTCCATACCCTTATCGATCAATATTAAGGGAAAAGATGCTCGGGTGCGTTCTCCCCATGAGGTGCTGGCAACGATAAAGACGGTCACTATGGCCAGAGACGCCTGCAGGAGGGCCGGAAGGCCGGGTCTTCCGATTCTCAACGGCATCTCTACAGCGACGGGGCCGATCTCGATGTTTGCTGCCATCCATCCTAACTTTGGGCTTCGCCCCTCGGACGGGTTTCTCGTCGATTCGTTGGCAGAGCTGATTGTCGACTTTGAGGCCCTGGATAAGGTCGCCTTCTTCACGAACATCGGGGCCAATATAGGCTCTACTTCGACCCCCCTGTACGGCGGATATAACGGCGGAGCTGAGGGAAATGTCATTGTCTCGGTTGTATACAACCTTTTAGGAATACTTGTCTTCAGGGGGACCTATCACTATAATGCACCGCTTCACACAAAGCTCAGGGTATCATCCACTAGGCCATTACTCTGGATCATTTCGGTTGCGAATCAAGCGCTTCAAAGGAACGCCCCATATCCGACTGTGAATCTTCCCTACCTCGGCGGTGGTCCAGGCACGGACTGCTATTACTACGAGATGGCCGCTTACCATACCTGCGTGATCACCTCCGGGGGGAACATGCTCTCGGGACATCCCTCAATCGCAACTGCTCCTGACAGTATCGTGCCGCTGGACCACGTATTGAATGTGGAGGTAGCGGAAGCCGCTTCTACGCTAACGAGAAAAGAAGCGAATCCTATGGTTTTAAAATTTCTCGATAAGTATGAGAATCAGCTTAAAAGTCCACCTAAGGGCTTGACCTACCAGGACTGCTATGATGCGGTAACCGGAAAGTTGACCAATGCGGAATATGTGAGAAATGTTGACAGGATCAGGGATGAGCTGAAGAACTTGGGTTTACCTGTGAAGAAGAGCACATAATGAGCCGTAATCCGCCAACCTTCCTACAATCAACGCTGGAAGGTGAGCTATTTCGGAGGGAGAGCGGATGAGAAACTGGCCGGTATTCAGGTTATGAGGATCTGGTACGGGCAGTAGTGATGAAGAAAAAGATTGTTAATTAGTTCTTGGTGATTAATTGGTTATAAAAGAATGAAAGCATATAATACACTTTGTAAATATTTATATCATAGGCATATATAATTAACAACCAAGAACTGACAAAGGTTCTGGTGAATTATTCACCAGAAACTAATTATTCGCGAATGTTTAATACTCTTGAAACAAACCGCATTATGTATCGTTCCAAATCTACCGCTAGTGTGGAGGAAGGGTACAATGGAATCGATTGTTCGTGAACTCCAGAAAACACACGATATAATAGGGCGGAGGGATGAATTAACCTCCGCCCTAATTGCTGCGCAGGTAGGTAAACATATTCTGTTTGAGGGAGCGGTGGGAGTCGGTAAAACTACCATAGCCCTCGCTGTGGCATCCCATCTGAAGAGAAAAATCGTGAGAATCGACGGTGATGAGCGTTATACTGAGCAAAAACTCGCCGGATGGTATGATCCTCCCCTCGTTCTTGCAAAGGGATATACCAAAGAGGCCTTTATCCATGGCCCTCTTTCCAAAGCGATGCTCGAGGGAGCAATACTCCTCATAAACGAGCTGAATAGGATGCCGGAAGGCACCCAGAACGTCATGCTCTCAGCAATGGACGAAAGAACAATTCACATTCCGAAATACGGTCAGGTTAATGCAGAGGGAGGGTTCATGATCATCGCAACCCAAAACCCTGATGAGTACATCGGCACCTCTCAGCTTAGTGAAGCCCTGAAAGACCGCTTTATCTGCATCAATCTCGACTATCAGTCCGAAGAAGGAGAGAGGCAGATCGTCAAATTACGCTCGGCATGCAGGGATGAAGACATCATAGACGTCTCGGTCACCATTGCTCGTATGACGCGTGAAGAACAGGAGATAAGGAGAGGGTCCTCTGTGCGGGGCGCTATAGATCTCTCCGATATGTTCTGGACCATCTATGGCTCCTTCAATGATGATCTCGATAAATGGGTGAGGTGCGCTAAGCCTGCCTTCCTTACCAAAATCGAGCTCCAGGATTTCTCTCGTGAGAAGTTCATCGAACTACTGAAAAGAATTATTGATAAAGCACTTGAATTACAAAGAACAGGAAAGACTTCCTCAAAAGCGTGGCATAAAAACGCAAAACCAGAAATTGATCAGATTAAACTTGCACCAATCGAAAAAAAAAAGTAGCGATTGATGTTAATGATCTTCTGAATAAACTTGAAATCGCAATAGAAGGAGAGCAATTTCAGGACATCCTTACCCTCCTCTATAGAATTCCTCCTTCGCTCAACGAAATACTTAACGATGCATATCTCGACGAAATCATCACCAGGGTTATGAGTCTTGAGACAGGGTTTCTCCAGGTGAAACTGTTGTCTATGATGATGGAGCGTGCTGATGTGGAAAAGAACCTCGCAATCAGGAAAATGCTGCTGCAGAAGATCATCTACTTATCGCGAAAGATTGCCGCAGGAGCTTCGGGAATTAAAAAGACAGTGGTGACGCAGTATCGTCCAGGCCTCGACGAGCTCGAAGTTGACAGAACCCTTGAAGCGCAGATCGGCTCACCTATTCTCGATTATGAAAACATCTACTGCCATGAAAGGATAAAGCAGAAGAGCTCCTATGTGCTTATGTTCGATGTTTCAAACTCAATGCATCAGGAAAAGATCATGGTCGGCGCGATCGCAACGGGGGTCTTTGCAAGCAAACTGTGTCACGATTTCTATGGTGTGCTCACTTTTGCCCGTGAAGCTTCATTTCTAAAGCATGTGACGGAGCCTAACGATCTCGTAACTCTCATGGACAAAATGCTCGACATAAAAAGTGGCGGCACGACGAATATCCGCGAGGCACTACTCAAGGGACTTGAACAGCTGAACGAATCCAAAACCATGTCCAAAACGGGCATCATCGTTACCGATGGCTGGTCAACGGTGGGCGGCGATCCCGTGGAGGTTGCCGCAAAGTACGATAGGTTGCATGTACTGGGTATCTCTTTCGGAATCGGAGGTTCGGACCCCAAAACTAACTTCCAAATGGCAAAAAAGGGGAAAGGAAGGTACATGTATGTCAGGAAGTATGATGATCTTCCCATAGCCATTACAAAGATACTCACAAATAAATAGAATCCGCTAAGAGATCGCCCCTCTAAGTATCAGCGATCACATTGGCTGGGCTAACCCCCATTTCTCACAAATCACCGTAAATATTACAGAATGGGGGTTTTAGCGCTTTCCTCATCGTAAATATTATTTTTTACATCTGCCAACGGCTATACAATCTGATTGCGTAGCAATCTGATTGCAAAGCAATTTGTGAGAAAACCGCACCAAGCTTAAAAATTGATTGACTTTGATCTGGCTTCTATTGCAGATGTCAATTTTGCGCTCTCACCAGAAGGTGAGGTGCGCCCATTATTATTTTCAGAAATACCCTAGAAACTTCACATTTTCTATATTCTTGACAGAATGTCTTGTTATGGGCGGCATATTTGCAAGAAGGCTGTCGTTTTTCGGTGGAAAAAGAATTCGTGAATATTTCATGGGAAAATCGGGAGCTTTTCGCGGCTTTTTTGCGGATAGTGGCGAATCTCGAATTATAAAAAATCCTAATTAATTAAAATTTTTCCTTGACAGATATTAAAATTCTATGATAAAATGTGTACCTGTCTATACAGCATAGTTCTTGACAGAACGTTTTGTGATGAGCGGCACGAGTGCTCTATAGGTAAACATAGGGATTTTCGGCACCTGTTTTCGTATATATTGACGAATTACGAATTATAACAAATCTATCAATTACCCTTCACGTTAAAAAGAAAAAAAACTTGTCAAGCTGGAGGGATGTAATGAGGACAAAAATATTGTAAAAATACCGAGCCATGGATAAAAAGAAGCAGTCTATTAACGGCTTACTAGATCTTTGAAAGATGGGTTAAGACTAAATAGCCCGAAAAATTTTATAAAGGAGGAACTAAATGAGAATGAAACAATTACGAAAACTAGTTGTTCCTATCTCGCTAGTTGCAGTGATGGTACTAGCTATACCCTGGGCAGCCAGTGCCCGTAAGAAAAAGGCACCCACGGCAGAAGGACCCTCACAAGTGTCAGAAGCGTTATCTGGACTCCCCGCTGGGCTTACACTAGACGAAGTGGTTATATTAAGCCACCTGCCTGACCAGCAGATAGGAGTGGAGTACCCCATAGGGGAGACGATTAACGTCGGTTTCCTCTGCGCGCTTTCTGGACCTGATGCCGGATGGGGACTCCCTGGACTTACCGGAAATACCATCTGGATTGATGCAGTGAACAAGACCGGTGGTCTCCTCGTCGGCGGGGTACGATACCCGATGGCGATACACCCATTTGACGATGAGGCTGTCGCCTCGAAGGCTCTCCAGGGTGCCAGAGAATTGGTGCTGGAGCATGATGTTAAATTTATCAGTGCCATAGGAGGCGATGCTGCGAAGGCCACTGCTCCCTTCCTCACAGAGAACAAGGTGATCTACGCTTCCCTGGTCCCCACCGACTGTGATCCTTCAAGGCCATACGTCGTTGCTGGAGGAGATATAACGCCCCAGTGTAACATGTTCAACGCGCTAATAGCCAAGATGAATTTGCCCAGTGAAGAAGAGCTGGGGAGACCGTTGACATATGCGTTAACCACTCAGGACTGCATCATGTCCCGCCAGGTTGGGGCATGGGAGATCGGCGCAGCTAAGGCCATGGGGTTCAAGATAGTCTACGAGGAGTTCTTCGGCGTTGACACAACCGACTTCGCCCCGATAATCACCGCCGTGATGGCGACCAAACCTGACGTTATCAGCCTCTGTGAGGCCTGGCCCGAATACCAGACCATGATGTGGGAGCAGTTGTTCCTGCAGGGATATGAGGGAGTGGTCGTCCAGAACTACGCTGACTGGGAAACCAACCTTACGAAGATCCCACCGGAGTACGCTGCCGCTCAATGCGGTATAGATAGCTTCCCCTTGATGGATGACCCGTGGTGGGGTGAAACTTCATGGCAGGCTTCTTTCACCAACGTGTGGAACGTAAGATATGGCCCGGGGGCTCCTGAGGACGTCAAGCGCACCATGACCGGCATCGACTGGGACCACATGATATGGCTCATACCGTGGTCCATCGGCGCCCAGATTGCCGGTGAGGAAACACCGGGAGAGTGGCCTTCCAACGATGCTATCCTGGCTGCACTGAGGGCGCAAGCGTCGTTCCCGACCATCCTCGGCCCGGGACACATGAGCGGCAAGGAGATGTTTGGTATAGATAACATGATTGAAGAGCCTGTTCCCATGTGCATGTTTGATCTCGAGGCTAAAGATAAACGCATCGTTGCTCATCTGAATTTCGAGCCCTGGTACGCGTCTATCAAGCCCGTCGTACTTAAAGCAGTAGAAGAGCGCGGGCAGATGTATTACCAGCGCTAATACCCAATCCACGGGGGCGGTTTTGAACACCTCCCCCGTGGAAACTAGTAATTCGGATAAGCACGCTCTATTAGAGGTTATGATAAAGTATGAACACTCAACTTTTACTACAAACCACAGCTAATGCGGGAGCAGTGAGCGCCATGTATGCCTTGATAGCCGTGGGGCTCACTTTAGCCTTTGGCGTGATGCAGATGGCAAATTTGGCCCATGGTCACTTCTTCATGGCAGGCGCCTACACCGTATACGCACTTTATGCCTTGCATGATTGGCCGTTCTGGTTTGCAGTGGCAGCAGCCGTGGGGATAGGGGCTGTCATCGGTCTAGCAGTTGAGCGAGGCATTTTCAGGCCATTGCGGGGAGATGTGGTCGGAGGTTTTATAGCTACCGCGGGGTTGATGTTTGTTTTCGAGGTTTTTATGGGTGAGGTGTGGGGGTGGGGCCATATGAGGCAAGTCCCCAGCCCATACATGCGTGCAGTCAAGTTTTTCGGCGCCTCGGTGTCCTTCCAGAGAGTCCTCGTAATACCCTTTGCCATTGCGTGCATAGGGGGACTCTTGATTTTTATGCGCTGGTTCAGGTTGGGGCGTGCACTGCGCGCTGTTGCTCAGGACCCGGAAGCAGCCTCGCTACAGGGGATAAACATCAACAGGATGACGGCGCTGGCCATGGCCATTGCCGGCGCCTTGGCCGGTATAGCCGGGGGCCTAATGTCAACAATATATGCGGTAACCCCTGCGCTGGGAGGCCACATAATCCTGCCTGCCCTCATCGTGGTGGTTGTAGGAGGGATGGGAAGTGTCGGGGGTGTTACTCTCGCTTCGATTCTCTTGGGTTTTGTCATGACCTTCGTTACCACTCTCGTTGACGGTGTTACAGCAATGATGGTTTCTGTTGCCGTTATGGCTCTCGTATTAGCAATAAGACCACAGGGGTTAATGGGACATGTCGTTACCTAACATAAGAAGTTACAGGATTGGAGCTCTGGCGTTCGCAATTATACTGCTGTGTATTTTGCCCTTTTTTGCCAGGCCATATCTGGTTGAGGTTGCCATGATTTACTTCATATGGATGATCCTCGCTCAAAGTTACCGCCTGGTAGTCACGATACATGACTGGCAACTATACCATGTTGTGCTGTACGGCGTTGGCGCCTACACCAGCGGCATGTTGGCAAAGAATCTCGGTGTTCCGGTCTTTGCGGCCATTCCACTGGGAGGGGCAATGGCAAGCCTGGCTGGGGTGGCGATTACATCGGTCCTGCTGAGAACCAAGGGGTGGGGATTTTATATCGCCACCTATGGGCTGGCTGAATTGATCAGGTTGAGCTGGATGAAGTTTCGCAACCCGTTTGGGGGATCCACGGGCATAATAGACATTCCCTACCCTCCGGTAGTAGCAGGAATAGATTTCAGTGCGCGTATTCCCTACTACTTCTTCAGCCTGGGGGTGATGCTCATCATAATGTATATGCTGTATCGCTTGGAGAGATCGCGGATAGGTGATTCCTTTAAAGCTGTCTCCATGGACCCGCTGCTGGCGGCGTCTACCGGGATAAGCATCCCGAGACAGAGACTCCTGGCATGCGCCATTGGTGGGTTCTTTGCCGGTATTGCCGGTGGCCTTCTTGTTCACCGGCTGGGCGCAGTGGACCCGAAGCTATTCAACATAACCACCATGCTGTACCTTCTCATCTGGATAGTGGTTGGCGGTACCAATAGCTTCTGGGGTCCTGTATTAGGGGTATCTGTGATGTACTCCCTTTTCGAGCTCTCACGCCCGTTAATACAGATAAGGCCCATGTTCTTCGGCATTGCCATGATATTGGTCCTGCTCTTTATGCCCGGGGGATTAGAGGGTATGGTCGCGAAGGCTGCCGCCTGGTTGCGAAGGCTGCGGGGTGTGCAGACAGCGGAAGCAGAATGAGGTTGCCTCCGATAGTCTGATTGTTAATGAAATGAGAAGCAGTATAACGAGTAAAAGTCGCATGGTGAGGGCGACAATAAAATAGTACTTGAGGAGGTTGATTTACTCTGAAATATAATTTTAAAAAAACCTAACTATTGCAATTTCTATTTACCTCATACCGACATAAAGGAGAGACGGGCTTATGTCAATACTTGAAGTGAGGGGAGTGAGCAAGCATTTCGGCGGTCTTGCCGCGCTAAGCGATCTTAATCTCACCATCCAGGAAGGGGAAATAAGAGGAATAATCGGCCCGAATGGTGCGGGTAAGACCACCCTCTTCAATGTCATCAGCGGAGTGTACCGACCCACCTCAGGACAGATATTCTATATGACGGGCAAGCGTATCGACGGCCTTGCCTCAAGCAAGATAGCTGAAATGGGACTGATCCGTACTTTCCAGCGTACCGCACTCTATCCTAACTTTACCGTCCTCAGAAATGTCACCGCAGCCCGCCATCTTCATGCCAGGGAAAATATCTTTAGTGTGTTTGCCGGCGCGGTTAAGAAAATGGAAGAGGTTAATATTAAAAAGGCTTTGGAAATAGTGGAGTTCATGGGGCTGGGATGCCTCCAAAATGAGCTGGCAACAAACCTGCCTCACGGTCACCAGAGAGCTCTGGGTGTTGCCATTGCACTGGCCTGTGAACCCAAGGTACTGCTGCTGGATGAGCCTTTGACCGGCATGACCCCCACTGAAAAAGCACAAATGATAGATCTAATAAGAAAAGTGCACCAGCAGGGCATTACAATCCTGATGGTGGAGCATGATATGAGATCTGTTATGGAGCTGTGTCACTATATCAGCGTGCTCGATTTCGGAAAACTGCTCGTCGAAGGAACCCCCTCTGAAATACAGAACGATGAATCTGTAATTACTGCGTACCTGGGGACTGAGGATATCACATCTCTGGGAGGTGAAAAAGTTGCTACTTGAGATTAGAGATATCACGGTTCACTACTACAAGGTGCCCGCCGTCAGAAACATCTCGATAAATGTTGAAGATGGTGAAATCGTTACACTTATTGGTTCGAACGGAGCCGGAAAAACCACCACACTGCGAGCCATCAGCGGTTTGAAGCACCCTACTATTGGAGAAATCCACTTCAAGGGAGAGAGAATAGACAAGCTGCCTCCGCATGCGATAAATGCCCTGGGTATTGCCATGGTCCCCGAGGGACGACGGGTCTTTCCTCAGATGACGGTGCTGGAAAACCTCTTACTGGGTGCCTTTCTGCGGAGGGATAAGGACGAGGTTCAAAAAGACCTGGAGGAAGTGGTCTTCAGGCATTTCCCGTGCCTTAAAGAAAGAAAGAGACAGGCAGCCGGCACCTTAAGCGGAGGTGAGCAGCAGATGCTGGCCATGGGACGCGCGCTCATGTCTGCGCCCAAGCTACTCCTTATGGATGAACCTTCGCTGGGGCTATCACCCATCATGTGTGGGGAAATTGGAAAAATCATCAGAGACATCCATATGGATGGCAAAACAGTAATCCTGGTTGAGCAGAACGCACGACTGGCCCTGGCGCTAGCCCACCATGCCTATGTTATCGAGACCGGCGATATCGCTCTATCTGGCCCGGCTAGTGAGCTACGAAAAAACGATGACGTGAAAAAAGCCTATCTGGGCGGCTGAAAGGCTGACCGCACTATACTGCTTCAATCCAATTTCTATAACCTGAATCACAAGCGTTTTTCCGCAATCTATTAAAGCGGCTGTTTCCATACTCAAAGAAATCAAAGTCGATTTTTGATATTTTCGACTGGATCATCGCCCATATACTCCACCACAGATCGGCTATGATCTTATAAAGAAGCATTCTGGAAAGCCTATCATAACGCATATCTTTGCAATACTCCCTGATTATTAATTCTTCCTGCTCCCTGTTGAATGGGTGCTCTACAGCGAAATCTCCCAGGTCAAAATAGCGGTCTCCCATCCCGCCGTACTCCCAGTCGATGATCCATATATTCTTTCCATCATCAATGAAATTTTCCGAAAGGTAGTCGTTGTGGCATGCTACATCTGCGGATTTATTCCTGTTCATGGCCTTCTCGATATCATCCGACAGATCGTACATCCAAGTTATATCTTCAGGAAGCGGCGCGTCATATTTTTCAACAAAACCCTTATATTTCCTAATTGAATCGAATGGATTGAAGATGCTTTTGAAAACAGCATTTTCATGAATGATCTTTACTGCCTTGATAATCCGCACAATGAGATCATCATCTCCCTTTATCTGCCCCGTGGTTAATGTTTTTCCTTCAATAAAAGAAACCACCGATATATTCTCAGGTTTTAAATGATGAATGACTTCGGGACCAACTCCGGTTTTTCCCGCCTGTATCGAACAATCGAGTTCATTGTCGCGGTCAATAAATATTTCCGTTCCCGCCCCCGGGATACGAATTACATAGGGTTTATCGTCAACATGCACCGTAAAATTGTGATTAGTAATACCGCCTCCAAGAGGCTCGTACCGTATCTTTTTGTCTCTCCAGGAATCGATCCTCTTGATAACCTCGTCCACTGTTAGATGCATCTATTCCCCCTCAACCTGCTGTATATTAACAAAATTCTGACCTAAACAAGTATTTTTAGGATCAGTCCTCGACATTGGACATTTCAGTTTCTATCCTCGGGATATTTCTTCTGGGCGACTGATCTTCTCTCAGCTGACGTAATATACTCTGATATGTCTTAGCAACTACCAAAACCTGAAAGGCCCACAATGTATAATCCGGCTTCCCGATGTATATCCTTTTTCTTCCATTTCCACCTGTATTTATATGATAAAAGACATCATTATATTCCATTCGTAATTGGCTGATTAAAAATTGGGAATGTACCAAAGTTGCGTGATAACATACAAAACAAAAAAGACAAATTACTCTCATCAGTAATACGAAAACAATCGTATGCGGAGACAGCCCCATGGCTGAACGTAATATCTTATAATTCTTAATTTAGGGCCCCCGATAGCAATCCTTGGGGAAATGGATTTCTTTAATGCTTTTTACACATTTCATAGCTTTCATCACGCAAGTTTGATACAAGGTCTAAAAAATATACTTCAACTCTTATTAATAATATGGCAGAAGGACTATTATGTCCGATGTCAAGGCCTGACCCAAAAACCCATCACCTTTCAATCTCATCGAATTTACCTTCTTTTATCGTAAAAGCGCCAGTGTAATAGCATCTATAAACTCGGGCAGCTCAGGCGTCGTTCGGCCGGATACATGGTTGCCATCCAAAGAGACCGCCCAATCCGCGTTGAATTCACCACCCATGGCTGTCACCGCGTCTTTACAGGCAAGCCACCCGGTGATTTTCTTACCCTGTACCAGATCGGCTGCTGACACTGGAATAGGACCATGACACATATATGAGAGGATCTTGCCCGCTGCGTCGGCCTTTTTAAGGAATTCAAGTGGTGTCCCCGCCTCGATCATATTCCATGGACAGAATGCGCCGGGAATCAGAAGTCCGTCAAATTCATACATACCGATTTCGGTTAGTTTCTTAATACCATAGTAACTCTCCGGTATTTCCTGGAGCGGCACAGACATTCCAAAGTTGCCCTGGACAACTTCCAGGCCAAGCAATGGAGGCCGTGCACGCATTGCACCTGTGAATGTTCCGATTATTATCTTTGCTCCCCGATGAATGAATTCCATGACCGGAACAGCAATCTCGAAGTCCTCAAAATCCCATCCACAAATCAAGAGCATTGTTTTTCCTGCAAGAACACCTTTACGCTTGTCCAAAAGACTGGGATCAAAATATTTACACAACATATAGATAAACAAGGGTGTGTCTAATGTATCCCTTGCCGTGATTATCCTGTCGTTAATTACGCATTGGGAGTCTTTATATTTTGCAATTTTTTTCAATATGAATGAGACTTGTACATTACCCGTGCATTCTTTGCCTTTTATAATACCGGCAGCAATTATCGGTATAATACCTCCTCCAATACCTCCAATAACGGCACCGTTATTGTATGCTGCATTAATAAAATCCAAAACTTTTTGCTCTGTCGACATTATATCTCCGGAATGGCCGCCAATTATAACCACTGCATCATAATCTCTGGGATCTGCATTCACAATAGTTTTATTCCTGGTCGCTTTGTCCCCTCCCATTACCGGTATGGGATCTATACTTAAGCCCCACATACCCTGAACGCCTTTTGTCTTGATATTAGGTCTTGTGAATTTCCATGTAACCTGATCAACCATGATAAACTCGAGTTTTCCACCCCATTCCCCTATATATGATGCTATATAATACGCTTGGAAGTCGCTGAACTCACTGGCGACAATACATCCCACTGTTTTATCAGAAAGAGGACCAACAGGTTTAATATTTCCCCCTTTAGGACCTGTCCAAATAACGGCAGCGTCTTCATCGATTATGTCGATACCGGTTTGTTTCACGACATTGATGAATGAAGATTCAGATTTGGATATAGCACTCATAATTACTTTCCTCCCTATTACATTCTTTTCCTCGTGCTTCTTCGTACATTTTAACATATCCATAGTGTTGGGCGGAAGTTTTTTATGTCTATTGGCATCACAGCACATCCGGTGCTTCGCACCGCGATGATTGTCTTCATCGTTCAATTGATCAAAGGGTAAAGGTGTCTGCTTTTTCTCATCTTACAGACTGAAAAACCTTTTTACATAATCCGCTGCCTGTATTTAAAAGTCTATCAGCTGGAGTTTGAAACCCCTTTGCCATGCTTATTGATAGGTTATAATGTGATTTAATTGAAGTAGTACCTAAAAACGACCCTTGATTGAGCCTATTATGTCTTGTGCCCATTCTCCTTGCATAATTTTTCTCAGGATACACTCTTTACTTCCTCTTGTCAAAAAAAGCCAAAATCAGGAGTGTTCATGTTTTACATCCTCAAAAGTTTAGAATTGTGACCGTATTTTGCGTGACTTCCATCTTTGTTTGCTTTGATTTTTGTTCTGCTGGTATACAGGCACTATTAACGAATCAAGTGCCCCAAGCTTTGGTAGTATATGCCGGGTAAGTTCTGCTACAAAATAGATTGACTTGAAATTTCATGATGACTCCATTATCCAGGACGATGGTATTCAACAAGCTCTAGAGTAATTCCGTCCGGGTCCTTAAAATATATCCATTTCCATCCCTCTAAAGGTCCTTCACCAACAACGTTAACCTGAGATAAAAAATTAATTCCTTTGCCCTTTAATTCCTCGACTTTTTTACCCACATCATCAACCCTGAATGCCACATGCATTGCTCCAAGTGTATTTGGAGGCATTGGCTTCTTTGATTGCGACTCAGGGCTCAGATACTCGATGAGCTCCAAAGAGCCTTCACCCACTTTAAAAATTACCAATCGAAGGCGTGCGTTTCCCACCCCCAAGGCTCTAGAAAGTTCATCACCCTCGAAGACCTCTGTCGGACCTGTCATTATCTCCAGCCTGAGAACATCTCGATAAAATGGTATTGATTTATCCAGGTTTGATACTGTGATGCCTGTATGGAAAATGCCCTTCATGACCAATCGCCTCCTTATATAATTGATAGAAAAAGTTATAATCGGATTTATTTGAGATAGTACCTAAAAACGATCATTTTTTGAACCGATTATATCTTCACCACATTCTTCTATCATACTTTTTCTCAGAATACACTCTTCACTTACTCCTGTCAGGAAAACCAAAGAAAGTAAACTAAATGGACACAGACATAGGCACCATCCTGAGAGGACACTTCGCTATCACCTGGTAATAGGTAATATGTGCCGAATATAAGAATAGCCCCCTCTCATCGCTGCTGAAGGATGCACCCCGGTACATCCCTAGATAAAAGATGCTCCTTCTCATACTTGATATTTTCCATCGTTTGCGCATACAATGGAACCGACTCTGGAGGTCAGTGTCCCGATGAGTGCGTAGGTATTCGCTTTCGCTCCGCTCCACCTCGCACCTACGTATGGGAGACTAACTCTCGAAGTGGTACAAAGCATGGGGGCTGGTCACAGTATGACCCGGGTACCTGTTGTTCCCTGATCAATGGCCATAACATACTTCTTATTCATGTTTCCTCCCCCGACTGATCATTCGGCTTGCCGGACTAGTTCCTTTCCGATGACGCCCCGGAGTTTCTTTTAGACCATGTCCTTCAAAACCGGAAATTCCGCTTTTGTCCAGGAAATATAGTTACGACCGTACCTCCCGATTACATATGCCTCGATGATATTTATTTGCGATGCTTTCTACCTACAAACTTTCACCTCAAAAAGAACGTACAGAAGGCTTCGCGATTTCAAACTTCCATCCCGTATCTGTGTATCTTGTGTGTTGGATATATTGCAATTTGAGGAATGGTCACACTGCTGTCTCTTGTAGCTACGAACAGAACAATTTCAGCTACATTCTCCACATCAATACAGCTTTTATGAACTCCTTCTCGTATCTCTTTTTCATCAAGCCATCCTTCCAGATACGCCGGTATGTTTTCTTCGTATAGACCCTTGTCAATGATTTCTGTCATCGGCGTTTTCACATGGGAGGGATTTATCACAGTGACATTTATATTCTTATCCATCCCTTCCCTGAGAAGGTTCTTGCTGAGACCCATCATGCCGTGTTTTGAAGCTCTATATGGGCTGTGGCCGGGGCCGGAGGCCAGCCTTGCGGAAGTCGAACCCATGTTAATTATTTTGCCTCCGCCCTGCTTTTCCATAATCATAAAGGCCTCTCTACAGCATAAGAATACAGCCTTAAGGTTTGAATCAATCGTTTTTTCCCACTCCTCCAGGGTGACCTCGGTTATGGGAGGAGAAAGAGAATCCCGGCCTGCACTGTTTACGAGAATATCTACTCTCCCATATTTCTTCATCACATCAGAAAAGAGCTTCTTGACCTGCGACTCAGAAGAAACATCAGCATATATTCCCATTAATCTGCCGCCTTGTTTTGCTGTTTCCTCGACGACTTTTTTTAATCGACTCCTGTTTATATCAACTAAAATCACCTTGCAAGAGTTCTCTACGAATATCTTTCCTACAGCCTCTCCTATCCCGGATGCACCTCCTGTAACAATGGCAACCTTACCGTCCAAGGCTTTGCCTTTTATCTTCATAATATCTCTTCCTTCCTTTTCAGATCTTTGCACCTTTTACACGGCACTACGAATAAGCCCTCCATCAACCCTCAGGCATGCGCCGTTGATAGCAGATGCGAGAGGACTGCACACAAATGCGACAAAGGCGGCGATCTCTTCAGGACGTATCAGACGTGCGATCAATGAAGTCGGACGATTTTCCTTCATGAATCGTTTCTCAGCAATTTCATATTCAACATCCGGAAAAATATCTTGAATGAATTTTTCAACACCGGCTGTCTTCGTTGAACCGGGCATAATGGAATTTACAGTTACATTTGTTCCTTTTGTCAATTCAGCCATACTACGAGAAACGGAAAGCTGCATGATCTTGGTCGCGCTGTAGTGTGCCATTTCAGGGGCAGGATTTAGCGCATTTTCGCTGGAAATAAATACAATACGCCCACTGTTGCGTGACAGCATACCTTTGAGATAATGCCTGCTCAGACGGACACCGCTGAGAACGTTAACCTCGAAGAGGTGCTGCCACTTTTCGTCTGTTGTGTCGAAGAAGTCGACTGATTCATAAATACCGAGATTGTTGACAAGAATATCAATTTCCGGATGTTCAGAGATAGTCTTTTCGAACCCTTCTGCGGCACCATTGTCTGAAACCAATTGTAAAAGCTTTAGGTCAGGGTACTTTGAATAGGTATCTTCACACGCACGGACGACAGTCTCCGATGTCCGGCCATTGATAATAACGGTTGCCCCTTCGCGAGCCAGATATCGGGCAATTTCCAAGCCGATACCTCCAGTAGAAGCAGTGACCAGTGCAGTCTTATTTTTGAGTTTCAAGTCCATATAGTTTCTCCTATATTAATTTTATTTTTACTCACGTGTGTCTAAAAACACAACTTACTCATATAATGGTTGTGAGCACACATTTTAATTTTTTCTTTTTTAACAAGAATCTTTGTCGTTGGTTGTACACAGGAGTGTGGAAAAAAACATAGGCTTTGCTCTCGGTTGTTGCAGAGTGAGCGGGTAGTTTTTATTTAACGATCTTTATCCTCTTTCTGTCTATCGTGGCTATGCTCATTCCTATTGCGATCAAACCAAACGTTAACATCTGAACGTCGTTGCCGATTGCAAGCATTGACATCCCGGCTGAAATCCATGTTATAATGATCACTCCCAGCAAGGTTCGGTGCGGACCACCCACGCCTCCTGTGAGGGCTGTTCCACCCGCGACCACGCTTGCAAAAAGCGGTATAGCCATATCAGCCCCGATGTTCACCGAACCGCCGCCCATCTGTGACATGTACAAAACACCTGCAAGCCCGGAGAGAAACCCACTAAGCATGAAAACGTAAATTCTGTGCCGTGCAACGTTTATGTCAGAGAGCCCGGCCCCTTCCAGGTTTCCTCCTACTGCGTATGTGCGTCTCCCGAATGCCGTGGCTAAGGCCAGGAAAGTACAAATAATCCAAATACCAATACCCCAGTATAATATGGAAGGAAAACCCGCTATGAAGGTAGTTGTAAGGCTTCTGAATGTCTCATCTTGCATTATCTGGAGGTGGCCCTTTGAGAGATACCACGCTATTCCGTCCAGGACAATTGAAATTCCAAGCGTGGCTAAAAAAGATGGAACCTTGAACTTTGCGAGAAGCAGCCCGTTAATGAACCCGAACGCCACGCATACGGCCAAAGCCAGCGGAATCACCAGTAACCCGATCTTCTCGATGTACAATACGCATATGAGGGCTGAAAGCTTCAGCATATTCGGCACTGAGAAGTCAAAGGACCCCGTCATAATGACGAAGGTCAATCCACAGGCGGCTATGAGGAAATACGACATGGCATAGATTAAAGTTATTATACCATGATACTTGAGAAAGGATGGGTTTATCACCTGGAAAATAGCCACAACAGCAATCACAAAGATTATTGGCATGACTGTGGTCGTGTTACTTCGAAGCCATTCCAGAGAAAGGTTTGGTCTATTTATCGACTTTTCTCGCATCATGTGACCGTCACTCCCTTTAATCCTCTTGCACTTATTATAATAGCGACTATCAACACTATTCCCACTAGCAGAGTTATCATGGTGGGATGTAGCGGCGAAAGGTACAGGCCGCGGTAAAAGATGGTAAACGTAATTGCACCGAGTAAAGTCCTCTGGGGACCACCGCTTCCACCTGTAAGCGGCGTTCCACCCAGGACAATCGCTACCAACGGCCAAACAATGTTATTGAGCTTGAGCTCTACCTGGGCCGAACCGCCGAGGTGCTGGAACAGGATGATCGCTCCTATGCCTGTAAACACCCCGCTCAACATGAAAGCCAGAATCTTGTACTTATCGACGTTTATTCCGGCTAATCGAGCTCCTTCTTCATTTGACCCGATAGCGTTCAAATATACACACATCCTCGTGCATTTCATGAGAAATACGGCGGCTATGATCACGGGGATGGACCATATAAAGGTTGAAGGAATAAGGCGTATCAAGGGCGCGGTTATGAACCCGTATCCATCAACAGCCCGGGGATATCCACCTGCGATCAGGGCTGCCACTCCCGTGTACGTCACCAGTAAACTCAAGGTCAGTATAAAGGATGGTATTTTCGCCTTGGTTTGAATCACGCCGATGAAAAGCCCTGTCGCTATTCCCGTTACAGGGATCATAATGATTGAGAACATCCCCAATATTGGCTTTAACAGCCACACAAGGGTTCCTCCCAGCATCCAAATGCCGACATATGACAGGTCCAGGCGGCCGGTCAACACCACAAATGAGGGGCCGAGCGCAAACAGAGTAAGTGTTACAAACTGTCTGAGAATAGCCTTAAAGTTTATAGGGCTGAAAAAACTTCCCGGATATATGCTTCCAAAAATCACTACAAGAGCCAGAAAAACAATAATAACCGGGTGCATCTTTAACGTTTGCTTTATGGCTACGAGTATCGATTTTTTTCTGTTTTGATTATTCACGTTGACATCACCTTTCTGAACTCCTCGGGGCCGAGAACTTTTTGAATTCTTCCATCCATGACGAACATTATCTTGTCGCAGAGTATGGAGTATTCTTTGGGCTCGTCACTCACTAGGATCATTGAAATGCCCTTCTTTTTCATCTCCAACAATACTTCGTAGATGTCCTCTCTGGCCCCCACATCTATACCTATCGTTGGATCGTCCAGTAAAAGTATATCCGGGTTTCTTTCAAGCCATTTCCCCACAGAAACCTTCTGTTTATTACCGCCGCTCAAAGAGTAGCAATCCGTACCTACACTCTGGGCTTTTATTTCCAGCTTCTGCACAATGTTCTCAGCCATTTTTCTCTCGGCGTTGAAGTGTATTACCGGAAAGAACTTTCCTAGTATTTTCTGCATGTTGATTATCGAGATGTTCTTTGCAATAGACCAGTTGAGGAACAGCTCCTTACCTGTTTCACCCGAGAAATACCCGATACCCTTTGCTAACCTGACGTGGGGGAGTTCGTCGGCTTTGAGCCCCTGATCTCTGGCTTTGAGCTCTCCTTCATCATAACTCAAAAGACCGGCGATTGTTCGTATTATCTTGCTTTTGCCTGACCCCGCTGGACCAAAGAACCCCATGCACGTGCCTTTATGGAGATCGAACGAGACGTCATAAAAATGTCCGCTTTTTGTAAGATTTTTAGCCGATAAGACTACTTCCTCGCCCGCAACTTTCTTACCTTCTGCTCTTGAGATATATTCCGAAGATTTTCTGCCCACTATGGCTCTGAAAAGATCTTCCTCCGTCATCTTCTCTTTGGAAAAGTCATACTGGGCAACAAGGTTTCCGTCTCTCAGCACGTGTACCCTGTCCGTGAATTCCATAACTTCAGGGATTATGTGTGAAATGAAGATGAAGGAAGCATTTTTCTTCATTTTCAAAAGGTCCCTGAACAGCTCCTTGCATTCATCGTCAGTCAGAGGCGAGGTCGGTTCATCGAGTATGATGATCGGTGTCATGTCACCGTCCTCACTCTCTAATCGTACACCCAGTATAGCCCGCGCTATTTCAACCATCTTCTGTGTGGAAAGCGGCAGTTCATGCATAAAAGCATCAACTTTGCATGCTACATGAAGCTCCTCCAATATTTCCTTGGCCAACTTCCTCATAATGTCTGTCTGCAACTTAAAGAATTTTATATACTTGTCCTCATGGCCCAGAAAGAGGAATTGAAATACCTTCAACCAGGGTATTACCCCGTTTTCCTGGTACACTATCGAGATTCCCCGCTTTGCCGCCTCTTTTGGATTTCTTGGGAAAGGAACCCTTCTTCCCTTATGATACATTTCTCCCTTATCCGGAGAATACACGCCTACCAGAATCTTCATGAGTGTGGATTTCCCGGCTCCGTTTTCACCGACAACCCCTACTATTTCATTTTCATGGGCCTCTATACTGACGCCGTTCAGGGCATGCACGACTCTATCGAAGGTTTTGTAAACTTCTTTTACCTCTAATAACTTATCATTCATCAGCTTCACCATGCATATTTATAATTACTGACAGCCTGCCGGCTTCACGTTAGACTCCCCGAGGTGCAGGAATTAAAAAAAGGGGAGTACAAGGGGGGAGTAAGAACCGATCAAGTAACAGGATGTACCCAACCCGAGCACCCATATGAACAAGCTTCTTCGTTTCGATGTACTGTCTCACTCCTTGTACTCGACCGGCCCTTTGTTATTTACTCCTTTCCCTCCATACTCCCCACATTCCCTGCGTGCTTACTTATAAAGGTTTGTCTTCACTTCCCTGCCTTTAAGTCCAGTCAGTATCTGCCTTCAGCTCCGGCGGGAACTGCTTGGCATATTCCTTCGCTTCCTCCCACGTGTCTATGTTGAAGTCCAAAAAGTACTTGTGGAGAACGCCGACGTGTTTTCTGACGGCTTCGAGGCTCCCGAACTTCTTGAGCTTTGCCGGAAAGTAGTAGTTATGTGAGAGGGGGGCCAGTTCGGTTCCTCCGCCTGCATGGCGGTCGTATTTCAGACCAAGCTCATCGACCTTGGAAAGTGAAAGCAGCCTGAAGTCATACGGATACTCCGGCTTAGCATCTTTAAACTTCATCAATATCTTATCTAAATTCTTCTTGGTCGGACCCATAGAGAAGCTCGGGTTCTTGATTATGCCCGAAGACTCGGCCAGCCGCTCGATTTCACCGGGCCTGCCGTAACAATCCAACCTCCCGGCTTGAATCATCTCGTCCTGCAGCGGGTACCACGCACCGACGCACATATCGTACAGCATGGAGACCGTTCTTCCGCCGAAGTAGGGTATGGCAAATCCGGAAGTGACCAGGAAGTTACCCTTTAGTATTTCCTGCGCTGTGGTCAACTCCATGTCTCTTGACGCGGTGAATGGACCAATGTTGACGCCGGCGTCTTGCAGTGCACTCAAAGCGCCCGTGGTCTGCGAGTCGTTAGCGCCCCAGAACCCTTCATAATCCGTTCGCTCAGCGAGCGACGCCTGGCCGGCTACTCGACCTCCCTCGTAACCCCACTCACCGTACTGGTGGCCAAGCAGTTGCATCTCCTGATAGTTTTTCCATGCCATGAAGACTCCCAGGTTAATGTAGACGGTGGAGACAGTTGCCGCCGTCTTGGATGCCTGGTGATGCAAAAGCTTCGTCTTTCCGTTCTGCCTCATCTTCTCCATCAGCAGCGTCAACGGCGGATACGTCTGCTCGGCTGACAGGGGCGTATTATCTAGGACCCAACGTGGACCATAATCTCCGGGGAACACGTCGCCGGTGTATCCGAAGTTTGTGGAAAGGAACACGTTGTTCTCATCACAGATTCTACAAAGCTCAGGCATTATAGACATGGGAGGAACGTTCAAGTGCAATCCCTTTGCCCCTTTCGCTATCATGCTCTCTGCTGTCTCGAGCCACTCCGAATCGGTGGTGGCCACTGCACCCATGAAATTCAGACCGAGCTGTTCAGCGGCTTGCTGCTGGGACTGGTAGTTCATAATCGCGTATTCCTGTGCGAGATGCCAGGTGATGTGACCAAACCCGAACTTTTCCCCAGGCTTTGCGTTCTTTAATTTCTGTGCCAGTTCTTTTCTCTCTGCTTCAGTAGTAGCGAACTTGGGGGCAGCCTCCTTTGGCTTGCTTTCTGCAAAAGCCTTAGAGGGACCAACCAGACGCCTTGTCACACTGCTCGCTGCTATACCTACTGCTGCTGCTCCTGCAATTTTTAATGCCTGACGCCTGGTTATTTTGATTGGTTTTTTCTCTTCCTTCATGGTAATCTCCTTTTTTAAAAATTTGTTTATAATTTACCATCATCAGTGATAATTTTAACATGTTTTTATATTCTGTGTCAATAAATTTTATCTTTAAGGCATTTGCGATGTTGGGATTCTATTGTATAAAGAATCTAAAATTCCCAATTTCAAATGCTATAATTTGAAAAAACTTGCAAAAATAACTTGCTTACCCGCCCATTACAGACATTCTACTCTAAA
>Ga0307380_10000991_pt1 | contig 42785 bp, 16 predicted proteins | sample UN3MG_FD_202239 | JGI IMG/M metagenome (GOLD analysis project Ga0307380, IMG submission 202239) | Soil microbial communities from Risofladan, Vaasa, Finland - UN-3 | ecosystem: Environmental > Terrestrial > Soil > Coastal area > Acid sulfate soil | place: Finland: Risofladan, Vaasa | collected...
ATGTGGCCGTGGCAATCTCTATCCTGCGAACGGTCGAGATTGCTTCGCTTCGCTCGCAATGACAAAGAACACAATCCTTTACACAAGACAAGCTTATGTAGTGCCAGAAAAATTAGCCACACCCATAAACGACTTATGCAGAGGTGCTTAATAAGATGTATAATCTGACTAATTTGTCTCAAAGCGACAATAATACCAATTCAACTTAATAAGTGCGCTTTATATAATAACGATTTATGATATAATGGTCATTTATCCCACCCTGGCGGTCGGGACTCTTTTAGAGTAAGGCGCAAGAACTAACTTGAATTCGTATAAGAAATACTTAAAGTCAAACAAGCAGAATTTACAGTTTAGTTTTGAAGCAATCTGTCATAAAGCAGCAGTCAGTATATGAACATTGACCGTCAGATTTACCAAAACACGGCATGCATCCCTCTGCCATCTGGACAGCGTGGATGAGTTCGGCCTTTTTGATTTTTCCGGGTTTTAACCCAAGCGTTTTGGCCTTTATTCGGATTTCAGGCATTCCCATCCGTTTTTCTGCAATTTTTATTGTGGACATTCTTTTGACTCCTTTAGATTTCTCGAGTGGTTCTATACACCCGCTAAGGTTTTCCCGAACGACATTCACAATCAAATTTTTTCTGCCATCGATTAGCCGGGCTGATTATCCAACGGCTTTAGCAAAGTATTCCGTAAATATATTTTCGATTATTTATGCGGGTATCCATAAAAAAAGTTTGAATTTCCCATATTTTTCTGATTTTTATGCACTTTTGGTAATTTTTACGTCCCATATCCGACCAGTGCGCGTGTTTGATTTAAACTCCACGTTACAAATCCTTCACTCTCGGCATGAGAAAGATTTCTAAAACGATCTGTACGAGTACCATACCCACAGATGAATTATCGCCCTTTTCTGTTGCTTATATGCAGTTATAAGTTGTGTTTTACCTAAAATTAATGTAGATACTAAGTATACTATTATGGTTTCTATTGAGTTAAACCGTCCGGTAAAAAGATAGATTATGAGTCTGAGAACACTTGAAATGAAAGGAATTAGACGATGCTAAAGATAGGTATGATTGGAGCCGGTTTTGTAGCCGGATTCCATGAAAGGGCATTATGTTCGGTCCGCGGCGTCGAATTGGCAGGGATCTGTGCCCCTGATGGCGCTGAAGCACTTGCCAAGCGTGCATGCCGGGATGGCCTGGGCAATACCAAGGTATTCGCGAATGTCGCAGATATTTGTGACGCTGTTGACGTTGTCTGCATTTTTGCCCCGAATTATGTTCGCCTCGATATTATGCGCAACATAGCTAAGGCAATCGAGAACGGGTCCAAAATCAAGGGAATCATTTGCGAGAAACCGCTTGCCCGTAACCTTCAGGAAGCAGATGTAATGGCAAGAATGGCCAAGGCGCTCGGTGTGCCTACCGCCTACTTCGAAAACCAGCTTCACATGCCCTGTGTAGTAGAGGCCCGCAATCAACTTGCGGCAGTGGAACGGAGTATGGGTTCTGTGCACCTTTCCAGAAGCGCAGAGGAGCACGGCGGACCACATGAGCCGTGGTTCTGGGATCCCACACGGCAGGGGGGCGGCGTGTGCTGCGATATGGGCTGTCACAGTATAGCCGTCGGGATGTATACGCTGACACCCAGCGGTAAGGCACCTGACTATCTCAAGCCTGTTTCAGTGACTGCCAACATGGCACTGCTCAAGTGGGGTAAAGAGCCCTGGATTAGCCGGCTTAAAGAAAGAGGCGTGGATTACAAAGCCGCTCCGGCGGAAGATTACTCGAATGTTACAATTGAGTTTAAAGATCCTGAAACCGGGATTCGCAGCATAGCTCAGGCGACGAATTCCTGGATGTACGATGCACCCGGCCTGAGACTGCTTATGGAGGCCTTCGGCCCCGGCTATTCGTATACGGTCAACTCTTTAGAGTCGCCTGCCGGTATTTTTATTAGCGACGCGGCGGCCACTGCCGTTGCAGACAGCGAACTTGCCCTCGAGAAAGCACAGGCGACGCGCGGAGCTCTGGTCCTTCAGCCGAACGAGCCTGATTTGTATGGTTATATAGCGGAGTGGCGGGATGCCATCTCGGCCTTTGAGAAGGGCAAAAATGCTATGCTCGATTTCCAATATGGCCGGCGAATCACGATGCTCGTGATGGCTGCGTACATGGCACACGAAAAGAAAGCGACAATTGACCTGACGGATTCAGCGGTTTTACAGGCCCTGGAAAGCTATGTCCCCATGATCCAGCAAGGCAGGGGGGCAGAAGTTCTTCTCGGAACCTGAGATTCTGGAAAACACAGGCATGTTACCCGGCAGCAAGTAGCCAAAGCTATGGCAGGGATGCGGTTCTTTAGCTATCCTGTCTGCCGATATGATCTTTCCTGCACATCCCCGGCATAGGCAGAAATCTCCTTCCCATTTATCTTTGTTTCTGGTAAAAATACGATGCGCATTATGATATAAGCAAAATGATAATATGAAGTTGATTGTGAGAAAATCTCAATTGAAAGGGTCAGTAGCGATTCCCGGATCCAAATCGCATACGATTCGGGCAGTTGCGATAGCCTCTTTGGCAGGGGGGCAAAGTCTCATCCACGACCCATTGGACTCAAGCGACACACAGTCAGCGGTGGCTTGTTACCGGGCATTAGGTGCGGTGATCGACACATCCGATCCTCAAATATGGAAGATAGCCGGAACAGACGGCAAAGTTATAGCACCAAAGGAAATCATCGACGTGGGTAACTCCGGCACAACCCTTCGCATTGCAATGGGTTCGGCTGCCTTAACTCCATCTGGCCAAACCACGACCTTTACCGGCGACGAACAAATCCAGACCCGTCCTGTCGGGCCGCTCATCGACTCGCTTAACGACCTGGGAGCGAAATGTGTCAGCCTTAAAAACAACGGCAAAGTACCTATCGAGATAGCGGGAAAACTGGCAGGTGGAAGAACGGCAATCGCCGCCTCCACGAGCCAATATCTATCGAGTTTGCTTCTGTGCGCGCCTCTGGCGAGCGAAGATACCCGGATCGATGTCACTTTGCTCAACGAGCCGGGCTACGTACAAATGACTCTTGACTGGCTTGATAAACAGCAAATCAAATACGAACATCAGCGGATGCAAACTTTCCAAATCAAAGCAAATCAGAGCTATCATGCTTTTGAAGCCGGAGTTCCCGCCGATTTTTCCAGCGCTACATTTTTCCTCTGTGCAGCCGCTTTGGCAGCCGATGAGGTAACCTTGCTCGGGTTGGATTTCGCGGATAGTCAGCCGGACAAAGCCGTAGTCGATTACTTAAAGGCGATGGGAGCTGATATCAGTCTCGGGCCGAATTCGGTAATAGTAAAAGCCTGCCAGCTCAAGGGTACTGAGATTGATATGAACAAAACTCCGGATGCACTGCCTGCTATGGCCGTAACCGCCGCTTTTGCCGAAGGTACTACAAAACTGCTGAACGTTCCCCAGGCACGAAGCAAAGAGACCGACAGAATCAAATGTATGGCGGAAGAATTGAAAAAAATGGATGTAAATGTTGAAGAGCTGCCGGATGGCCTTATAATACGAGGCGGCAAACCCAGGCCTGCTGAACTTCACGGCTGGGCCGACCACCGGATTGTGATGGCATTGTCTCTGGCAGGTTTGAGCCTGGACGATGAATGCCGTATTGATACTGCCGAGGCAATTAGCGTTACTTTTCCCAATTATGTGGAATTGATGCGAACTATAGGCGCAAATATAGAAGTAGCAAGTTAGCAAAGAGCAATTGGTATATTATTCATGCCAAGCGGGAATCTATGCTCTAACGGGCGATTTTAGGAGAACAAGTAAATGTTAGGTTGTCATATTGGACGTTGTTTTCAGGTAACGGTTGCCGGCGGCTCTTACCAGGATGGCCTTACCTCGGTTCTGCAGGGCGTTCCGCCTGGTCTTTTGTTAACGGAGCAGGAAATTTACGGTGATTTGCTCCTGAGAAAGCCTGGAGCGGATGAATTGAGCAGCCCGCGGAAAGAACCGGACCTGCCGGTCATCTATTCCGGCCTGAACGCAGCCGATACCATCGAAAACGCCGGCAATAAAAATCACACCAACGGCACGCCGCTGGTAATTCTGATTCCGAACCTGGACCGCCATTTTGTCCATATCAAGCAATACCAGGACACGAATCGCACGCCCCGTCCGGGTCATGCGTCTTATGCCTCATTTGCGAAGTATGGCCCCGACGACGATTCAATCGGTGCCGGCTTTTTCAGCGGACGTTATACATCGACCATTGTCGCGGCCGGATACGTTGCCAAGAAAGTGCTGAAGAAGTGCGGCATTAATGTATTTTCCTACGTGAAAGAGATAGCCGGCGTGCGCTGCCCTGATGTCGCCGCCGAAAAGGCCCTGAAATATACCGAAAATTACAAAACGATGCGGCGAGACATGGACCCGTTTTATCAGGAGGTTTATGTCAGGAACCGTATCACAATGGAGATGAGATTTCTGGAGAAGGCCCGAATATTGGCCGAGATAGAGCAGCAGATCGATGAAATCCGGGCCAGGGCACCTCAGATGGCCGCTGATGCGATACGGGACAAATATGGAGTACACCCGGTCGTAAACTGCCCTGACATCGATGCCGCTCAGGGCATGGTCGATGCCTGTAATCGTATCTCTGCTACGGGTGACTCGGCCGGCGGCGTAGTTGAAGTTGTTGTAACCGGCATCCCGGCGGGTCTTGGCGAGCCGGTCTTCTATAAGCTCGATGGCGAGTTAGGCAAAATGCTCGGCATTGGTGCCGTCAAGGGCGTCGAGGTCGGGGCCGGTTTTGCCGTCAAAGATATGACCGGATATGAGAATAACGACCAAATGCACGCCGAAGACGGTAAGATTGTTTTCGATTCAAATAATGCCGGCGGTATTACAGGCGGCCTTTCTACCGGCCAGCCCATAATAGTCAGGCTTGCAGTAAAACCAACGCCGACAATCGATAAACCCCAGAGAACGATTGACAAGTATACGATGGAGAACAAGGATTTAGCTGCGATTACCAGGCGTGACCCGACGATTGTGGCCCGTATATGGCCCGTTGCCGAAAACTATACAGCAATGGTGATTCTCGATCACCTGATCGCACACTTCGGCTACCAAACGCTAATGGCCAAATAAGCGCTTTATCCTAATACAAGTGCATAAATCAAAGGGCCTCTCATGTTAACGGCATGAGAGGCCCTTGATTTTTAAGGTTTGTTTTACTGTCAGTCAGCCGGGTCCTCAATCGACCAGGCAGTCATATTGCCGAACTGATCGCGCGCCCTGACTCGGAAACGATGGCCTTGCCCGCTTCTGCCTACTGCGACACTATATGTCGGAGTAAGTATCCAGCCGCTGTCGAAGCCACCTTCCGTGGTACATTCGAAGTAATACTCCACAGCACCGCCGCCGGCATCTACAGCGACTACCGCCGTCATCTCGGCGTAATAATCGAACGTTCCGCCGCCGCCATAGACTTCGTGCGGTGTCCCGTCAACACCATTGGCGTCCACTGTCAAATCCCATTCCATCGGATCGGGCAGCGGTGGATCCAGATCCGGAGGCACAGGAGTCGTCATATATACCGTCTCTGACCAGCCGGTTAAGTTCTGATTGGGTGATTTATCTCTTGCCTGGACTCTATAGCCGTATATGGTGTTAGGATCAAGGCCGACATCCGTATAATTCGGTTCATCCTGCCAGCCGCTATCGTTCCCATTACCCTGTGTGTTCTCGAAATAATACTCTACGCCACTATCATCGTAGGCATTTGTCGCAACCATTGTAATTGAAGTAGGCGAGTTCGCATCGATGGTTTCTATGCGAGGAGCAGGTGCCGGAGGTGTAGTATCAATGCCGGCATAGCGGGCTTCCGACCATTCGGTCATGTTACCGAATTTATCCCGCGCTCTTACTCTGTAGCCATATCCCTGACCGGCAATAAGACCTGTGTCTATATATATCGGGCTATCCTGCCAGCCGCTACTGTGCCCGCCTGGGGTGTTGCAGTCGAAGTAGTACTCAACGTCCCGGCTCCAGGCATCGAAGGCGGTCTCAGCTTCCATGCTAACTGATGACGGTGAACCCGATGAACTCAGATAAGGCTCTATGTACCATTTACTTGGATCTGGAATCGGAGCGTTGATATCTGCGGCATCTGTGCAGACAATCAGCAAGAAATCCAAGTCATCGTTGTTCACACGCCTGTCTGTTGTGATGTCCGTTCCATTGCGCCAATTATCTCCTGCGGAACTTGGCAGATCAAGCGGCTCTTCAAGCCATTTTTCCATAGCGCTTTCAAAATCAATGAAGCCAAGGATCTGTGCAAATTTGTCATAGTCAAGCGTGTTAATAACACCATCAAAAACGAAGTCAGCGAGCCTGCATTTGTCTTCTGTATTATAGTGATAGCCCATATCGACCTTGTCTATATCGCGATCATGGTCTATGCGGGTTGTGTATCCGAGTAAACCAACGTGGCTTGCGTAATCACTACCACTATTGACACAGGGACTGGTTTGTGAGTGACCGGTACCGGTATTACTCAGATAGTAACTACCATTCAGTCCAGGTACAAACAACGGATCACCGTTAATGTTTCCGTCACTCGATTTCATGCTGAGTTCACAGCCAATATCAACCCACAAGTTATTAGGCGAGGCCTTGACATCGCTGTATTTGACTGTGACCTTACATTTCGGTACAGTCTCGAAGCTGGCCCCCACTGCGATTTCCTGCCCTTTCAAGCCAAAATTGTTCCATAAGATGCTGTCAGTAATAGCGACATCGCTCTCATAACCGCAGAATAGCGCACCGCCATAACCGGTTTTGTCGGTCTCGCCTTCGGCGCCTGAGGCTGCGTTTCCGGAGAATGTACAATTAGCAATTGCAGGCATTGCATACCAGTTTGCGGAAATACCGCCACCATCCCTACCGGCGGCGTTATTTATAATGAGGCAGTTAGTAATATCCGATTCGTTTTCACCTCGCAAGTATGCACCGCCTCCGGAGGCTTGGGCTCGATTGCCGCTGATAGTGCAATCCCGGATGGTCGCATTCACCGACCAGAAACACAAACCGGCGCCAATACTGAGCACGTCATCGTCATTAGGATCGTTGACATCCTGGATGGCCTGGTTATTGGCGACGATAGAGCGTTTTATATCGATTTCGCCACGAACACCGAAGAATCCACCGCCGCGAAGCGCCGTATTGGATGCGATATTGCAATCGACGATCGTTGTATCGGAATCACCGACATATATTCCTCCTCCGGAATCAGCCTGGTTATCGACAAAGTTGCAATCGGCAAAGGAGACCAATGCGCTGCTTTCGGCACACACACCACCGCCGTATCCGATATAGGGGGTGAGACTATGATTCGGATTTGCCGGATCTTCCGTTTCGGAAGCGATATTGTCTTCAAATGTACAGCCTGTGAATATTGCGGTCGAGTCGGCTGCACAATAGACGCCGCCGCCGTAACTCGGTATTTCATACGGTACCAGAGGTTCGATCTGCCTGCCGGCGGCACCCGTTATACCACCTTGTCCACTCATACCGCCAAACGTACGATTGCCTCTGATTTCACAGCTTTCAAACGTGACGTTGCTTCCGATATCACAGAACACACCTCCTCCATAACCGGAATACCATCGGTAGTCACCGGTATAGCCCCAGACTTCCCACAGATGACCTTCTGTTAAAGTGTCATAGGTAACAAAGTTGGGATCAGTAACAAAATCGAGTACCGGACTTATTACACTACCTTCTCTACTAAAGTTACCTCCGTAATTCGGATAACCACCGCCGTCGTCATAATCGCCGCCGTCGCCGCCGCTGCCGCCCCGGGCTATATTGTTCTCGATTCTGCAGTTTATCAATTGCGGGCTGCTGTATGCACCGCAATATATGCCGGCACCGTGTGCCCAGCCGCCCCAGCCGCCCCGGCCTGCATTGTTGTCCTCATCCGCATCCACACCGTCTCCGCCATCGCCCGCGTTTATGATGTTGCCTCTTATTACACAGTTCTTAATAACCGGGCTGGTCTGGGACAGAATCATTATTCCAGCACCGTCGAGGAATCCACCATCCACACCGCTAGGAAGATTATCATCCCGGTCGCCATCATCGCCATCTCCCACATTACCACCGAAGTCCTCGATAGTAAAACCATTCAAGGTCGCATCCGAAGCAAATATAACACCAATGTTGTTAAACGGTGAAATTGTAAAATTGCCGCGAATGACCGTAGCCTCTACGGTGCACGGGTCGTGGGGATCTCTCGAAGTGATATGAACGGCCTTGTCGATGACCAGGTTGATGCCTAGATATCCGCCGTAATATACGCCGGTATCAACGACAATCGTATCGCCATCTTCGGCGGCGGTGACTGCATCCTGGATTGTCTGGTAATCGCCGGGCACGCTGATTATGGTCGGCACGGGCTGCCAGAACTCAACCGTGACAACAGCGTTTGCGCCATTGATCGTTACAGTGTTATTCGGGTCTGTAGACGTATCATCGTCGGTTCCAGTCCAGGCCTTGACTTGATAACCCGTATCGGGTGTGGCTATCAAATCTATTGTTTGGCCATCGAAGTACGAACCACTTGTCGGCTCGACCGTACCGTGGGGCTCACCCTCCGTTTCAATCACGTTCACGGTTAAACTATACTTTTCAGCCCGCTCAAACTCAACAGTGACGTATTTGTCCTCGGTCAAAGTGACTGTGTTCGTCCAGCTGGTCGATGTATCATTATCAGTACCGGTCCATTTCTTAACCTTGTAGCCTTCATCCGGATATGCGGTCAATGTTATGACGTTGTTATCGAAACCTACGTAAATTGTTTTGTCATTTGGATCTACAGAGCCATGGATGGGATCATTGGGATCATTGGGATCTTCTATTACTTCAACAGTCAGATGATACCCCACGAGTCCCCGCCCGTAATGGTAACCAAGGTCAACAACATTCACATCATTAACGCCATCGGTTCTGGTGGTATAATCGCTCAGCCCGATGTCAGGATCATTTGCGTCGGCACTTCCGATATCGACGCAGGGGCTGTCAATATCCTGGCCGGAAGCTATCTGGCTCAGGTAATAACCGGCAGCAAAATTCGGATCTCCGGCGATGTTGTTAGTATTGGGATCCCAGGGGGCATACGGAGCATTTGGATCCAGGGGGAAAGTAGAATCATTGGGCTCCCACCCGGCGACAGTGCAACCATCCTCAACATAGATTGGTATGTCCAATAATCCTATGTCGAGGGCCCCTCTTGTGACTGTGAATATATATCGTCCGGGGACCGAGCTGTACCGGCTGCCATATATCAGGCCGGTGAGATTGCTGTCCAGGAAGGCTCCATTGACGCCAGAGCCTTCGAACTCATAATAGGTCCCGGGATTTCCAGTGCCATGGGAGAAACCGGCACGCGCCGAGGATCCGCCGAATCCAGCTTGTCCCTGACTGGCATCGCCGGTTTCCCAATTGAGCGTTCCGTAGTTAAATTCGATGTCGAAATCACCCGGTGCGCGGTCGGAACGGCCAATAAGGATTAACTGGAAGCTGTTGAGCTTATCCACATGGCTTGCGAAATAGCCAACGTCAATCCAATTCACGCCGAATGCAGCTCTGCCGTCGATCATGCCTGTGCCGTAGGTGACTATGGTACCCTGACGTGTGTCAACATCGGCAAAGAACGGTGCGATGACCGATGTGCCGAGATTTGATGTCAAGGCAAACGGTGTAAAAGTCCACATGGGCGAATCGAACGTCACATTGCCGTTGTTATTAACGAAAAGTGTTGAGGTTCTGGAGCCGAAATAGTTGATATTAAATCCGATATCAACTGAACCGGTCGAAAGGTCGTCGTTTGCCGCCAGTGAAAACTCATTGAATCCGGGCCGGAGGACCGGTACAAAATTCGGGTCAATTAAAGTGGTAACCTCCCCAACCCGCAGGTCAATATCACTATTAGAAATTTTTAGCGACGAGGGAAGCGGATCTGCCGGATCGCCGCTGCCTAAAGCGATCTGAGTGCCCCTGCCGGCCATGTTGTCCCAGATAATGGAATCTGTGACTACGGTATTGCTGTCATAGGAGCCGTACAGACCTCCACCGAAGGAGTATATTCCCGTAAGTGAGTTGTCGGCTATAGTACAATTGAGAATTTCCAATTCATTCTGCCAATTGTTGGAAATTCCGCCGCCGTCTCTACCTGCAGAGTTATTAGTAAGCAGACAATTCCGGAGCGTAGTTGGGGCATACTCACCACCGGCAAAGTATATACCTCCACCCGAGGTGCTGGTAATGTTATAGTTGATTTGGCAATCAGCAATTAACGTCGGACCCGCGAATGAATAGATGCCGCCGCCCTGACCGATTCCGGATCTGTCCTGACTCGTGACAATAATGAGATTCGGATCGGCCGGATCAAAAGCTGGATCGCCCGGCTGTATCGGGACAGGCGGAGCATTCGGATCGTTGGGATCGGGAAGGTAGTATTCAGTAGTTGTAACAATATTAACACCTTCGTTTTGATTGATCGAACAGCGGACAATCGACGAATCGGGACAATCAATACAGAATAAACCGCCGCCGCGAGCAGCAGTATTCTCGGCGATATTACAGTCGGCAACTTCTCCTAAAGAGTTCGCGTCGAAATACAATCCACCACCGTCCTCGGCAGAATTCTGCTCAAATACACTACGAGCCACGGTTATTGAGCTGTCGGAGTCGCAGTAGATACCACCACCCATACCAACCGGAGAATCATCCGTGGCAAAAACAAGCGTATTCGGGTCATTCGGATCAGTTAGAAAGCTGGTTGTGGTAAGCCCAAGTGCACTATTGCCGGCGAAGTTACAGTCGGTCACTTCTGATTCGCAGTTGATATTGTAGTAGATACCGCCGCCGCTGTATTCTGCTTGATTATCGTTAAACATACAACGGCTGAACGTCGATGCGCTGTTAGAGGCGTGGTAGATGCCGCCACCATTTAGACTTGCGTCGTTATTCACAAAGTTGCAGCCGATAAATGCGGCAGAACTGTAGTTGCCGGAATAAACGGCGCCGCCCGAGCCGTTGGTGGAGCAGTTTGAAATCTCGCAGTTTGTAAACACAGGGCTGCTGTTAGTGTTCAGATATACGCCGCCGCCATTTCCACCGCCGGTAATTGTGCTGATTCCAACTGTATCGCAGTTATTGATCGTAACATTTTCAAAGGTTGGGCTGCTGTTGGCATCAATGTATATAGCGCCACCGCTGCCGAACGTGACTTCGCAGTCGCTTATAGTAAGGTTCACAATAGTGGGACTGCTGTCGGGGCCGATGAATATAGCGCCGCCGTGATCAGCGAAAAGCCCGCCGTTGATGATAGTAAAGCCATTAATGATGGTCCCGGGGCCTTCGCCGTTATTAAAGGTGAAAGCACGCGTAGTGTTTCCACAGTCAATAATGGTTTCGGCAACAACATTAGGATCGTCGGGATTGGTGCTGACAATTTTAATCTCTTTGCCGCGTAAGTCGATGTCACCATCGTACGTACCGGCGGCAACCACAAGTGTGTCGCCATTGCCTGCACTGCTGACGGCCTGGGCAATGGAAATGTCTTCGCCCGAGACCTCGATTTTTCTCGGCAGCCTGAACCTGACTTCAAAGACCTGGTTGGAATCCATTACTACGTCAAGTTCATTGGCGAAGGAAATCAATACACCATTGGCATCATACCATCCCTGGAGATAATAGCCCGGGTCAGGTGTTGCCGTCAGGGTCAATTCCGTACCTTCGTAATACCGGCCGGTGTTCGGATCAACCGTTCCGTGAATACCGGGATCATTCGTGTTTTCAAGTACGGTTACGGTCAAATCGTACCGAGAAGCCGCCCGGTCATAATGGTAACCCATGTCAACAATATTTGCATCGTATACACCATCGATGCGTGTGGTTCGTGTGTCCAAACCGATAACGCTTGCAAGGTCACTGCCGCCATCGACACAATTGCTCTCGGTTATCTGGCCGGTAGCGAACTGGCTGAGATAGTAACCGACGATGAAGTTCGGGTCTTCCTCTATGACGTTGCCGTCCCATGCAGCAGTATCCCAGCCCGGATAACTATTGGTGACGGGGGCCAGCCAATCATTAATTATACAATCTTCTTCAATATAAATCGGCGGACCTGATGGACTCCTAATCGCCGCGGCAAGATTCACCCGCGGCTTGGTTATCGCAACTTTCGTATCGGTTACCGGGTCACCCGTGGCAATCAGAAGTTCTCTGACCTCCGCAGGCGTCAGATAGCGGCCGATTTTCTCCATGGCCGCATTCTGGATAGAAGCCACACAACCGGCGGCGAATGGACATGCGGAAGACGTCCCGTTGAAATTCGGTGTGTAATCGCCAGGATCGAAACCTCCCGGGCCGACAATGTCTGTTGTGTAAACGGGATCGGCGGGTGCAAGAATATCAAGATTCTCGTCGGTGTTCGAATAGGGCAATACCATATCAGCCGCATCGTATGTAGCGCCCACGGAAATCACGTTGGACATACACGAAGGCCACCCGATTCCTTGTCCGGCACTATATTCATTACCAGACGAAGCCAGAATGGTTATACCTAATCCCACGGCCGTATCAGCCAGGGTTGTCATGGCCGGTGAAGCTGCATCGGCTACCGCCGGATCGTCTGTCCATGGGGAGCCGCCCCAACTGTTGCTTATAACCTTGAGTGGATGCGTCGGATCGTCATTACGGTGTGTTATGCACCAATCCCAAGCAGCTATCTCGGCATCTCTTGGGAGCCCGGGATAATCATTGCTGTCCGGTGCCAGTTTAAGGGCATAGATCCTGGCGTCGTAAGCTACGCCGCCTGCATAGTGTCCTACTATGCCCAGATTTCCGGCGGCAATACCGGCACAAGATGTACCGTGTGCCATGACCGGATTGATTCCCAGTATGGTACCTCTCGGCATCGGGTCGGAATCGCCGTCACCAAAATCGTAGCCTCCGATGACTTTGGCGTTCGGGAAGGACTCAGTACCACCCAACATCGGGTGCGAATAATCCACTCCCGTGTCGGCTATGGCGATGGCAATGCCTTTACCGCTATAAGCGTGCCGCACCTCCAGAGCGTTCGCCTGCGGCAGAGCCTGTGCCAACATGACACGGTCATATCTCATCGGTTCGATGTTTCTGACCGATGGGTGGGTCAGCAGTTTATCGAGTCCTTCACTACTGACTTCGCCTGAGAATGCGGCCACATTCTGATACGTGCGCCGCGTCGTGAACTCGTCTGCCGTCATCGATGTCAGGACCGACGCCTGTCGACTGGCAAGATTAGCTCTCAGTTGCGAGAGCGACTGCGGATCGTCCCAATTCGTTGTCCTGCGTATATCCGGCTCGGTCAGTGTCACAATCACTTTGACTTTTTCCTGGCCTTCGTTAAACTTACGATAAATGCTGCTGCCGTCTATCAATTTACCGCTGCCGCTGGTTTGCGGTCCGCTGATACTTTGTTGCGAACCTGCTCCGGATGCAGCGACGGCAATCAACGGATCGGCCTGGTTCGGATCTGATCTCGGGCCTATGTCACTATGGGAAATCGATATGGTCGAGGGTATCGATTCTTTGTCGGAGCCTGTTGCGACCGCCAACTGGGCACCTTCAGCGCTGATATTGCCCCAGATGATGGAATCAATCACGTTCACATTGCTGCCGTTCGAGCAGTACAGACCTCCACCGAATCCCGGGCCTATTCCTGTGCTTCCGGTGACCTTGTTATCGGCAATCGTGCAGTTCGATATTGTTGGTCCGGCGTACCAGTTTGCGGAGACGCCGCCGCCGTCGGAGCCGGCCTTGTTCCCCGTCAATAGAGAGTTATGCAGCAGGGGAGCAAAACTCACCTCCAGGTCTCTGCCGCTATAATAGATAGCGCCACCTGATCCGTTCGACTCATTGTTAGTGAAGATGCTGTCGGTAATATCCATCATCGATGACATACAGTAATAGCCGCCACCCTGACCGAAGAAACTAATGTTGGGATCGAAGAGTGACACACTTGGATCGTTCGGGTCCGTCGTCGGTAAAATAGGAGTCGTCAACGGCAAAATAACAGCGCGGTTCCTGGTGACCGTGGTTCCGGAGATTGTGCCCTCCGAATCAAACGAGAACAGACCGCCCCCGTGGTAAGCATTGCTGTCGGCAATATTGCAATCGGTAATGGACATAGTCGAGTAAGTCCAGTACACACCGCCTCCGGCAAAAGCTTCGCTATTGGTAATATTACAATCGTAAACCTTTGCATCAACGTTATGGAAATGCAATGCACCACCTTCACCGAGAACTTTCTGATCGATATTCGGATCAACTATACTTGGTATATTTGCGTCGACCAGCGCTTGATTCCGGTTGAACTCAGTCCTGCCAATTTCGGCTTTACCCTCGACAACATATACACCACCGCCGTGATAGGCTGTGTTGTCTGCAAAGTTACAATCGACAATCGTAGCTGTTGAATTAGACCACCATATTCCGCCGCCGATACATGCATTGCTGTCAGTAATGGTGCAGTTTGTAAATTTGAGAGAGCAATCATCTTCGAAGGCAACAGCACCGCCGTAGCTGATGTAAGGATCATCGTTGCCTATAACGGTTGCGAGTACCGGAGTAAATGTAGTTATATAGTCGTTTGACGGATCGGCTGTATTACCAACGAATATACAATCTAAAAATTCCGGATTGCTGTTTTCACAGGCATAGACTGCGCCGCCGGCATTTTCGATCTTCAAAGCTCTATCCGGATGTTGCCAATTAGTACCACCAATACCGGAAACACCTCCATAGGTGTGGTTATTCTCGAACGTACAATCTATGAATTTCGGCGAACTCTGATTTTCGCAGTAAACAGCACCACCGTAGCCGCTGTACTTCCAGTAGGGATCCTGAAACGCGTCGTAGGGAGTACCACCGATTTTGTCGCCATATTGCCAGCCGTCCCACCAGGTATTGGCGAAACTTTCTTCCATAGTCTCCGACCATACCCAGTTGCCGCCTCTTCCGCCTATGACGCCACTAGCACCTACGCCGCCAGCGCCACCGTTACCACCGCGGGCGAAGCAGTCCGTAAAGGAGCAGTTCTCAAAAGTCGGATTGCTTTTATACATGCAATATACGGCGCCGCCGTAAGCTTTTCCTGCCCAGCCACCATCAAAGCCGACCAAATGCGCGGGATCAACGCCATTATTGCCGAACGCACCATCGCCGCCGGTGACCGAGCACTCCGTGAAGTTACAATTCCGTATGGTAGGTGAGGCATTCAGGATTTGCATTGCGCCGCCGTAGAGAGAATAACCGGGGGCACCATCATCGGGTGCAGGGGTCTCATTGTCCATAATATCCCCGTCCCACTGGGCATTTCTGATAGTAATACCCTCAATGATTGTCTCGGGACCGACGTTATAGATGTGGAACCAATATCTATCCAAAATCGTGTTCGCTACTACATATGGGTCGTCCGGGTTAGTGCCGGTAAGAGTAATCTGTTTATCGTGGATTTCGATCACTTCGAATCCATAAAATCGGTCATCTTCATCGCGACTGGCGGCAGAACTATACTCCCCGGGCAGTATTACAACAATGTCACCGTCATTTGCATCATCGATAGCATGTTTAATTGACGTGTAATTGGGGTCACTCCCAACTACGATAGTCCTTGACTGGTCAAACTCGACACCGACATTCCTGTCCGAGTTCATTATAACATAATTAGTTTGAGTTTTTAAGGTATCGGCGATTGTCCCGGACCAACCTGCAACCCGCCAGCCTGACTTGGGCTCAGCAGCGAGAGTTACAAGAGTACCGCTATAATATGTACCGCCGGTCGGACTAATCGTACCCTGACCGCCTGTTACGCCGGCAGTTAAATCATATTGGGGAATCATCGAATGGTCAAGATAGTGATAACCAATGTCAACTTGCTCCGAATCACCTGCACCATCGATACGAGTAGTTAAATCGGACAAGCCAAGCTCGAAGGCCAAATCGCTGCCGGCATCCAGAGCAAGACTATCGGCAGCCTGGCCCGAAGCAAGCTGACTGAGATAATATTTGCCTAACGGCCCATTCACAAACAGTGGATCACTTTGAATATTAGTAGGATCAAGTTCAGGGCCTGTGGAAGTACTTACCTGCTTATTAATTGTATCATAAATGCTGTAATCACCATCCGGGTTGTTGTCGAATACAGAATATTTTACGGTCGTATTGCCAAAGTCTTCATCAGCTATCGCGCCATTATTGCAGCCTTGGAATATAGAGTCGGTAATCGTTGCGTCCGAACTCCAGTCGCAGAATACCGCTCCACCCATGCTGTTTGTCTGGTTTTCACTGAAAGTACAGTTTTTAATTTCGGGCTTTGCGATAAAGTTGCTGGAAATCGCGCCGCCAGCCACGTCGGAAGAGTTGCCGGTCAGCAGACAGTTTTTAACTAAGTGCTCGACATATCCACCATAGAAACTAATTGCGCCGCCGGAGCCGTTAACACCTTCGGCAATGTTATTACTTAAAGTACAGTTCTCTATTGTCGCTCCCGTATCGGCGCAGACCAGACCACCACCGATGCAGTTACTATTGCTCATATCGAATACGCCGATGATGCTTGGATCGTCGAAGTAGGAAGTGATATAAAAATCAAACAGGTACGAGTTCGACAGGTACAGATCCAAAATGTTTTGTTCGTTTCTAACATCGATACCACTGCCGCCTATAGCCTTATTTCCCTTGATAGCACCTCCATCTATAGCGACGGTTCCAGCCGTAAGGAACAGACCACCTCCACTTTGGGCGGTATTGTTTATGAAGTAACAGTCGGTGAATTTAGCATCGAAATCCTGGAGACGCAGACCTCCGCCATATCCGTATAAGCCTTCTATTGCCTTATTTCCGCCGAAGCTGCAGGATTTGAAGTTTAATTTCAACATTACACGAATATCGGGATTATTCGTATTGAAAAACGCGTCTATTGCCCCTCCGTTTTCGCCGGCCACATTGCCGTTGAAGAAGCAATCTGTGAAATCTGCGTTACTCTCGGAACGGATAGCACCGCCATCGCGGATAGCTGAGTTACTCGAAAAGCCGCTGTTTTTAATGTCTACATTGACTCTGCGGGCGATGAAGATCGCGCCTCCGTCAAGCGCTTCGGCGTTTTCTTGGAATGAACAATCATTGACGTCTAAATTACAACCGGAGCTGCAATAGACCGCTCCGGCGAGGTTGCCTGTAAATTCGCAGCTCTTAAGAATAACGGTGTTGTTTATCGCAGAATATAAAGCACCACCTATGGTATATGCTAAAGTATCTTCGGTAAGTCCGAATATGTCTTGAACGACTTCAGAGGCCGAATTATTAGTGAATGTGCAGTTAGTGAAGTTAGCATCGGAATTATCGTCAAAGTATGTCGCTCCACCGGCTATGCCTCCATTTGACTGGATAAAGCCAACCGAGCCAGCCCAGGCACGGGGATTATGGTCACTACCCGGACCTATTATGCCACCCTGTCCAGGTATACCCGTGGTAGCTACATTGTTTACGAAGTTGCTATCTGTTACGATTGGGCAGCTCTGGTTATCACTGTAGATTCCACCGCCGATGCCGTCACCCCATGCAAATCCTCCGGAGCCTCCACCACTTTCAGCTCCGCTGTCCGGTTCTCCTCCGTAGCCGCCGGTTCCACCCATGCCGCCAAGGGCGATATTGTCCTTTATTATACAATTGGTTATTATCGGGCAGCTTCCAGTCAGACAAGCAATAGCTCCGCCATAACCGTTTCCTTCTCCGCCACCGCCGTGGCCACCCCACTGCCCATCGCCCGATGATTGAAGGTCCTGTTCTGGGTCAAATGGTGATATATAAAACCACTCATCAGGCGGATCAACAAGACCATGCATAAATTGACCGTCAGCACCATCGCCGCCGTGGGCGCCGGTGACTGTGCAGTTGGTTATTATACAGTTTTCAATTGTAGGAGAGCTGCCGTTTTCGCAGAGAATACCACCGCCGTAACCATTGCCTGTAATGGTTGCTCCTTCTTCGGCTCTTGGCGGAGTTGTTTCGAGGTTAGGATTGGGGTCCGGCTCAATCTCATACCCGATAGGTGTAAGGACACCCCATACTCCGAATCTACCATTGCCACCATTGATATAACCGTTTCTGATAGTGAATCCGATTATTTTCGTATTGTAGTCTTCGCCGCTCTGGAAGTGGAAGGCACGGTAATTGCTGAGCCGGGCCCCTCGACAGTCAATAATCGTGTTCGCTATAACATCCGGGTCGTCCGGATCGGTTGACATTAGAGTGATGTTCTTGCCCTGGAAGTCAATGCCGCCCGGGCTGGTAACGCTGTGAACTCCCCGGTCGACAATGACATTCGTGCCGTTTTCGTCGGCTGCCTGTACAGCTTCTTCTATTGTCCTGTACTCGGATGGAACCTTCACGAGGCGGATAATATCCTGCTCGAACTCGACACGGACCATCTCACTGCCATCGACCGTCAACATATTGACATTAGTATTCCAGGATGGATCCTTGTTTGTTCCTGTCCAGCTCTTTACCCGGTAGCCTTCATCGGGCGTTGCCGTAAATCTGACAACGTCACCTCTGTATGATTTATATGTGAACGTATATGTTTGGTTGTCGGGGTCATACACGGTCTTGCTCGGATCGATTGTGTCGGGATCCGTCTGAACAGTTCCCGGACCAGCCACGACAAGAATTAATTCCTGCTCCGGACCGCGTACGATATAATGGTAACCGATATCCACGACGCCGGCATCGGCAACACGGTCGGTTCTCGTTGTATAAAGATCCATGCCCAGATTGCCTGCAAGATCGCTGCCGCTATCGACGCACGGACTGTTTGCAGTCTGTCCCGCCTCAATTTGGCTAAGGTAGTTCAGACCGACAAAGATTGGGTCCGCGTCGATATTGCCGGCGAGCCAGTTAAGGGTGCGTCCCGGTTCGAGATGGATAGCTTCCGCGTCCCGGCCGCCCTGAATGTCGGAATATGAAACTGTGAGCGTAGCAGGTCTGTCGAGATAAATCGGCTCGTTATCGCTTCCGATTGCAATCTGGTTGCCAATGTTACCCCTGTTATCCCAGAGAATGCTATCGATAAGAGTTGTTTTTGTTTCGTAGGTGCACGATAAACCACCGCCTCTTCCGCGGTTGGCATCTGTGGAATCGTATGCCATATTGTTTATAATAGAGCAATTTGCGATTGTCGGCTCTACGAACCAGTTGGCAACAATGCCACCGCCATCAATAGCAGCAATATTTTCTTTGATCAGACAATTTCTGAGTAACGGCGCAGAGGGGTCTCCGCCCAGATACACACCACCGCCGGAGCCGGAAGACGAGTTATCGCTTATGAAACAGTTTTCGATCTTTGCATCGGATGACCAGCAGAAAATTCCGCCTCCGCCGCCATACGTAATATCACCAAAAATAGTACCAATAACCGGATAAGGTGAAATTGCAGTCGGATCGACCGTGGGGGGATCGTAGGCATCGTTATTCGTGATAGTGCAACCGATAATTTTGGGTGCGCCTCTGCTGAAGTATAGACCGCCGCCGGTATCCGCAGTATTATCATCGAATTTGCAGTAAGAAACTGTTACTTCGGAATCTTCACCGTGCCAGTACAGGCCGCCTCCGAATCCCGCAAGGTTGCGGTAAAATTCAGTGTCCTGGATATCTATCGTGCTGTTGTTGTACCATACGCTTTCGAGCAAATCAAATTCGCCGCCGCCGTACACTCCACCGCCGGAGCCTAATGCTATATTACCGCTGAATCTACTATCGTCGATATCCAGCGAGCACTCGTACCAGATGAAGAGTCCGCCGCCGTCGCGTGTAGCAGTATTACCTGCATATTCACAATCTTTTACCTCGATTGAGCAGCATGGATCATAGAACTGACCGGCACCGTAGCGTGCTCTATTGCCGATGAAATCGGATTGATTCAGTATTGCTGTGGATTCCTCGGCATAATATTCGCCGCCGCCGTCATGTTGTTCCGACGTATTGCCAGCTATTATGCAGTTGGTCATCTCGATTTTTGTGCCGAAATCGTAGTAATTTCCACCACCAAAAGTCGTTATGGAACTGGGATCAGCCGACGAACCTGCTTCACCGGCTCCACCGGCAGCACCGTCAGTACCGCCGGGGCCACCTGTTCCGAATCCAAAAGCGTTAGGGTCGTATGCAATAGCGTTCGGGTCGAAGGGATCTATTCGAAGGGATGTCGTGGTTACGTTATTAGAAATTATAGTATCCGACATATCAACTTCGCAGTTCTCGCCGAAATATATTGCTCCGGCCCATGATCGTGCCCCGTCGGGGCTCGCGTTACCACCGCTAGCACCATTGCCACCGTCGCCGCCAGGGGCTGTTGTACCAGTGTTATCCGTGCCATCTGCTCCTGCAGGATTACCAGCACCGCCGGCACCGCCGGCAGCACCTTCTCCACCTACTCCACCTCCACCTCCACCACTACCGGCGAGTCCTCCGCGTCTGCCTATTCCCTGGGTAGTCGTACAGTTAAGAATGGTACAAAATCGTATTGTCGGACGGCAATCGGAACCGAAATATATCGCACCGCCCAAAGCTTCGGCTCCTGACCCGCCATCTCCCCCAGCTCCACCGTCACCGCCTCTGCCGCCTGGGCCACCGGCTCCGCCGTTACCACCGTTGCCGCCTGCACCGTCTTCTCCACCATTGAAGCCCACCTGCCCCGGCTGTCCATCCTGTCCCTGCTGTCCATCCTGTCCATCCTGGCCGTCCTGGCCGTCCTGGCCCCGGCCGCCGAAACCACCGTTTCCGCCGATTGCATTACAACCGATTATCGTACAGTGCAGAATGATCGGAGCGCTGTTAGCGTCAAAGTACATCGCGCCGCCATAGCCTATACCACCGTCGCCGCCTTTGAAGGCGTCTGCACCAGGCGCACCGTCTGCGCCAGGTTCACCGTCCAGACCGTCATAGCCGGGCTGACCATCCATACCGTCTATTGGTGAGTTGGGATCAGGTGTGTTAGGATTGTTTGGATCCCACGGAATAGTTGGATCCCACGGATCATTTGGATCCCAGGTCTCGACGTTGTTCGGATCGTATGAGGTAGGATCGTTAAGATCAATAACAATCTCAGGTAATGGAGCATTGGGATCCAGCGGATCCAGCGCAGGATCGGGTGGTAGTGGATCCGGATGAACAAAATACGCATCCTCACCATTTTTACCCCAGGCGAGGCTGTTTGTGATAGTTAAGTTAGAGATCGTAGGACTGCTTCCATTGAAGCAGGCGATCGCTCCACCGAGAGCGTTTTCGGGGGGAGAAATGCCCATACCGCCAGTGCCGGCCGGAGTAGTGGGATTGACGACTGCCGAGCCATTTCTAATCGTGAAACCATCAACGACAGAGTCATGGCCTTCACCGCTTTGGAATATGAAAGCGCGCGAGATGCCGGCACAATCAATTATTGTCGCAGCCACAGAGGCTGGGTCATCCGGATGCTCGCTGGCGATAGTAATAGCCTTGCCCTGGAAATCATAACCGCCGGGGTAGGTGCCGGCTGAGACAATCACCTTGTCGCCGTGGTCGTAAGCAGCATTAATGGCATCTGCAATCGTGGGATATTGTCCCGGCACGCTCAAACTCCTCGGCTGCCGGAACAAGACGGTTACTTCCTTGTCGGAATCAATTGTCACGGTATTCTTGGTGGACCAGGAGGTGTCATCGTCCGTTCCCGTCCATTTGTCGATACCGTAGGTTTTATCGGGTGTGGCGATAAGTGTTACGACTGTGCCGTCAGGATAATATTCGCCCCTTCTGTGGAGAGGCGAAATTGTTCCGTTACTGCCGACGACTTCGGTGCGCAATTGATATAAGGGAATCACTTCGAATTCGACCGTGACGTTTGTATCAGCAATCATCGTGATCGTTTTGACCGGCTCTAACGATGAATCGTCCTCGGTTCCGGTCCATGCCTTGATTCGGTGGCCGTCATTGGGATCTGCTTTAAGCTGTACTACCTCATACTGGCGATAGGTACCACTACCAGGCTCAACACTGCCGTTGCCCGTTACAACGATATTCAACTGGATGGTCTTTGCCGGTATGGCCGGGTAATGAACGCCCATATCCGCTATATCCGTATCGGTGACGCCGTCGGTTCTTGTGGTATACGAATTCAGTTGAAGACCGGGGTCAGTCGCAGGATCTCCGAGATCGATACAGGTGCAGTCGCTGAGTTGTCCGGCGGCCTTCTGGCTTAAATAATAATTGCCAAGAGGACCGGTAACAAACGTAGGCTTGATGTGAATATTGCCTTTTCCCTGGTCGTCATCCTCGATGCAGGAGTAAGTCGCCGAACAATTGTACAGGTCATCGCCGTTGCCCCAAAAGATGCAGTTTGTGATGAGCGGCAAAGAGTTTTGATAGGCAAAGATGCCGCCGTCTTTCGGAGCGTTCGGATCATCAACGACAATCGTGCAGTTTGTGATGACCGGCGATGAGTCCTCGAGATCGATTCCACCGCCTTTATAGACCGCTGAATTATTCGCGATCAAACAATTGAAAATAGTTGGATTGGAATTATAGCAGGCTATACCGCCGCCCACGTTGTCTGCGAAATTGTAGCTGATAATACAACTTTCAATTGCCGGAGAAGAATCCTCACAATTGATACCTCCCCCGATAGCATTGCTTCCTGAAGTCTGGTTGTCAGCGATCGTACAGTTTTTGATTGTTGGTGAACTGTTATTAGTGCAATCGATTCCGGCGCCATAATATTTAGCGGTATTATTAGTTATAATGCAGTCTGTAATTGTCGGCGATGCTCCATCGCACCGGATTCCGCCGCCGTAATCGGCATTGCCCCGACTGATGGTAAAACCTCTTAAAATAGTGCCGGGTCCCTCGTTATTCGCGAATGTTACTGTAGAACCGTCACTCAACATGCCTAAAATGAGCGTATTTTCAGGACTGATATTCGCATCGGCCGGCTCGTTGATATCGCCGCTGCGGAGTGTTATGGCCTTACCGTCGAAGTCGATGGCTTCGAAGAAGAGGCTGTCGGCTTCGGCGATCAGCTCGTCACCGTCAATGGCGGCATCAATCGCCGCCTGGATCGTCGTGTACAAATGATTCGGATCTCTGGTATTGATAACCCTGCCCGGTTTTCCACTCGGGATTAATGTTAATGCATTGTAAAGGTTAACGCGTCCGCCGGATAGACATCGCATGGGCATGGTCAGCACCGGATCGACCGTCTTCATTAGAAGTCCCTTGATTACTTCTTTGGGCAGGGCCGGGTAATACGACTGTACCAGGGCACAGGCACCTGAGACATAAGCCGTAGACGCCGATGTCCCGCTGAGCATATCATAGTTCGTTGAGACCGGTTTTCCTTCTTTGCCAATCAGCATCTTAAAACCGGTATGAAATGTTGGGGTTGTACTCACGATGTCCGTGCCGGGCCCGGCTATGTCAACCGAAGTCGCTCCATAATTGGAGAAATCCGACATCAGGTCGTTTGGATCGGTTGACATTACGGAAATAACGTTATCAAGGTCGTAGCTTGCCGGATAAACAGCAGTTTCGTCATTGTCACTGCCATAATCGTTGCCTGCTGCTGCGACAAAAAGCACTCCTGCATCGCCGGCCTTTTTGATTGCGTCATAAAGAGATATCGGGCCGTATTCACCTCCCCACGAAGCGTTGATAATCTTGGCGCCATTCTTAACAGCATACTCAATCGCTTCAATTGTATCGATTATAAAGGGTCCGACATCTTCATCCTCATTCCCCTCCATCATATCATAATCGTTGGTGATTAGGTAATCATCGGAAACAACTTTCAAGGCCATCAACTTGACATTCCAGCAAACACCTGTGACGCCCTGACCGTTATTACCTCTTGCGCCTATGATTCCTGCTACATGAGTACCGTGAAACCAATTGTCAATCGGATCACTATCTTGATCGGCCTCCTGTCTTCCTTGGGAATTTGCGCCGGCGAAATCATAACCGTAAATATCATCTATATACCCATTTTCGTCATCGTCAACTCCGGGCGCACCGCCATCCTCTGCGGCGTTCACCCACATATTAGCGGCCAGGTCGGGGTGCCTATAGTCGATGCCTGTGTCGATAACGGCTACAATAATATCGGAACTGCCGGTTGTAATATCCCATGCCTCAGGCGCATCCATGTCGGCATCTTCCGTGCCGCCCCTCTGCCCCGTATTGTCCAATCCCCACAAATCGGGAAAAAAGGGATCGTTGGCAGTAGCAAACAACCTGTACTTATAGTTAGGCTCGGCATATAAAACGTTGGCCGACTGGAGGAATTTGATCCCGGCATCCAGAACGCTCGTACCGGCCGGCAGCTTTACAACAGCCACCCCGGGCGCAGAGTCGTCATATTCTTTATCCACCGCAGCGCCGGCTACGATGAAATCAGAAATCCTGCTTCTTATCGCGCGACGCGTCAACGGACCGGTCAGCACCGGCCCTTCCGGCAGTTGGGAACCTGTCTCCGGATCGGCAAAGCGCACAATCAGTTCGTTTTGTTTATAGGCTGTCGATGCATTGTGCAGCGGATCGGGAACTCCGGACCATTGCAGATCCACTGCCCCGGCAATACCCGATACAAAAAACAAAACGAATAAGCTAATCAGAAATTGTCGTTTCATACCGTCTGTTCTATAAATTGTTGTTATTTCTGAAAGAATTAATCGTCTAAAACACTCCAGCGCGCCAAGACGTCACAATAGCGTTTCATAAGAATGTGGGAACTTTTGTTAGAGACCCCATAAATAGTCTAAAGTCTATAACTCGTTTTCCATTGCGGCAATTGCCTCAGCCTCAGTCTCCTCCTGAAGGATAATGACCGGTTTGACCAGTATCAACAGAATCTTGCTGTCTTTAACCTTGCTGCGGTTGCCGAACAGCCTCCCAATCAGCGGTATCTTGCTTAATATCGGGACACCGGCTTCGGATTCAACTTCCGAAGATATTCTCTGGCCACCCAACAGCAAAGTCCCGCGGTCCGGCACACTTACGCGCGTCATCAGTGTGGAGGATTCCTGATCGGGAAGTTGGACGTCGTACACTGAGACCTGCCCAGCCTGGGCCCCAGTGAGAATAGGTGTTTCAAGAGTGGTTGTCCTCATCCCAAGGAATTGATTTTGCGTGGTAAGTATGCCCAGCAACACGTTCTTCTTGTCGTGAGTAATGATCGGGGTAATGCTCAGCGAAGTCGAAGGATTTATCTGCAGATATTGCGGTTGATTCCCCTGGGGCTGATTCGCTTGACCCCCGCCGGTAATAAACTGAGTTCCTTGCGTCTGAACCGGGGGCAGCGCAAAGATCATCTGCCTGTTAACGCTGAAGCTGGCGGATTCCCCGCTCAGGACGGTAGCCAGCGGAGCGTCCAACGATTTCGCATCTCTGTGAGCCACAGTAGCCCGCAGAAGGAAGGAGACCTGCAAATCATCCAGTATAGAACCATACCCACCTGCAATGTTCGCAGCCGCGCCGAGACCGCCCAAACTCAGCGGGACCGAAGTGGGCTCTGGGTTAGTAAAACTGGCGGAGTCTTGCTCGAAAGTAACCTGACCCCACCTGCCGCCGAGGTTATTTGAAAAATCTATGTCTAAACCGATGTCTTCGAGGAAGTTCTCACTTACGACCAGGAATCTGGCCTCGATGGAGACCTGATGTCCAAGCGACTTCCGGAGCGCCTTAAGCAGATTTTCGATTTCTCGATGGACCTCATGGGTATTATAGACAGCAAGTTTCTTCGGCGACTGAGTTGGATAAGGTGTTATAGTCCCTTGTCCTAAATCGCTGAGATCGAACCAACCTTCCGGCTCAATGCTCTCCTGAATAAGCTGTACCAAACTTTGTGCCTGGAAAAAGCCGCCTTGGCCGCCGCCCATCATACCGCCGCCGCCCATCATACCACCGCCGCCATAGCCGCCCATGCCGCCGCCCATCATGCCGCCTCCCATGCCGCCCATGCTACCCATGCCGCCCATGCCGCCGCCCATGCCGCCGCCATAGCCGCCCATCGTGCCGCCGCCCATGCCGCCCATGCCGCCGCCCATCATACCGCCGCCGCCATAGCCGCCCATGCCGCCGCCCATCATGCCGCCGCCCATGCCGCCCATCATGCCGCCTCCCATGCCTCCCATGCCGCCGCCATAGCCGCCCATACCGCCGCCCATGCCGCCCATACCACCTCCCATGCCGCCGCCGTAGCCGCCGCCCATGCCGCCGCCGCCGCTCATCATGCCCATCATCCTGCCCATCATCATGCCCTGCATGCCGCCGTAATTAGCCGGCTCACCGACCAGGTCGGTAATGTCATAAACGCGAGTCACCATTTTCTTGGGCAGCGTATCAACTGTTGCTATCAGAATTATACCCTCATCCACAACATAGCTGACTTCTGCGAATTCGCTCGAAATCCCGGCCAATAAAACCTCCAGGGCCTTGCGGAGCTTAACACCCGTAAGTGGGTCCATACCCGCCGGAGTGGTCTGTTCGACCTCGGCATTATCGAGTAAGTCCTTCCAGTTAGGCTGTATCTGTAACGGAGGATCTACGGAACTCTCTAATTGCGTTATCACTTCGGCAAAAGCCGTTGTAGATGTTAAGTTCGACAGGTCAACAATCTGCTCCAGGCGTTCATACACAGCCGCATCAGCCGGATCCAATCCGATTGGCTTGTCTTCCTGGCGAGTCGGTTTCTGAACAATCTCACGCCAATTTTTGGAATAGGTAAGCTCATCAGCATATGGAACTCCGGATTCGTCGGTTTTTAGCAGGATATCTGCTCTTTGCCTGTCTGCTTCTTTCTCAACTTCTAATTGTTTCCGGAAGAAAACCATATCTTCCAGAGTGTCTTTTAGTATTAGTGCTTCGTTATTTTGTGGGTCTAATGCAAGCAGGCTTACCAGTTGACCAAGAGCCGCTTCGTACTGCTGCTGCTCCTGATAAGCTAACGCGTTTTTCATCAGGTCGGATATTCTCTTCTGCCTGTCAATCTCCATCTGCTTTCTAAATTGATTTTGTGCTTCTATTGCTGCTGTGCGTTTCTCTTGTTCGGCTTGCTGAGCCTTTTCGCTCTGTTTCTCGACTATTTCGTTAGTAATTGTTTTCAGCTTGCTGCTGTATTCTTTGAAAAGTTCATCTCCAAGGTGTATCTGGTTTTCGTTCACCGTAAATTCAGCTTGCTCGATCTCTTTTTTGGCCTTATCGAATTGGCCCTGGCCCATGTAACTATTGGCTTTGGTTATAGCATTGTTAACAACTGTTCCGGTGTAGGTACGAAGGATATTCCTTTTTTTAGTAATCTGTTCGATATAAGTGCCTTGACCTGTTACCGGTGAAGCGACTTTTATCGCGGTCACTTGTGGCTGTGCGGGCTTTGGCTCGACAACTTCCGGCTCCACAAGTTCCGGCTCATTAACTTCTGATTCCGCAGCCCCGAAGTTGAAGACCTTTGGCTCAATGACAGCAATCATCTCAGGCTTCTTTTTTTCTGGAACCGGCTCTTTTTCATCCTTTTGGGGCGCGCGCTTATCTATTACCGCTAGGCACTTTTCTATGTCCTTCTTCATTCGCAGCGGGATGAGGCCGCTGGCCGCGACTTCGGCAAGACCTTCACGAGCCTTTTCGAACTGGCCGCTGCGGTAGAGTTCCATGCTGTTTCGGTAAAGGTCGGCGATTTTTTGGTTCTGCCCTTTCTGCTGTTCGCCTGTTTTCTTAATTTCTTCTTTGATTTTCTCCGGCTTTTCCGCCGTTATCTGAGGAGATGCTTTATCTTTTGTTGCCTGAAGTTCTATTTGTTTAAGCACCGTTGCGATCTGCGCCTGTTCGTCTTTTGTTAAATACTCATTCTTTCTAAGGCTCTCAAGATTTGCCTTGGCCTCGATTAGCTGGTTCTGCTCAATCAATTTATCGGCCGCCTGAAATTTCTCCAGGGCCAGCTTCCTTTTTGCTGCTGCGGCCCGAGACTTTTCAAGATGCGCGCGCAGCTCCTCGCGGCCCGCAACCGTCAGGTACTCCTGGTACCCCTGGGCCATAACAAAGGTCTTGACTGCTTGCTCATAGTAACCTTTGTTATACCCTACCTTTCCGGCCTCGACATAGCTCTGGACGATTTGCCGGAATGCTGCCTGTCGGTCCGTCGGTTCGTTTTCCTGCGACGAAACCATTTCAGACGATGTTATTATTAGCAACAGAATCGATACCACGACAATGGACAGGGACTTCCTGCCGAAAGATTGGGTCAAGAAACTTGGCTTGCTCAAAATAAACCTCCTGCCAAAAAAAACCACCCTCTTAGTGAAATTCTTTACAAATCACTCTTACAATACTCTCCAGCTTCAAGAAAAGACCGGACTTATAATAATTCAAGTTTATAGGAAAACATTTTTTTTTGCAAGAGAAAAATTTGATTTATGCCTACTTGGCCAATAATATCTGAATTATAGTACGCTTAACTGAAAAATTAGTCAAAACCGAAGGGAAAAAAGTAATCTCAAAAACGCATTATTTTAGGTCATAGCGGGGATTTCGAAAGTAAAACGCAATACAAAACCATCGAAAAACGGGTAATATGAAGGAAAAATCTCTAATACTGGCTGTTGAAACATCCAGCAGAATCGGCTCTGTTGCAATTGCTCTCAATGGAAAAATACTTGGAGAGACAGTTTTTTCTGTACCATTGCGTCACAGCATTGAGATTTTTCCTGCCATCCGTGAATTACTTGACCAATTCAACCTGAAGCCCGGTCAAATCGAACATATTTATATATCCGGCGGGCCCGGCAGCTTTACCGGCCTGCGAATAGCCACAACGCTTGCGAAAATAATGCAGCTTGCGCATGCTGCAAAAATTGTTACAGTCGATACTCTCGACGTGGTTGCCGCAAATGTCATCAATCTTATTCCTGAGAATACTTTTTCAGCTTCGAATCACAAGCTGCCGGCTATGGACGGCGGGAGAGTTGCCGCCGTTCTCGACGCCAAGCGAGGCCAATTTTTCATTGCCGGCTATGAGCGCGACATAAACCAGGAGCGGAAAGCTGCAGGGCGGACAATCTGGAAAAAAGTTCTCCCGGATTGCTTAATGACTATTTCGCAGTTCCTCGACCGATTTGCCTGCGAAGCCAAACCAATCTGGCTGCTTGGAGATGGGTTACTATATTATAAAGATAAGTTTCAGGCCGGCGGCGTTCACTTTTTTGACGAGAAGTATTGGAGCCCACGCGCCGGCAAAGTCCACTTGCTCGGCCGGCAAATGGCCTTAAAAGAGCAATTCACCGAAGCCGTGAAACTCAGCCCCAATTATCTGCGCAAACCGGATGTCACTGTAAAACCACGGTGACTCCCGGATTTGTGTTGGAAACAGTTAGTTTATTTCTATTGATCCTACATTTGTCTTCAACAGAACCTTGCCCTCTCCTGTGCCTATTGTCCCTTTTATAGATTTGCCGACTTTACCAACCACAGTTATTGGCCTGGCGGTCTTGACTGAGCCGATGTTTGTAGAAACACTGACTTGTGCCGACAACTCAGGCGGAGCTGTAAACTCTATGCTGCCGACATTAGTTGTGATGTTCGCGTTGCAGGCGGCTGGGGCGGCGTCTGCGTATTTAACTGTTACAGAGCCAACGTTGGATGAAAGATCAAGCTCAGCGACGACCATGTGACAGACAATGGAGCCAACATTTACTGACGCCTCTATTCGGCCCTCGATGTCTGATACCGTTACGGTTCCTACGCCGGTTGAGCAGTCCAGTTTCATGTGCCTGGGAGCTATGATTTTGAAATCAACGACAAGCGCCCGCTTCTTTAATTCAGCGGGTCTCACCGCCTTAATGGTCAGCGTGTCACCGGAAGATTCAAGCTTTATCTTGACTTCTTCGGCGAGTTTCCGGGCTTTCTCTTTCGTTTGTGCTTTTACGGTGATTTCTGCAGTGACATTACAATCTGTAACATCAGCGCCTGTGACAGTTATTGAACCGACGTCGGATTCGACATTTAGCCCGGCCACGCCGGCAATGGGTACTGATACATGTTCGGTTCTCTGGTGTTCGGCCCTGAATAAGCTGTCTATATCTTTACAGCTCGAGAAGGCTGTTAGCAGACACAAAGAGACCACCAGGCACAAGTTTATAAGGAAATGTTTTCTCATTCTTTATATCCCTCGATTACATTTATTACTGTTCAGATTATTATTGCCCAGTTATGGATTGGTTGCAAGTTAGTTTTCACAAAAGTTTCGTGGGCAAGGATTACAGAAAATGTAATCTTAATATTTACCTGTTACTGCACCGCCTGCTATCTGCTCGGCGAAAACACAACAAGAATCGTCAGCCAAATCAAAGGGGCCTATACCGAATCAAATGATACAGGCCCCGAAATAATCCAAATCCCGATATAATCCAACCAAAATATTGTTTACTCGGCAGCATCCACTCCCGGTCGATAAAGCCGGATATCATCGAAGTACATCTTGCCCGAACCGCCGGGGATTGTCGTGTTGCCCCTGGTACCCAGGCCAATCGCTATCCTGTCAACGTTGGTCAGGACTATGCCCTGATCGGCAAAAGCCTGAAGCGGGATAACCCACTCGGTCCAGGTGTCAATCTGTGCCGCGGCCGGATCGTCATGGACCACAACCGCAGGAGTGCCGGCACTGTTGGACACGGCCACGTAAAGCGGCTCAGCAGCGTTGCTGGCTATGCCGATGTCCTGGTGCGCCCACTGCTGGCCGACTGTCGCGGTAGTCATGACGTTCGAGAATACGGCCTGGCATGTCAAAGCGGCATCATGGCTCGTTAAGGCCAAGCCAACATAGACATTCGCGCCCATCGATATGGTCTCTGTACCCTGCACGGTCCAGGTGGATCCGTTGGCTGAATGAGACGCCGTAAAGAGGCCGGAAATACTACGCTCCAATTTCACCCAGTACGGTGTAGTTATCGAACCGGTATCCGTGTTGGTGCTGGTCTGGCCCGTGCCGGGACGTCTCTGGAAGGACACACCCGAACCAGGCGTCACACATGCGAAGGCGTGCGCTGAGTCAGGGTCCAGCGTCTCGCGAATCATCACGCCGGCCTTGGCCCAGACGTTCGTGTTTTCGACGCTGTTGACTCTCGCGATAATCGAGCCGGCGCCGTTTAGCATCTTGTAAGCAAAGTGGAACTCATCAGCTTCCACGCCATTCACGTTCCAGATATCTGCGCCGGAGGCGGTCATCGTATAGGTGCCGACCGGGCTCTCAACGAAGCTGCCGACTGATCCCGGGTAACCTCTGAACAACAGCGACAATTCCGTGACGTCTTCCTCGGTCCAGTCTTGCTGGTCTGTCAACGTATACTCCACCTCTGAATAGTAGGCATAGCCCTGTTTATTGTTGTCATACATAACCGGCATTGACTGACCGCCGCCGTGGACGATAGTCTCCTCGGTATAAGAAGCAGTGGTTTCATCACCTACTGCGGCTCCAGTGCCATTGCCGCCGAAGTAATCCGCAGTGCCGGGTGTGCCATAGCCGAGCCCATCGTGCCATGCGTACCATATCTGGTTGTCGTTGGCGTCGTAATCCTCGAAGTCGTCTATGACAAAGAAATCACCCGTCGTAAAGCTCCAGACGTTACCGGCCCACGGACTGTCGGGATTGACGTCGTTGACTTCATCGATCCGCCAGTGGTAAGTCGTATCGAATGTAAGCTTGCCGGGAGCGTAGCTTTCCTCGCCAAGGGCTTTGGCCCCCTTATACTCAGGTGAGGTTGTTGTGGCATTCTTGACGGCGTCCGCATCCGTGCCGAAGTACACATCGTGCGAAGCGGCGACGGCTCCCGCATCCCAGCTAAGAACCACGGATGGCTTTACGTCCACGGCACCATCGGCCGGATTCGGGCCGCTGACGGCGCCTTCAGTTGTGAAGCTCCAGACTTCGCCTTTGTACGTGTCTGTGCCGTCGAACTCATCGACACGCCAGTAGTAAGTCTTAGCCAGATTAAGCGGGCCGGGATTGTAATCCGCAGTACCGTTAGTAGTGCCCGTGACAGCGCTGCTCACCTCGTCGAAATCTTCGCCGAAGAATATATAGTGCAATTTTGCACCGAAACCTGCCGTCCAGCTAAGCTGTACGTTCAAGTCGACAAATTCGGCACCATCGGCTGGGTCAGGGTAATAAGCAGTCTTGGGAGGAATCGAGAAACTCCAGACATCGCCTTTCCACGGACTGTTCGGGTCAGCTTCATTGACCTCGTCAATTCGCCAGTAATAAGTAGTACCCGGAACAAGGCCGTCCGGATAAGGATATTCCGGAATGCCAGCCACAAAATAGGGCAAGGTCTGGTTGCCCCGGAATGTTTCGCCGGTGCCGTTGTTCACATCGTTAAAATTCTCGCCGATGTACACATCGTGCGAGACTGCAAAATCTCCCGGCCTCCACGAAATAGTCGCCCATGTACCGGCATATAGGGCGCCATCCTTCGGGCTGGGACCCAGGGCATAGGGATACCCTTGCCCGCCTTCCATCGCAGCCAGAATCTCGGGCTCTGTCAGAACGTGGTTGTAGATACGAATGTCATCCATGACGCCATTGACAAACCTGCTCATGGGCCGTTCATTCCCAATAGTAAGCGGTTCATTCGTGGTTTGAGGAGTTCCGGATTCCGTATCCTCAAAAATTAAGCTGCCGTTTTTATAAAATCTTCTACCTTCAGCCGAATCATAGCTGTAAGCAAAATGCGCCCATTCCCCGACAACAATTACTCCGGTGGAAGTATTGGGCCATGTTCTTGTCCCATTTGTAAACGAAATTGGTAAGTGGAAGCTGCCATCTGCGAATCCTAATACTTCGTAGTTTTCAGCGGCATCCAAACCTTTGGTGATGAATCCGTTGTAATCCTTATTTTGATTTACATTAACCCAAAATGTTATTGTCCACGTGGTAATCTCCAGAGTCGGATTATTCCCACAATCGAGCCAATCATCGGATCCATCAAATTCCAGGGCACGTCCGAAATATCCGACTACCCACTGCGGGTCGCCGTTAAAGGTGCCATCGTTGCCGTTACCGCTCGAATCAACTGCTACTGCCCCGGAACCTTCATCGAAATTCCAGTACCCCACAAGTTCCGCTGAGACATTGCCCGCCATGCTAAGCACTAAAATAAAAGAAAATAGCCAAATCAAATTCCTGTACATAATAATCCTCCTTATTAAGCGGTTAAAATAATCATGCTTTGGCTACGCGCCAAAAGCAATGGATAAGGACTCTTGCTGTAACTTTACTCTGCTTGTCCGGGGTAGTTTCTACGACTCGACGCTGCCTCCTTCCTCGAAAAGCCTAATATGAGCGGCTGATCTCACAGTGAAAATCTAAAATAAGCTATAAAGTTTTCGCCTGCCGTCCGAATAGTAATTCAAGGATGTTGATAATCTCTTTTACCAGATTAGACACCTTCGCGTCAAGGAAAATCTCCAGACAAGATATTAAACTTTTTAATGTACTCTCTGCAAAACCTCTGAATATCTTCCACAACACTCACAACTGACACTCACGAAAGGTTATAAGTCGATAGCTAATCGGTAAAAGAAACGGCCGATTCGATGCCTGATGCTCGATACCGGTATCCTGATTTTCCCTGCTGTTGTTACCGTTGCTGATTTGAAAATTATCTCCCGCCGCTACCGCTGCGGCCTGCACCTCGTGCATGGCCTGCAGTATTGGCGGACCACGCTGAGCTTCACCGGTATTCTGGATTGTTGGAGCTCGCGGCAAGCGCCCCGGTGATACCACATGCCGCCACTTGTCACAAAGACCAGGGTGTCGCCCGTATCCGCCCGGCCTGCCATACTTGAGACGCAGGGCTGAGTCGTTGGTTGCGGCCGAGGGTCTCTATGCCCAAGGTAAATGCCCAACGCAGCTACAAAAACATAAATTATCGCCACGGCTGTTAGGATAATCTTACGCCGCATCATTTTCCCTTTCGCAAAAGCCACCTTCCACCGGTCCTTCCATGTAGTTTACCAACTGCATCGCATGAATGGTAAAATTTTTTCGGGAATTTTTCAACAAGAAGGCTTCTTCGAGCGTCTATATTTTAGAGAACAGATATTATTAATGTAACGTTAATAACGAAAGACACAAGCTATGGACGCACAAGACTTAATCAAGATCGGCCGCAAGGCAAAAAGTGAGACTGAGGCTTTTATCAATCGTCACCTTAACGACCGGGCCAAAGGCTGGCCGAAACTCTGTTTTTGCGATTCGTCCTATGCAGGAGCCCGCCGGCAGCAACGGCCGAGAAGGCATAACGGCTATTAATACCCCGCGTGGATCGATTCAATAATCAGGTCCACATCTACAGACAATCCTTGTCTCTAAATATACAGCGATTCTCAGCGTCAAAATGTTACCTGTAATTTTAGAAAAAAGACAAAAAAAGCGAAAAAAGGCAGTCCAATCAATATTTACCCTCGAATTGTCAACGACTTTCTTCGAATATCGGGATATTTTAGTGAAATATTCTGCAACGCAAAGTAGGTAGGGGCGTTTTATATATGAAAGAACAGATAATCAGTATGGGATTAAATATATCCCGCCGGACTTAAAAAGAAAGTGATAATAATTTCAGTAAATAAGAACCGATACCATGATTGTCAGGATAAACAACGAAGATTCTGGATTCCCGCTTTCGCGGGAATGACAGCAATACTTAATCGGCTCTAATTAACCAAATTTGATATGAGACGGTCATGAGTAATCTATTCTTCGTGTTGGCGGTGCTGAGTGCCGCTTGCGGCGTCGTATCCTCGATTTTAATCGCTTCTTTTCTGTCCGGGCGTGGTATTAAAATCAACTACCCTTTCATTAGAGTTCTGATACTCAAATACATCCATCAGTACCGCAAAATCACAATGCAGGAAACCGGAAAACCGGGGCCGTGGTTTTATTCGTACGTAATATCAATGAATCTCGCCCTGGTTTTTGCTGTTATAAGCATCGTGCTCATGATAATCTGAGTCCATATACGGCCATAACCGGCCCCAACTACTCTCCTTTGCCAATAATCAAACATCAATACCTGAATATAGTGGGGAGTCACGGAGATTTTTCCGGAATTCACTTAACATCGAATATACTTTATCGTATAATATGTATCAAACTTATGTGTTTCGTATCTCTTATAATGAGTCGTGTGTGGAAACAAATCGTAAATAGAAAACCGTAAATGGTGAATAGTGAGTAATGAGAGAACAAAGCGTAAGTTTATGCCTTATTCCTTAATGCTCTTGTGCTCCCTGGCTTATTTGTGCCACACGAAGCGAAAAATGCAAAACAAAGCCAATTTGCCGGAGGGGTAAATTATGCTAAGTCAGTAATAACAATGCCTTATGACGTTTTTGGCGGGCCGGGGTGGCGAGAAAACAAAGCCAATTCAAACCCAATCCGTCAGGTCCGTCGATGCGGCGCCGGATGACGCACCTGCATTGTCGGCTAAAGAATTGCCGGACTGATCAAACCCAATTTCAAAAGCCCACACGGATCAATGAAACGAGAAAAAGTGGTAAAGAGAACGAAAAACGCGTTTTTATGAAAACGGGTTCTTTTGACATAAATCCTTATCGTTTATATGGATATATCGGATTATCTCGAATTATCTCGAAAGTCGCACTTGACCAAATGTCCAATTACTCTATACACAAGCTCGTTTTTAGCCCAAAAACAACGTTTCAAACTAAAATCAGTAATAAAATTTCCGCTAAAATCCGGCTTATTGAAGAATTTTGGAATAAAAAGTGCTGAAAGGCTCATTTTATCGGGATAGACAGCATGATTCGGCCGACGATCTGAAAAAAAGGATGATTATTTTGTACTTAGTATGGAATTCGGGAGATTTTAATGCTATAATTAAGCGTTCACGTCCGAAAATAACGTTTTTCTGCCGGCAGTGAATACGAGGAGAGCTAATGAGCGAAACAAGCGTACTTCTAAAGGCGTATTACGAAGCCCTGTATGAGCGACTGGAGGCTCGAAAAGAGATTCTGTCGGCAAAAATCGACGGATTTCTCGCCGAAGAGATAGAAAGACGCGGATTTGAGGGCTTTGAAGGGGAAAAATACAAGGCGTACCGCGATGCCTGCCTGGCGTTTATAGATGAGCGCATCGAGGCGTACAATCCGATTGGGATTCAATATATCTATAACCGAAGCAGTGCCAGGGAAGTCATTGAATTGGAGTTACAGCTCAACTGGTATGACAGCCGGAATGAGTTTCAATCTTTGGTGGAAACAGCACGCAGCAAAGCAGAGGAGGATTTGACAGAGGAAAAATTAAGATCGCTGGCCGGGGAGATAATAAACGAAGTCGGAGTCTTTCCGGACAGGAGCATAATTTCTGCTTATGAGGAGAAACCGGGCCTGAACAAGCTGCCGGATTACATCGTGGCACGAACTATTGAAGAGGTTATTGTCTAAGCAGGGGGGCTGAGTTTTCAACTTTTTTCAGTTTGCTCTTGCCGTCTGGTTTTCATTTGATTATCCTGATTTTGGTATTTTTAAAATTGTCTTGTTTCAGACAAAGCCGGGGGTATTCTGTTGCAGGATATAGGAATAATTCATGGCATTTGTACATTCATCAAACCGTGGTCTGTTTTTCGAGGAAGGAGTTAACTTATGAAAGTTTTCACACGCCGAGATTTTATGAAAAGTTCGATTGCCGCCGGTGCCGGTCTGACGCTGGCCAGTCCGTTTTCCCGTGTACGAGGGGCTAACGATGCCATTCGCGTGGCTGTGGTCGGCATTAACGGACGAGGCGGCTCGCACATCGGAGCATTCGATGAGATGGAAGGTGTGCGGCTGGCGGCACTGTGCGATGTGGACAAAAAAGTACTGGCCAGTAAAGCCAAGCGCTTCAAGGACCGCAATACGCCGGTCGAAGGTTATGCCGATATTCGCGAACTTCTGGAAAACAAGAACATCGACGCGATTTCGATTGCGACGACCAATCACTGGCACTCGCTGGCGACGATTTGGGCCTGCCAGGCGGGCAAGGACGTTTATGTCGAGAAGCCGTGCAGCCACAATGTCTTCGAAGGCCGCAAATGCGTCGAGGCCGCTCGCAAATACAAACGGATAGTGCAGCACGGCACACAGAGCCGTTCCAGCAGCAGTTGGGCGAAACAGGTGGCCGCTGTCGCCAGCGGTAAGTACGGCAAGCTGCTCGTATCCAAGGCCTGGGCCTCCAAGAATGGAAGCGGGCGTTGGAGCATCGGCTTCAAGCCGGTCAAAGAGCCGCCGGAAAATCTCGACTTTAATATCTGGCTCGGCCCGGCACCAAAACAGCCGTACCATGAGAATATAGTCCATTACAACTGGCACTGGTTCTGGGACTTCGGAAACGGCGAGATCGGCAACCAGGGCGTTCATCAGATGGATATCGCCCGCTGGGCCATCCCCGGCGGAAGGCTTCCAAGGAGCGTAATCAGCATGGGCGGCCGATGGGTGAACTCGACGGAGGGTCATAAGCCGTTTACCGATCAGGCACAGACTCCGAACTGCCAACTGACCGTGATGGACTTTGGCGGGCCGCTGCTCGTATTCGAGGTCATTGGCTTGGTTGACAGGGCGGGACTCGACGGCAAAAAGTATCCGCCGAAGGTTGGCAACGAGTTCTACCTCGAAGAAGGAGTAATCAAGGGCGGCAAATTCTATCCCAAGGGCTCGGACAAGGGCGAAGACCTGGGCGACGTCGACGTCGAGATGGGTCCCGGCGACATTTTCGAGAACTTCATTCAATGTATGCGAACTCGCAACCGCAAAGATCTCCATGCCGGCATTAACAAGGCGCATCTGTCCGCGGCGTGCTGTCACCTGGGCAATATCTCTTACCGGTTGGGACAACAGGTTTCCGGCAAGACCAGGCCCGATGTGCTCGACAAGCACGAGGAAGTCGCCAAGTCATGGGAAACGATTGAGCAGACCGTAAAGGGAACCCTGGGCCTTGATTTGTCGAAGAATACCTACCAACTCGGCCCGATGTTGAAGTTCAATCCCAAGACCGAAAAATTCGTGGACAATCCGGCAGCCGACAAGCTGCTGACGCGGCCGTATCGCAAGCCGTTTATTGTCCCTGAAAACGTATAATATTGGCTGTTATTTACGGGCGGTAATGACAACCTGCTCGGCCGGTGACAGCGGCCGGCCTTGTGCGTTACTCAGGCAGAGAACTTCGCCGCTGAGGGTCGACATATAGAGCCGCCCGTTGGCAGCGATCAGACCGTCGAACCGCGGGACGAAGTCGAGGCTGTAGGCGGCGAGCTTTTCTCCACCGTCACGGGACACGGCAATCAGCAACGCGCCGCGATTGCCCTGGAAAGCTTCCGATTGCTCGGCAAGCTTCTTCTGTGTTTCGGGATCGAGCAGTGTCTTGACGGACTGCTCTTCGTCTTCGACATCGGGCGGGCCGGCGGCAAACAGCGCTTTGTCGGTCAGCACCATCGAGTTGATCTGGACCGAAATGTCGTCGGACCAGTCCGGCACGAATCGCGTGACCGGCAACGGTCGCGTCCCGACCCGCTTGCCGGCTTTCTTGACGGCTTTTCGCTCGATGCCCGCTTTGACAATTTCGGGTTGTTTCTTCGCGGCGAAAAGGTTGAATTCGAGCGGCGTCGACCAGCGATAATACTGCCAGAGCCGGCCGTAGCCGTAAACCGTTTTGTCGTCGTACACAAGAGGCCGACCGGCGGGAATCACTCGACCGGCCTGGTGGTAGCCGCCGGCACCCGACGCCCAGGCGCGGCCATAGCCCCAGTATGTCCGGTGCCACAGGGAATCGTCGAGAAAGCCCGTGGGACAGAACAGATGCAGGTCATCGCCCTGTTGCTCTTTGACAGGAATATAAGAGACGTACTTGCGTTTGCCCTGCAGGTCGAACGGCAGCGATCTCATGTACACGTACCTGCCGTCACTCGACAGGATATCGGGCAGCGCCACGGGCATGTTCAGGCCCTGGATATGAACCTGGAGGTTTTGCTGAGTCTCGGGGTCCTTGTCGTCGAGGATTGTCTCTGAGAGCTTCCGTCCGGTCCTGGGATCGAGCCGCAGCATCCGGAGTCCGCCGTCGACGAACATCGAGCGGCCGGCAACGCAGTAGAGCACATCGTTCTGCACAAGCACGCTGCCGTGAACCGGCCATAGTGACTCGATCTGATCGTAGGCCATCATCCGCCAGTCCTCAGGCGCGGCGCGATACCGCCAGACGAGTTCGCCGTCGCCTGCGTTCAGGCAGTAGACGTGACCATCGGCGGAACCGAAAAGCGCCCGGCCCTGCCAGATCGTCGGCGGCGAATCGACACGACCGCCGGCCGTGAAGTTCCAGACCGGCTCGCCCGTATCGGCGTTAAGCGCGTAAACGCTGTGATCGTCGGCCGAAGCAACGAACAGTTTGCCGCCGGCGACAACCGGCGTGCTGAGCTTGCCGCCCAGCTTGCTGTGCCATGTGCGTTTCAGGCCGGTCGGCTGGATCGTTGTCTTGACGGCTCCGCTTCGCCCGGCATCATGCCGGAACGTTGGCCAATCAGCGGGATTTTCGATTTGCGATTTTCGTATTGCGATTTGACCGTAGGCGGGGCCTCGCGTGAGACGCTCGGCGTCCGGCACTTCGCGACGAGGCTGCATTGTCGGCGAAGGCGGCGCCAGGGCGGTAAAACCGTAGAGCTTCGCCTCAAGATAACATGCACACGGATGCTGCGGTGCGTAGATGAGTCCGTTGCAGGGCATGATGCCGTAATTGCACGCGCCGCGTACCCAGTGGTGACAGATCCAGTGTTCCGCGGCGTGGTCGATGAATTCGATGCCGGTACGAGAGAAGAGCAGGTATTTGTCGGTTGCTTTGGCCCGGTAGCAGCGGTGGTGGAACCAATGAGTTTCCACGTCAGGGGCGAACTCGCTCTTGACTTGCCCCGTAAGCGGGTCACGGCCGGTCATGGTGCCCGAATCGCGGCCCTGAGCCACGGCACCGTTCCAGACGAGGCCTCCGGCTACGAGGATGTCGTCCGGCGTGCCCATGTGTCCGCATGGATGATGCGGCGCCTGCCACAAAGTTTTGCCGTCCTTGATCGAAAGGGCAACCATGGTTGTAGTGCGATCTCTTGGTTTGGCGGCGGGGACCTGCCCGCTGTAGAGAACTACATCGTCGTACAGCACCAGTGTCGCGCCGCCGGAGCTTCGCATGCCTTCTTTCTTTGGCAGCGGCTCCGACGCCCACAGGGATTGGCCGGTGCGATGGTCGATGCAGCGGATTCTCTCGCCGTCATGGAATAGAATACGCTGATCGTCGGCCGCCAATGACAGCGAGACCAGCCCTGATTCTTTCTGCCACAACACCCGGCCCGAGTCCGGATCGATTGCCATTATCGTTCGCGGGGCCTGCGTCCACAGCGGGTTAGTGACGTCCTTGTTCATCTCGGTCAGCGTGGCGTAGCGTCTTTTCGGGTCGCTCCGCAGGGGCTGATCTTCGCCGGCGACCGACAGGAGCAGCACTCCATCGGGACAGAGAATCTCCTCGGTCACCTTCGTGCCGTCGTAGGTGCGGATTGTCTTGCCCGTGGCGGCGTCCAGAACCGACAGCGGTGCATCGATACCGAGGGTCACGTACACCCGGTCGCCCTTGGCAACCAGCCGGCGAGCCAATAGCTGCGGGCCGCTCTTAAGCCGCCACAGGTGCGGATGCCAGAGTTCGATGTTCCGTTTCCAGAGGAGCTTGCCGTTGAAGGCGTCTCGTGCGATCAGCCGCCACTTGGGCGGGATTAGAATGGAAGCCCGGGGCGCTTCGTCGAAAATGTAAAAGAGGCGCCCGTTCGCCGAGACGACCGCGCTGACGCTCGACATGTGGTCGTGCTGCCGTGCGTAAAGCGGCCCGGCCAACCACTGGTACCGGCTGGGCGGCTCGATGACGCTGTCGTGGGCGACGGCGTTGTTGCTGGGATCGTGAAGGTAGTGCGTCCACTCGTCGATCTCTTTTGGCCGAGGCTTAATACTTTTCTCCCAGCGGCCATCCGACTTGAGATAGGCGACGCCGTTGGGCGCCAGGATGCGCATGACCTCGGATTTTGGCACGCCGCCGAGGTCATCGGAAACGACAAGGTTGACCGAGTTGTCAATGTAGGGCAGCCGGTCGCCGGAGCATAGATCTACGGATACATTGCCGTATTGACCGAGTGATTTGATGTGCCTGCGGGCCGCGGCGACGTTTTCCGGCTTAGTGTCAAGACCGTGGACGACGTAGCTGTCATTGGCTCGCAGCGCTGAGGTCAGCTCGCCGTCTCCGCAACCGATATGGACTATCAGGCCGCCTTTGATACCGGCAGCGTCCAGGATCTGTTTGGCTTGCCGTGTGTCCGCACGGCCGGGAGTGACAAACAACGCCAATGCCGAAATAATGATAACAATAATCCAACGGTTCTTTGCCTGATGGGCCCACATGACAATCTCCTTCAACCTGAAATTCTCAATTCATGTTTTCAAATACACTCGTGATGCATATCGGCTCTATATCATACCAAAAAGGCTATTCAACTCCAATAGTTTTAGCCTTGAAAACATTCGGCGATGTTCAGAGTCTCTGCAAAATGATGCCGCCAACAATAAAAATAAGGCCGACAAGAGTTGATGGAAGAATCTTCTCGCCGACTGTAAACGAAATCAATACGAGCGAAAGGAAAGGCACCATGTAGATCAAGTTCGTGACATGTGCGGTTGTTTTTGAAAGTTTCAATGCCTTTAGCCACAGCAGAAAAGTGATTCCCATTTCGAACAATCCCACATAAACCGCTCCGAGCAGGCCGGGTAGTTTCGGAATATGCACGCCTCCCAGAAGCACCATCAAGAGAAACGTCAGAACCGATCCGAATGCGAAATTAAGAAAAAGTCTGACCACTTCGTCGCGTTTATCGCGCACATTGTAAATCCAGAACAGCGCCCAGATTATCGAACTGCCCGTTGCCAACGACACGCCGAAGGTATTGGTGAACTTGAATCCCAAAATGTCCCCGCGAGTTGAAATAACAAAAACACCCACGAAGCTGATGAATGTCGCGAGAATGTCCTTGGATCTGATTTTCTGCTTGAGCAGAGGTATCGACAATAACACGAGCGTTATCGGCCAGACAAAATTCAGCGGCTGGGCTTCCTGGGCCGGGAGTATCGAGTAAGCCTTGAATAGAACAGCGTAGTAAAGGAAGGGATTCAGAAAGCCCAGCAGGGCCGAATAAAGGTAGTCTTTTCGTGAAAGGGCTTTGAGCAGACTCAGTCTGTTCGAAATCAGAATGTATATGAAGAAAGCACAGGTCGATGTGATCGACGCATAAAACAACAACGAGACAACATCTATATAGCCAAGCGAAATCTTGAAGGCCGACGCTGAAGCGGCCCAGAAAAGAACGGCAGCAGAAGCACACAAATAAGCCCTTGTTTGTTTTTCCATATCGCCCGGCACGAAATAACATTGCTTTGCGAATTAGCCCAACTTTCGCAGTTAGGCACCTAAATCGGCACTTTTGATAGCAGCAGAGCGGTTAGTTTCCACCACAAAGCTGACTGTTCAGTTGATGGCTATACACTTTTGGCGGTGGCTGCTTTGGCAATTTC
>Ga0307380_10000992_pt1 | contig 42774 bp, 33 predicted proteins | sample UN3MG_FD_202239 | JGI IMG/M metagenome (GOLD analysis project Ga0307380, IMG submission 202239) | Soil microbial communities from Risofladan, Vaasa, Finland - UN-3 | ecosystem: Environmental > Terrestrial > Soil > Coastal area > Acid sulfate soil | place: Finland: Risofladan, Vaasa | collected...
TACCATCGCCTCTTTTACTGTGTCAGAATAGTTCACCATTTAAAAACTCCTTCCACCGCCCCGATTTTCGCCCCAGGGGTACCCCTGGGGTATCACCTAGACACGACAACAATCCTGACACATAGGGTCCGTAACAAGAAGCAAGCTGACGTCCGGTCGTTTTTGCTCGATTATTCTGCGGACATCTCCTAACACGTCGGTCTGCTTGCTGCCAGTAGCGCCGTAAGCTTTGACTTCGATGAGTATATGGGGATCTTCCTTGGAAGGTATTGCGAAATCTGCTTTTTCTGTGCTTTGACCGCTCTTTCCGATGAAGCTGCATCGCTTGTCGTACTCGCAGTCACCGAAAACTTCAGAGACGACCAACTCGGTGAAGTCTTCGAGAGCTCGGCCCCGGTGTTGTCCTTTAATTGCACTTCCTCGACCCATTTTAAGTCGTTCCACCATGATGTCGCGCCAAGTGTACTCGCGGTTAACTGTGTTTGCGATGGCCTCACGCACAAGGAGATGATCAAGAAGAGCGACGTATCGATCCGGGTTTTCGCGGAAGGCCGTCTTACCACTGCCAGATAGGTCTGTCAGAGCCGCTCTCAACTCGATTGTGAATTCGTCCTTGGAACGCTCCAGGAATAGCTGGAAGGCGACGAGTGCCAGGCCAAAGTCAGAATCGAGAAGATTCTTCAGATCTGTCCTAGTATAGTGGTCTTTTTCCTCCAGATGATCGAGGTAGTCGATGATCTGTTCGGCCTTACCGTCCTTCCAGATCGTCTTTAGGGCCGTAAGCCTCCCGAGGAGGTCTTCAACACGCTGGGTGTGTCTCTTCATCTGTCAATCAATCCCGACAATCAAGTACTCAACGACCTCAGCCCGTCGCACCTTGCTGTGCGTACCGAAGTGATATCGATGATTCCTCTCATGAACTGTTACGCCGTTCTTCACGCGTTCCATCAGATTTACGAGAATATCGAGGTCTGGATAGCCATTGGATGAATAGGAAAGGACTATCGTGCTACGCCTGAACATCGCGAAGAGGCGTTCAAATGCCACTATAGCGTCTTTGCGGTAGGAAAACGGGGTGTATTTCTTCCTTATCTTCTTGACTTTGGTATCGAACAGGATTTCCTGGTTCCGCCAGTATATGCTCAGTCCCTCTAGAAAGTGATAGCGCTTCACATAGCAGTTATCATCCGATCGCGGTACGTAGGGGGGGTCCAAGTACACCAGATCCACACCAGTATAGGAGGACGGCAGCTCGAACACGTTGGAAGTTATCGCGTGACACTGCTGCCCGTTGTCAAAGACGGCTTCGTTGTAGATGGAGACTTGTTCGCGGAAGTGCTCCTCAATAGATAGGCGCAAATCGCGGCGACCATCGTCGTATCGTCGCGAATCTCCTGCGACGGTGAAGACGCCACGCGGCTGACGTTTGACGCACGATCTTATCAGCGCCGCCATGGCCACAGACCGGAGGTACGGTGTCTTCAGTCGAGATAAGTTGCACCAGACACTATCCAGGAACCGTAGGTCATCTGGTGTGTAGAAAATCCCACGAAACGTATCCTCGATGAAAGTGCCGCAGTCTTGACGATTGCCGGTCTTCAACAGCATCTCAATCTCGGCCGGAGAAAGCCTGTCCTTGGAGTTCTCAACCACTGCATGAGCGATCGCTGTGCAGAAGTTCAGGAAGTCGGAAGCGAAGACGGACTTGCCCATGGTTTTCATAAGGTAGGCCACGGCACCCGACCCTGAAAACGGATCAAGCGCTGTCACAAAACGGTGTTCCCGCAGTATCTCGTGGATCCATGCAAGCAGGCGATGTTTGCTCCCCATGAAGCGGAGCTGCGGATACTTGGCTGCGCGTTCGGGCAAAGTCGACCGCTGTGGCTCTACTGTAACAGAAGTGTTCTGACTATGACTCATACCCCCCCCGGATTATGGCTAACGACCCCCTATAATACCCTATGTCGACACGTGCGGAAAGCGCTCGCTCTCCATCACTTGTTTAGTCAAAGCGTGTGTTGTCAGTGAGAAGCTTCTCTGCTGGACGCGCATGTTTACTGTGTCAGGCAATTCCTAATGTTGAGACAATCCATCTATTGAGTATACTGCATATATGAAATATAACGCTTGTTGTGGCCTTTTTAATGCTGTTCATCACTTTCTGATGGGATACTATACGTCAATAAAGTGATATACTACCTAATATTTACTCTATATATTAAGACACTTATTCCTTTTATGCAAGTTGATTGAAATAAATACTGCATTTCTGCTGTTTAATCACCTATACAATATCTTGCAGGAGAGTAAGAGGGATGGGAGAAGGGGGACTCCATGATAGTGAAGGCAGGCATTTTCATACTGTCAACCCCCGTCTCCCTTGGTTTCTGATATCCGGTTCCAAAAACGACAGCCCTGTTTATCCTAACATGAATAAATCAATACCGCTTGTTTTCACACGATCTCGTACACCTCGTAACCCATGGAGCCGGGAACGACGAGGGAATCGAACTTGGAGGACCAGCGTTTCATCTCCCCTGTCTCGGACATGCGCTCCGCCCACGCCTCCTCGTACTCCCCGAAGCTCTGAAACTCGTACTCGCGGATGATCTCGGGGGCACCAGGCGATGCGAGCTTGCGCACGTACATTCTGGCAGCGGCAGCGACTCCCTCCTTTTTCATGAGCTCGTCTCGCTCCTTTAAAAGCTCGACCGCATCGCCCCGCTTGCCGCGCTGGATTGCCATTGATACGCGCACTACTATCATTGCTTTTTCTCCTTTTTTCTTTGTCTTTAACTTTACCCTTTTTATTGTATGTCCTGCTACAACACTGTCAACGGGAATCGCTTAACTGCCGCAATATAATCCTTGAAACCCGGTAACGCCTCCTGTTACACTGTTATTAAACGGAGGCGCCTATGAAACTCCTGGAAGAGACGAAGGTCATTCCCGATGTTGACGAGCTCCTCGACGTGATACGACGCGATAGGCGGCCGAAAAGGGTTCATCACATCGAGCTCTTTCTCGATGCCGAGATAAAGGACGTGATCTGCGAGCGATACGATATAGCCGGCGATTTGAATAGATCCGATCCCTTTTACTACATGAAACGAGAGATCAGGCTGCACGAATTCCTGGGGTACGACGTGTTCCGCTTCGAGTTTCTCCCCCACGCAGCACACTTCGACATCCCTTTCGTCGATGCAGGCGACACCACATCGATCGGCAGCCAGCAGCGGGGGACACGCGAGTGGACCGAGGAGCATGAGGGACCAATACAGTCATGGAAGGAATTCGAAAACTACAAATGGCCATCTGTCTCCGACATCGACCTCTTAGCACTCGAGTGGTTCGAGAAAAACCTCCCTGAGAACATGGGTGTCTTCGATCTCACCGCACACATCCTCGAAATGATCTCCTTCCTGTTCGGCTACGAGACGATGTGCTACAAGATCGTTGACGAGCCCGACCTCGTGGGCGCGGTGGCTGAGCGGATAGGCCGCTTCTATGTCGATTACACGAAGCTTATGTGCGGCTTCGACTGCGTTCCTTTGGTCTGGGGCTCGGACGACATGGGATTTAAAACGAGCACCCTTGCCTCCCCCGATTTCTTAAGAAAAACAGTGCTGCCGTGGCACAAAGCTTGTGCCGACGCCGCACACGAGAGGGGCAGACCATACCTACTTCACAACTGCGGGAACCTGGAAGCGATCATGGAGAACTTCATCGAGGATGTGGGGATCGACGGCAAGCACTCGTTTGAGGACTCTATCATGACGGTGACCGAAGCATTTAAAAAATACGGCGGCCGCATTTCAATCCTCGGCGGCATAGACGTGGACTTTCTCTGCAGGTCTGATGAATCATCTATACGAAAGCGCGTTCGGGAAACTCTCGATGTGTGCATGCAGGGCAAGGGATACTGTTTAGGAACAGGTAATACGGTGGCGAACTATATGCCTGTAGAAAATTACCTGGTGATGCTCGACGAGGGGCGGAGGTATTCCTTTTAGATACAGACCAAAAATTGGGGATTGATTAATGTATTATTTTGGTAGTATAATAGTAGTATGAAACAAAAAACTTCTATTACAATAACAGAAACGCTGTTGCGAGAAATTGACAAATTAATCAAAGATTCCGGTAACAGGTCCGCATTTATTGAAGAAGCCGCATGGTACTATCTCAATCAAATTAATAACGACGAAAGAGACAGAAACGATTTAAGTATCATAAATAGAAATTTCAGGTACTTAAACGAAGAAGCCGGTGATGTTCTTTCCTATCAGGTCGAGTTGTGAAACGGGGCGATCTATACCGGGTTTATAAAGCGACGCGGCATAACACAAAAAAGTATCGTGTTTTCGTCGTAGTCAGCAGACAGGTACTTATTGATTCAAAATTCTCTACGGTAACCTGTGCACCGGTTTATACTTCATATCACGGTTTATCCACCCAGGTCCATGCCGGGATCTCCGAAGGATTGAAGCACGACAGCTCGATCCACTGCGACGAGCTTGTCAGCATCCCTAAGACCAGGCTTACGGATTATATCGGTACACTATCGAAGAAAAAAATGATCGTCCTCAATAGAGCCCTTGCCGTAGCACTCGAAATCGAATGATACGGGAAATCGGACACCTAATTCTTATGTACATCTACCTCACCTTAATCGACTAAGAAAGCAGGTGTTCGGTATGACCGAATAAACAGCATGAGCCGCATTTTCCCCTTATATTCTCCCCTTTACATCCATAAACAGATGTGACAATATAGATTCACCTGGAAAAAGTAAAATACTCAGGCATTAAATGCGTTCAGTATTACCGGGACAAACAACCGTAAAAAATGGAGAGGATGATGGAGAAATCAATCGCAATAATAGGTGCCGGGATTGCAGGGCTCTCCGCCGGGATCTACGGAAGGGCCAACGGCTATAAAACCACGATATACGAGCTACACGACAAGCCCGGAGGTCTTTGCACCTCGTGGAAGCGCAAGGGGTACACATTCGACGGGTGCATCAACTGGCTCGTGGGAAGCGCGCCTGGCGGAGGCATGAACCGGATGTGGCAGGAGATCGGCGCCCTTCGAAATACAAAAATAGTCGATCACGAGGAGTTCACGAGAGTTGAGAACAGAGAGGGGAAGCAGTTCATACTCTACACTAACATCGATAAGCTCGAAAGGCACATGAAAGAGCTTTCGCCGGGTGACATCGGGCAGATCGAGAAGCTCACAGGAACGCTAAGGAAGTTCACCAGGTTTGCCACTGCTACAGGCGATATGGATGAAGATAAAGGCACCATTGCGAAACTGGCCGCAGGTTTCCGGATGATCCCGTATCTCGGCGAGTTTAAAAAGTACTCTAACCTTACCATCAAAGAGTTTGCAGGGGGCTTTAAAGATCCTTTCCTTCGAGACTCGTTCGAAAACTGTATCGGGATGCCTGATTTCCCGATGACAGGAATGCTCATGACAGTCGCATGGATGCACAACCGGGACGCAGGCTATCCTGTGGGAGGGTCTCTGGAGTTTTCGAAGAGGATCGAGAAACGCTATCTCGACCTAGGCGGTGAGATCAGGTATAAAAGCCCTGTAGAGAAGGTAATCGTAGAAAACGATCACGCGGTCGGGGTACACCTCTCAGACGGAACCGAAGCAAGGGCAGAATACGTCATCTCCGCCGCAGACGGCCACAGGACGATATTCGACATGCTCGAAGGTAAATATGTAAACGACGAGATCAAAGGGTGGTACAGGGACCTTCCGATTTTCAGAGGCAACGTCCAGGTCTCTATCGGGACAAAACGCGACCTTTCGGATGAGCCCCCCATGCTCTTCTTCCCGCTCGAAGAACCGATCCTCGTAGCGGAGGAGAAGAGGGAGCCGATGGCATACCATCACTACTGCTACGATCCCACCCTGGCGCCGAAAACAAAGTCCGTCGTGCTCGTGTTATTCGACTCGGACTATGAATACTGGAAGAAGCTTTCAGCCGACAGTGCCGCATATAAAAGCGAAAAGAAACGGATCGCCGACACGGTTATCAGTATCCTCGATAAAAGGTGGAAGGGTTTCGCGAAGGACGTGGAGGTTGTCGACGTCGCAACACCCCTCACCACCGAGAGATACACAGGCAACTGGAAAGGCTCCATGGAGGGCTGGCTTTTCACAAAGGAAACCATGAAGATGTCCTTCGGCAAGGGAATGCCGAAAACCCTACCGGGACTGGATAACTTTTTCATGGCCGGCCAGTGGGTCGAGCCGGGCGGCGGCCTCCCTCCTTCCGCGCAGTCAGGCCGCAAGGTGATAGGGATGATATGCAAGAAGGATGGGAAGAAGTTCAGTTCACCGGGTGTATAGTCCTCCGGAACGGCCCGCAAACCTTTATTCCTCGATTTATCGCATATTCAACCGTATTTTATCTCAGGCTTTGATTAAACCGGAAACCCAAGGGACATGAACACAGAACAGCTTCTGAAAAAGATCGGAATCGACCCCGGCAATTACGATGATCTCCACATCATCAGGCTCTTCTCATCCTTCGTCGCCATATCGAACGGCAAGGTCATCAAGATCACAGACCCGTCCATGACCTACTGCCCGCTCGCCCGGCAGCTGTACCGACACATACCGGTCCCGGATCCGCCTGACCGGGAGACGATAAAAAGGCTTATAAAACAGGGGATCGAGGAGAAGATCGCGAAGCTCGGGTTTTTCACCGCCGATAGAAAGATCGAGCATAACAGGATCGCCATACCGTACGGCGCCTCAGAGATCCTCATGTACGCCCTGAAAAAAAAGGCGATCGATGCAGCTGTTGTTGCGTGCGACGGCGCAGGGAGCGTTATAGCTTCCACTCCGGAAGTCGTCCAGGGGATCGGGGCGAGGATGAACGGCATGTTCTACACCTCCCCGATACCACGGCTCATAGAAAGGCTCGAGAGGCTCGGCAGCCCGGCCCCCTTCAAAGACGCGAGGATTGACCAGATCGGAGCTGCCAAAGAAGCGGCACGGCTCGGTTATAAAAATTTCGCAGTTACGGTCAACGGTTTCATGGACGAAAGGCTGGAAGAGTTCCGGAGGATAGAGGAGAAATATGGCGTAACCATCACAATCTTCCTCGTGTGCTCTACCGGAGTATCGAGCGAACGCGCGATGGAGATCCGCGAACACGCGGATGTGGTGTGGAGCTGTGCGTCCGAAGAGGTGAGGAGCATGGTGGGACCTGAAGCGATCCTCCAGATCACACGTAAGATCCCGGTTTTCGTGCTCACACAAAAAGGCCTCGATGCAATAAGCGCCTACTCGAGCGACATGGATCTCATCCGGAATCTCGGCCCTTTGAAACAGCACTTCATCGCAGGCGACTGCAGGGGAAAGAAGATATCGATGGGGAAGTTTTTGACCTATCTCAGCGAGGCGAGCCTTCCAGTACGCTCTGACGACGAGCCGAGATTCATGTTATCGTAAAGCCTTAAAAACCCCCATTTTTCTTATTATTTACTTTGATTTGTGAAAAATGAGGGTTAGGATCCGAATACCCGACAGTGGTTCTCGTCGAAACACTTTAAGCGGTTTAGTTCTGAGGGCGGGCATCTCGGTGAAGACCGAAGGTCACGCGGGAGCAAGCACCTCGCCGAGGGACTCCATCGGCACGCCTGCGGCGTTCGCCTCGTCGGTATCGATGTGCATCTCGAGCGCGGATGTGTCCGTGACCCTCACGAGCACTTCTTCGCCTATCGTCGTGCGGTCGCCCTTGAGGCGGACGTTCACCACATTGCCGTTCTTCAGGCCGAAATCTTCTCCGTCATCGGGAGTCATATGGATATGACGCCACGCCCTTATGACGCCCCTTTCGAGCGTTACTTTTCCGTTCGGCCCCCTGACATCTATTCCGGGCGTATCGTCGAGCTTTCCCGATTCTCGGACCGGCGCATGTATTCCAAGCTTGAACTGGTCGGTACCCGAAATCTCCACCTGTGACGCCGATCTCGGGGGCCCGAGCACCCTGACACGCTCGATCGTTCCCTTCGGTCCTTCGAGGACAACCGTCTCTTTAGCCGCATACTGTCCCGGCTGCACGAGATCCTTCCACTTTGTGAGCTCATAGCCCGGACCGAAAAGAGCCTCGACATGCTCCTGCGTAAGGTGTACGTGACGGTTGGAAATGTGGGCGGTGACGTTCCCCAGTATCTCTCCCGCAGGAACGGCGGCTTTGCTCCTGCACGAAAGCTTCGGGCTTTTCTTCACCTGTTCTACGGCTTTTACTATTCTTTCTCGTATGAGCTCGCTGTACTCCTCCCGGTAGCTGTCCAGCTGGCTCAGGAGAGATTCCATATCGCTCATGTATCGTGCGGCAAGCTTGTTGAGCGATACAGCAACAACGTTCGCCCTGCACTGATCGCAGCCGCAGCCATCATTCTCACTGATGATAGGATCAACCTCCTCTTCCACGAGGAGCTCCATGACGTTGAGAGGATCGAACTGCGAGGAAAGCGGACGCCTGATGGCGGAGACCCGGCGTATGAGCTGGAGTTTGTACGCCCTGTCGATCTGCTCCTGTGTGCAGATCCCTTCTTCCACGAGGACCTCCCCGAGCGGCGCGAGAATATCCAGGTGGGCTTCCATCGCTTCATCGAGCTGCTGACGCGTCACGTATTCAAGCTCGAGCAGGATCTGCCCTATGGTGTTGGACCTTATATATCTGTCACGCTGACGGTGCAGGGCATCGGAAACTTTCGTCGCTGTGCTGACCCCGGACTCTACCATGACTTCCCCGAGCCTTAGCGGCACGTTGACCTTTTTGTACTCCTCCTGGAGCTTGAGTGCTTCTTCCAGCTTGTCCTCCGATACTCCGTCTCCCTTGGAAAGCAAGCTCCCAAGTCTCTCACCTGGGCCATCCTTCATAATGTCCCTCCCTTCACCGACAAGGCATCTGAAAAATAAGATAGATACACGGTAACCCACAAAGCCAAGTTTGTCAAGCAGGAGGTAAAGGGAGCGGAACCCTCCTGTAATCGCTATTTCAGCCAGAGGTGGATCGGCCTGTTCACCCCTTTCGTCCTGAAGGGCAGTTTTACCTTCTGCCCTTCTGCTGCAGATCTGTATCCCGCATAGAGCGCCTCCTGAACGACCCTTCCGGCATTATCCTGAACGATTCGGCAAGGAAGTCCGCCTCGAACCGGGAACCGATGATTCCGACCTTTACTCTTCCTTTTCCCGGCATCTTCCCCCTATTGATAACGCATTACTGCTTTAGCTTGATCTTCCCTACTGCAAAAAGCATGATCGCAGAAAAGATAATGAACGGAATGCTCAGGTACTGCCCCATGGTCAAAGGACTGGATGGGTCCAGAGTGTGGTACTCTTTCACGAACTCAACGAGGAATCGGAGTATAAAATACATGAAAAGGAAAAGATAGAGAATACACCCATCCTGCAGTTTTTCCTTTTTCCTTTTAAAGACAATCCACAGGGTAAGAAACACGATAATTCCTATTGCCACCTCATAGAGCTGAGAGGGGTGACGGAAGACAGGAGCCCCTCCATCCGGCTCCCGGAACCGCATGAATTTGACGGCCCACCGGACATCCGTCGGCCTGCCAACGATCTCCGAATTGAAAAAGTTACCCAGTCGAACGAAACTCGTTGCTATAGCAACCGGTATCGATGCTGCATCTGCTACCTGGTAGAAAGTCACTGGGTATATCCTTGTGAACACAAACACCCCAATGATGAGTGCTATCGCCGCTCCATGACTGGCGAGTCCCCCCTTCCAGATCATCAGTATCCTGATTGGGTGTGAAAGATAATACCTTGGGTAATAGAAGAACACGTGTCCGAGCCTGGCGCCGACAATGACGCAGATGAAAATTGTAATAAAAAGGGGAGACAGGTAATCCACGTTTATACCTTTCTCTTTGAAAATTCTGTAAAGCAGGAAAAGGCCCAACAGGAACGCACACATGAAAAGCAGACTGTAGTACCGGATTGAAAAACGCCCCACCGTAACAATCACGGGTGAAATGTTGTGTACAAACATATGTTTCTCCTTCTAACAGGTATTTCCCCAAAAGCAGTACAAATTATGATAGCATACGCTGAAAAAAAATTATAACTGCGGGTTCGAAGCGATATGCTCTTTTACAAGTCATAAGACTTTCCTGATTGAAGCGCAGCTTCAACGGGCTCGCCCCTCTCCCCCAGGGAGGGGGCAGCAGGCCATTAAAAGCATAGTATCAACTCATATTTTCTGAACGATCTCTGAACCACATATTACGCTTTTTCTCTGTTCCGCTCGAAGTGCTGGTTAACCTGATACATAAAGGTTCGCACAGCTGCCTCCCTCCCGGGCTGCACACTTACATCACACGGCACATCCAGATATGGGATCCGCAGCCTGTGTGTCAGAGGCTTTACAATAGAGGAGGTGATAGAACCGGGCATACAGGTGAAGGGGTAAACGTTGACCACACCGTTGTACCCCTGCCGCGCATACGAGAGGATCCCGGCGATGCTTAGACATGCCTCTGTGCCGACATCGAAGCTGAACACATCCTCCCTGTTGAGAATTTTTTCGAGCCCTGCCACGCGGTGATCGGTGGCGATATCAACAAATCTCATCAGCTTTTTATAAATCCGCCGTTGAACAAACTGTTCATAGAGAAGATTGCTCTTGAAAGTGATCATTTTTTTTATGTTGCCGATCATCTTCCGTACACGGAGCTGCTTCGTGTTCAAAGCAAGATCGGTCTTTGCTTCTCTCAGCCTGTGGTAGGATATATAGTTTACCCATTCGGCAAATGATGTGTTTACCACCTCGGCTCCGTATCTCTCCAGAGTACGAACGATATCGTGGTTTGCCTGATCATGGGCCCTGAGATATATTTCACCGACGATACCTACAAACGGCTTGCGGGGAATCTCCGGATCGATGATCTCGATAGCTTTCCTCATAATGGTTTCGAGTTTATGAGTGATCTCGGTACGTAGATTGTGTTTCGACCCCGAGGTCTCGAATACCGATTCCATTTCATGCATAGCCGCTTCCATAAGATCATCGGTCATTCCGGGGGACCTTTCGTACGGCCTGATCCTGAAGGTCAGCCTGTCAAGGAGATCTCCAGCCAATATTGAGAGATACGCCGCCTTTCTCATACTTGTGGTCTTGCCCGGATCAATCATCCCGTCGAGTGAATAATCGTTTACAGAAGTGATATACCCTATCTTCATTCTCCTGAGTGCAGGAAAGGAATCGAGAACGATACGCTGGTATTTATTGTACATCCCGAATCGGCAGGGACCGTCAGACTCAGGCATGAGATATATGTAACCCTCAGCATTGAAATTACTCCCGAGCCTTTCTTTTTCACACAGCATGAAATGCAAAATATCCCCTGTTGTGATAAGGCATGGGAGGCATTCCTTTCCTGATGTGTAAGCCTTTCCGAGATCAAGCCCTTTATAGGTATCCAGAGCCTTTGCATTGATCCCGAAACTCCTGAATGCCGCGGCCATGAGATACGTCGCATTCCTGTAGAGCTGAGGCATCAGGAGGGCCTTATTCTTTGCATTAAATACACCGATACCGCTATTCAACGACTGAAAGCGGGTCAGTTTCTCCGATTCCATCTGCTTCTGCCTTTGCCCGGTAGACCGGGAGCAATTGATCGCAACGCATAGCATTTATAATCACATTCTTGAAAGCTTCGAGCCTTGTCATCACACCAGCTTCGGCAGTATGCTCATCAAGTTCGAGAACCAAATAGGGCTTGCGGCCCATTATATGCTTGTAGAAATGTTCCAGAAAGGAATCAACGCCGCAGCTGAAGTTCGTCAGGTGAAGGCCGAAACAGTTCGTACGGTATTTTACATAACCGGCTGTCTTCAGAATCCGGACTCCAATTCCCCAGTATATTTTCGGAAAATCGGTGACGTTCACAGCACCCGCATCAACGAAATCCATTGGGAGCGCTGTGATACCGATCTTAGAAAGGTGATGGCCCAGTCTCAAATTCAGCCTTTCGTCATAAAGGTTATAAGGCCTCCCCGTCACGATGACTACAGGCTCATCGGGATCATGAAGGCTTAGTATCCGGTCTCCTTTTCGGTAGAGCTCCCTTATAAAATCATTATTGACATTGCATGCATGTTCCAGGGCCTTTTTGATGCTCGATCTCGTGACACCGAGTTTTGACCCTATCTGCTTCGCGATCTCAATGGAAAGGGTACTCACATCATGTTTCAAGTGGATGACCGGACTCAGGATCGACGATGGGTCAATTTCCAGTGCCGCGCGGACCATATAGGCATTGCTCTGCACCATGGGGCAATAGTAGCCGGCCTCCTTCGGCTCCGGTGTATGCAGGTTGATTATGCTCGGTAAAAAGAGGTATCTCGTCTTGCCTGCGAGCTCGTGAATATGCCCGTGAGAAACCTTCACAGGATAGCAGGCCTCGCACTCGACCCTCTCTACCCCCTTTGTCGAGATGTGAATGTCCGTCGGAGGCGAGAACACGAGCCTGTATCCGAGCCGATCAAAAAAATGTGCCCATAACACTCCCGAGTCCAGACCATATAACGTTCTCTGCATTCCAATGGTGGGCCGCCCATCGACCTCCATCAAAGGTTCACCCGTGTATACCGTGTGCACACCATCGATATACCTACTCCATATCTCCTGCCTCAAAGAGAAGTAGTTCTTTTTTATCTGTTCTCCCTCTCTTGCCATCTCATAGCGGCCGCACTCTCCTCCCCAGACTGTTTTGCGTCCTCCGAAACTGTAGATTTTAAGCTTACACTGATTGTGGCATTGAGGGTTTGCGCAGCAGGTTTTTTCGGTGTGCTCCATCCTGTCATTTATTGCGCTTTCCAGACCCCTGAATATGGAGGTACTCCTGCGCTTCGATCTCATCTTTTCCTGCACGCTGATAGCGGCGCCATAAGCTCCGAATACCTCTCTGTGCTGCGGGACGACGAGAGCGCTGCCGAGCACCTTTTCAAAGGCGGCGACAACGCCTTTGTTCAAAGACGTACCTCCCAAAAACATAATCCTCTTGCCTATCCTTCTCTTTCCCACCACCCTGTTCAAATAGTTGTATACAATAGCATAGCACAACCCGGCTATCAGGTCTTTCTTGGCCACTCCTTTCTGGTGATACGCCTGCAGGTCCGATTCCATAAAAACCGTGCAACGATCGGCAAGCTGTACAGGTGATTTCGATGAAAGTGCTATATCCTGAAACTCACCGACTATATTGATTCCATATTTGTTTGCGAGCTCGTGTAAAAAACTTCCTGTCCCGGCGGCACAGACTTTATTCATATCGAAATCCAGTGGAGACGAGTTGGAAATAGAGATATATTTCGAATCCTGCCCGCCGATTTCAAATATTGTGTCAATAGTGGAGTCGGCCTCCAAGGCTCCTCTCGCATGTGCGGTAATCTCATCAATAATAAGGTCTGCATTTAAAAAGTCCCCGACAACGTATCTTCCGGACCCTGTGGTCGCGGTACCGGCGATCTCGGTCTTATCGCCTAATTCCCGACGAATCAACCCGAGCATGTTCTGAGTGACGTTGATCGGCCTGCCCCGCGTCAGTACATAGTGCTTATGAACAATAGCACGGTCCTCGTCCAGCAGTACGTATTTTGTGGTTGTGGACCCGATGTCGACTCCCAGATATACCCGAATCCTCCTGCTGCTTTTCCTTAACGGAAGATCATTTTCATCTGAGAATAGGGTCCGATTCAATGCCAGCCTCGGGGCCACTGGAAAAGAGAATTTCTTGCCCGCACCGAGGGACTTAAGCTCGTCGAGACCCGCCTTTCTCCCTTCACCGGCTTCAAGGGCCTGGAGGGCCACACCGAGCGCTCCCAGTGATGTGCTGTGCTCCGGAACAGTGAGTGTCGGCAGATAGCATTTCAAGGCCTTCATTTGAATCTCATTTTTTGAAAGCCCGCCGATAAAAATCACAGGATCGTACAGAGTACGGGAGGAGATAATAGTGCTCATGTAGTTTCTTGCATTACCGACGTGAAGGCCGTAAATAATATCATCAAGCCGTTCTCCCCTGTTTTGCAGGTGTATCATATCGGTCTTTGTAAAGACTGTGCATCGGCATGCCACATTGGCAGGGTTTTTGCTCTCCAGGCCGAGTCGGATGAAGTCGTATAAAATGGCATCAATGTGTTTTTGAGAGATATCTACCTCTTCCGTGTACAATGACGTAGCTATTCTCTGGGCCTGCTGATCGATAAAAGAACCCGTGCCCGAGGCGCAAGGCCCATTACAGTTGAAGTACTCGAGCTCCCAGGTTCCATTGTGGTGTACAATTTGAAAAATAGCCGTGTTCTGACCGCCCATCCCGATAATAGTCCTTGCATCAGGCTGAACGGCCAGGGACCCCAGGATCTGACTTATTGTTTCATGTTCAAAGAGAACGCCCAATCTCTCACTGAATATTTGGCCATGGCTTCCCGTAAATGAGATCGAAGCAACATTCTCCATTCCGTATTTTTCATATATATCCGAAATGATGCCCAGCACACACTCTTGTACCCGTCCCAAATGACGTGTGTAAGGAAACTCATTGACGATACTTCTCTCCGAATCGATTATCAAGCAGTTCAGGCTCACCGAACCTGCATCGATTCCGACATGGAGGTTGCTCATGGTATCTGACCGTTTTCTCATGTTCTGATATATGCTTTTACTATGTCTTATTATATAGGAAAGCGTACAACATTTCTTCAAAAAATGCTATCTCGAGACAATATTTACAGAAGCGTAACACCCGTTTCTCACAAATCTCCGTAAATATCGGGAAATAGGTTTTGTGGTTTTCTCACCATAAACTCATATAAATAGTACAAGGTCACCATTTCATCCTATTTGTGAGAAAACCGCACAGTACATAAGTTCAACAACCGAGAGATTATGCAGAGGAATGTGACGCGGGAAAGAGTTATATTGTGAACCGTATGAAAATCAGCCGTATGCACACTGGAAATCAAGCGCAAGGCGTTTATATCTATATTGCCAGCGCATTGCGGCGCTTAGAAACCTCCGCCAGCAGGGTGTACCACCCCATGAGAAAGTCGTTTCGAAAAAGCTGTACCGGACCGTAGTCCACATACTCCTCTCGTTTCAGGCCGTCATCGTGATAGGCCTGTCTGAATACTTCGAATTTGTCACATAATTCGTCGATCACGGCTTGAGTGGTCTCGGCGTCGATACGCGATACAACAGGCCCATCCTGCCTCATGAGCGCATCTGCGTCCTTCCAGTTGATTGTAATGTGAACATCGCCTCCCACGAACTCCGTAAAATGATACAGGGGCCGGACACCGCCGCCGAGCATGACGGTCCTATAGCCTCTTTCCTTGATGAGGCGGTACTCTTTTCGGGCAACCGCACACCCTGCCTGGGAAAGCACCTCAGGGCCGATTTCAACCCCGGTGGGTTTGGAAAATCTCTGGAGAGAATCATCGAAGATACCTGTGATATGAGTAACGAAAAAGGGCTGGGGGTTCTCCGACCTCTCTGCCGCCTTTTCATACATCTCGCACATGTCGACGATCTGGGCTATTGAAAATACCTCTGTTGCGCAGATAGGAATGTTCTCTTCCACGCACCATTCGATGGCCTGCATCCCCCCGTATATTACGGGAATCTTAACCATATGGTTAGGGGACAGTTTCCGGTTACTGTGAACTGCATTCAATTCATGACAGCCCCTGTGTTATCGTCCTTACGAGGATCGTCCTGAACGGTTACATACCCCTGACGTCCTTCGCTTTCCTCAAAAAGAGGCAGGAATTTTTTTATAAGCCGCTGCGCCGCAATCTGGTAGACCTGAACAGCCGCTTCATCGTGGTCCATCCTCTCGTTCAGGAGTACGTCATCGATAACACCCTGGATATATTCCGGGTCACTGGACAGAAGCTTCTCGCAGTACTGCGGATTTGTGGTGCAGTTGATCGCCCCGGCGGCGATTGCTCTGTCACAGTCTTCTCCTGAGGGATTGTTGATTCACATCCTCGTCGGGCTCACCTCATACAGTCGATGGAAGTATCCTTTTCCCATTATCGTTCTCCCCTCAAATGTGATGAATCTCCTTAAGACATCTATGTTGAACGTGTGTTATTTATTATTATGTTTACAGTTACGAGTCAATGTTGCTCTAATCTTCGTTACACAAATAAGATTTCAAGATACAATGTCTGCTATCATTCAGCAACGTCTCTGTCCCTGTTGTGTTCCTTGAGGTATGTTAAAAATTGTAACAGTTCAAGTTCTCTCTATATAAGGTATCATAAGCGGCCCCTCAGGCAGGACACAGATACTCGCCTTCGGGCCGTACTTTGCTAAAAGGTCCTCTACTGTAGCTTCGATGGACGAAGAAACGAAAAGCTGGGCTTTTTTTATCTGCTCATCAGTCAGGTTGTTGCTTCGAACGAAAACGTCCGCTTTGATCTGGATCTTCGCCTGGATCTGGGCCTGCCACTGGTCCCGCTTCTTTTCACCTGCATTGCGGATCTTTTCCAAGACTTCCTGCGGGCTTTTCGACTCTCCTAGCAGCCTGCCGTACAGCCCATGCTCGGGGACCCCGTCCCAGCAGTCGGCCGCGACTATTATTGCTCCCCCTTCCTTTACGATCTGCGCGGCTGCACTCATCCCCTTCACGGACTGGTAGAGGTTCAGGTCGAGAGGATAGCCTGAGTTGGACGTAACCACAATGTCGAACGGCCTGGGCACAGGCACCATTGAGAAGGTCCGCGCGAAACCACACCCTTTAGCGTGCGCAGACCGGACATCTCCTGCGAATACGCCGGTAACCTCTTTGTCCTTGTTCATTGTCACGTTCACTAAAAAGCAGCTTCCAACCTTGCCGACGGCCTCGGCTATCTCTTCTGCTATGGGATTGCCCTCAGTTACCCCCCACACCGACCGCTCATGATCGAGCCTTTGTGCGGAATGATTGTTCATTATCGTATCAAGCCCCGCCATTCCCGGAAGGACCGCCTTTCCACCTCCTGAAAACCCGGCAAAAAAATGGGGCTCTATAAATCCTGTCAGGACCTTGAGATCACATTCGTAAAGCTCCCGGTTGATCCAGAGCTCGTTCCCAAAGGATGAAGTTCCTACTTTTATCTGCGTGCTCTTATCCTCACACCTGTTCTGAACAATTCTAAACCTCTTTACTGCAGAATCTCCAAGTATCCCCGAAAGCTCCTGTTCGCTGTTCTCCCTGTGCGTGCCGAGTGCGATGAACAGCGTGATATCACCGTCCGGGACTTCCTCCAGCTCTCCGAGGATTGCAGGCAGAATGACACTGTACGGAGTGGCCCGGCTGATGTCGTTGATTATTATGCCGATCTTATCCGCGCTTCCGGCAAGCTCTTTCAGCGGAGATGAAAGGACAGGGTCCTGCATTGCTTGCCTCAGTGCCTTCCCGGGGTCCGCAAGCCCTTCTACATATTTCGGATGAACAACGGTAATTTCAGGCCCGTCAGGAAACTCAACCTCCAACCCTGTCTTGCCATATGCTAGCTTCACTGTCATTGATATCCCGCCTTAATAGTATGTGCTGCGCTTTTCATAAAACGTGGGATCCTCTTTATCTTAGAACAGGCTTCGATGTCCCGGGGAAACCTACTCATCGTCAAACGTTCTTGATAGTTTCGAGGTCCCCTGTTTTAGCTGCCTTTAGGATCGGTCCCATATATTCATCCACCATATCGGCCGTCAGGGCGACAGGCATGTTCTCCAGCTTCATTTTTAATTGAGGATTCTTGGCTGCAGTAAGCGCACGCTCAATATGCTCCTCGGTAAATCCCGGTACTTCGCCGAGAGTCGTGGGAAAACCTATATCCTTTGCGAAATCTATCATCGCGCGGGCTACGATCATTCCGAGGTTTCGTCCTTTCACCTCTTCCAGGTCCTCTTCTATGTATCTTGCCTTTTTGTAGATCTTTCCGACGAGCCTCAAGGGGTCCTCTATCTTCGGGGCAAAAAACACCGTATAGTAGGGATTCATGATGGCGCACGCCCTACCGTGGCTCAGCACATCGACAAGTGAGAAACTCGTGAGGTGGCCGCCGTTTGTACCTCCGATCATTATGGCATAGCCTCCAAGGTCGGTTGCAAGGCCCAGTGCTTCCCGCCCTTCCGGGTCTTTTGAGTTTTTCAACACCCTAGGCAGGTAGTCGACGACGAGGCTGATAGTTTCATTCGCGACCTCTTTTACCTTCTCATAATTCGGCTTGTTGACAGCCCCATAAAGAACCTCCAGCGAATGAGCGATCCCGTCAAGTGCACCGTCAGCGGTCAGACTGAGAGGAGCGGAAAAGGTCACAGAGTAATCGAAAATGGAATACAGAGGAACAACGGCTTCATCAACGACAAGCTTCTTCTGTCCGGTTTTGAGGTCCGTTATGTTCGAGTATTTCGTAAGGTGGGCCCCGGAGCTTGGGGCGGTCTGGATGGCTATATGGGGCAGCAGCTTTGACCCGGTCTCCTCTATCTTCTTGGTAACCAGACCCGTGCCGAAATAATCCTCAATGTGTCCGCCCAGAGTGTACAACACCGAAGCAGACTTCGTTACGTCTATTGTACTTCCCCCGCCGAAGCTCACCACGACCTCAGGGCTCAGCCTCTTCAGCTCGTCGGTGATCCTCGCCAGGTCCTCACGCGGCGCATTCGGGGCGGCACCTTCGATTTCGCCGATGAGCGTGACTCCTGCGTTCTCCAGCGAATCCTTCACCGTATCCACCAGCGACTCTCCGCCGGGAAACACGGCATACACGAGCGCCGCTTTTCTACCGGACTTTCTGACTATATCTCCTGTTTTCGATAAAACGTTCAATCCATATGTATATCTGTCACCCTTGAACTGCTTCAGAAGCTCGCGCGCATTCCTGAAATCCGCCATATCACTTCTCCTCTGTGTTCCTTTATGAAATGATAATTTCATAATTTTACAGTTTACTAAAAGCTTCTCAATAACACATCCTATCGCTATTTCTCAGCTTATTTCGTAAAAGGCTTCCATAATAACAGGAATTCCTTCTCGAAAAACCACTACATTATCAGTAAGAATCCATTCTGTTTCATTTTAAGATTACTACCCTGCATACCGTGCTAAAGAAAAAATGTTTTCCACCGGTCAAGCCAACTCCGCCAGCAAGAATAGACCAAGGAGTAGTGGTATCTAAGCTTATAAAATGTTTGAAAGTTTATCTTTTGTCGAGAATATATTTCTTATATAGAGCTCTCTAAGGTGGATTACTTTAATAGCAGCCTGTAGTGTGGTGATTTTCTAGATCTGTTTTGTATTCACAATAATTATCGAGGAAATAGTGGGACAATGAAAGCATAGAAATTGATAAAACATATTGGGATTAAGTCACCATCAATCTTTCGCCTTCATTAACGAGGATATTCCTCTACTCTCCCCTGAGGTATTGTCTCTTTTAATATGCTCTAGACTTTCAATGATCCGACCGATGAGCATATCCTCGGTTTCCCAATCAATAAAGATATCGACCTTGTCGATGACGTTCTTTGCAGATCTTTTATATTTGCCATCCCTGGACAGGACCATAAGGGCAATATCCGGATTGAGGTGTTTTAGGGCATGGTTGCCTTCGAAAATGATACCATCATATCCCTGCAATCTATGTATTACTTTCTCAACGGCAGTTGAAACGAACTTCGGCCTCGCTTTAACCCAGAGGACTTTTTCTGCACCGGCTGAAAGAAGCCGCCCTGTATCCTTTCCAAGCACAGCTATCACTTCAGAACTGTCTTCGATTACATAATTTTCATCCAGTGACGAACACACACCGCACGTATCATCCATTCCGCGCGGGCATCTGTGCTTTTTACCGCCGACACACGCTGTTACTTTACATGCAACCCAGTTTTCTAAACGCGAAAGCAGTTTCTCGGATAGGGTTGTTTTTCCCACTCCACTCATCGCACCTGTAATACAGATGATTTTCATTCTCTTCCTACTCATAAAAACTATTACCGTTCTTGAAATAAATATCGTTGTCCGATCGCTTCGTGATCCCAAAGCGTGAGTTATAACAACGATATATTTTAAGAAGGTGCTATCCCGTTAATTACTGAATATCAATGTACATAAACATGATTTAAAAATCAATTTATATCAGCTTACCTGCCCCAAATACCCTATAGTATTGCATAAAAAGCGAGCTAAATAGAAAATTTACTATTCTGGAAACCCCAGATAATAAATGAGTTTGAGCTTTAGATCTTTTATAAGAGAACGGCGACTAATCCATCAAGATTTTAAAGGTCAGCCTCTGAAATTCTAGTTTCCTTATCGGGATTATGTTATATATTTATTTATAAACCAATACGAAATTGTGGTCTATAAGGCTTATCAAAAATCATGACGAGAGGTCCTCTTCGTAATTCGTAAATGGGACTTTTCGATTATGATTTTCATTATTATCTTCATATATCCAAAGAGAAGCTGACAGAGCGTTAACGATAAATGCATAAGGAGAGTACCTCATGGCCTTGAGCAAGAGGGATATCGACATAAACAATGTGAACTGCGACGACTATACAATTGCTGACTTCGTCGACTTTGAGAGCGATGATCTTTTCGAAGTCACAGAGTATTTCTGGGAACTCTATGAGGATGGAGTACGCAAGAAGTATATGGTATACGGCCAGCCCGTGATGAGCGCCCCGGTAGACCAGTTCGACATGTACGATTCGAACACTGATTCTGTCCGCCGATTTCTGAACTTTTGCTCCTATAACTATCTCGGCTACTCATACCACCCTGAGGTGAGAAAAGCAGTAAAGGACTCCATAGATAAGTACGGAACAGGCGCTGTCTCGGCACCGCTTCTCAGCGGTTACTACGACATTACACAGAAGCTCGAACGGGCCATTGCGGAGTTCAAGGGTCACGAGGCTGCGATCGCTTTCCCCACCGGGTACAGCGCGAACCTCGGCACACTTTCCGGGCTCCTCAGACCTGGAGATGCAGCAGTGCTCGACATACTCTCCCACGCTTCGATATACGACGGTGTGCGTCTCTCCGGGGCGGATATCAAGGTCTTCGTTCATAACAACCCGAAGCACCTCGAAAAGGTGCTCAAGGGACTGAAGACAAAGAGGGTTATAGTCTGCCTCGAGGGTGTATACTCAATGGACGGCGACCTCGCCAACCTCCCGGAGATCGTCCCCATATGCAAGAAATACGGGGCAAAGATCCTCCTCGACGAGGCGCACGCGAGCCTCATCTTCGGGGAGAGGGGGGCTGGTGTCGCCGAGCATTTCGGCGTGGAGGACCAGATCGATATCTGCATCGGCACGTTCAGCAAGTCTTTCGGAGCTATAGGCGGGTTCGCGTCCGGAGGGTTCAAGCTCATGACCTATCTCAGGATGTACGCCAGGGCCTATGTTTTCTCCTGCGCAATGGCACCGCATACAGCAGCGGGAATAATGAAGGTACTCGAGCTCTACAGCAAGGACAAATCCGAACGCGAGAAGCTTTGGGAGAATACGAGGTACATGCATGAGAAATTGAAGGCGGCCGGGCTCGATATAGGAAACACGAAATCGCAGGTTATTCCCATAATGGCGGGTGACGACCTCAGGCTTCGGGAGATCTCCAAACGGCTGCAGGAAAGAGGCCTCTATACAGGTGTCGTCACCTATCCTGCAGTGTCCAAGAACAAGACGAGGCTGAGGCTTTCCATTTCGTCCTACCATACCAAAGAGGATCTGGACAAGTGCGTCCAGATCCTGAAAGAGGTATTCGAAGAAATGAAGGACTGGTCACCTCAGAAGTAATTACCCGGCGGGAAAAGACCCTGTTTACTCCTTCACCCTATCATCGGGGAGGAAACAGACGCCGGGATACAGTTCTCTTGCGCACTCGGGGCAAAGCCCGTGGCTGAACTTCGCTTCAGAATGCGAGCTCACATATTCTTCGACCTGCCTCCGCTGCTCCTCAGAATCCCTGATCTTCTTGCAGCGTGCGTATATCGGAATAAATCCGCTGGGGCAGTTTTGACTTTGAAAGTTTCTCTCTTTCCGCCTCGGCAATCTTCCTAACGGTTATATCCTCGCCCGAGCTGAAAGTCCCGATTACTGTGCCTGTTTCGCTTCTGATCACGGTAATATGCCAGGCGATGATCCGCTCCTCGCCGCTCTTCATACGGACCCTGCCCTCAACATATTCGTTCTGTTAGTGCGGTTTTCTCACAAATAGCATAGCAACAGAGCTAAGTAATGATATGATAGTAGGTTGAATTTTCATGTAAAAAATAGAGTTTACAGTGAGAAAAGCGCTAAAATACCCATTCCTTCGTAAAGGAATGGGTATTGACCTTCCTATTACGATTGCACATAAGGAATGGGGATTGAAGCCCACATTTCTTCCGATTACGATTGCACATAAGGAATGGGGATTAAAGCCCCCTATGTCCAAATATTTAAAGAGTTTTGTGAGAAATGGGGGTTAGACCTCTCCCGACAGCACCAGTCAAAGACGATCTCTTTACACATTTCCCGACTATTTACAAAAACAGCATTCTTTTCTTCCTAATTAAATCCACCATACGGCGTAGCTCCCGGCTGTTCGTATTGATTAAAACAGGATACAGCTTTACTAATCCTTGCCCTTCGTCGTTACTACAAAGGTATGGGGAGAATATGCCTTACCGCTATTTATTGCACGGGGAACGATTCTACTTATCGCCGGTGACGACCTTTAAAATCTCCTCGTCGAAATTGTACTCGTTAACGAGGTTGTTGTTAAACCAGATACATCGTACCCAACGGACGGTACCCATCGGCCCCGGTTTCGATTCGCTGATACTCTGTACAGTCATCCTGGGACCGCCGCTCTTCAGCGTCACAATATCGCCTTTCTTGATGGTCTTCTTCTTCTCCATTACCCTCTCCGTGAAGTATTTGAGCCTTGCCGTGAATACCGATCTGGCCGCCTGATTTACGCGCAGATGCCATATATCCGTTTATTATCGACTTCGTATGGTTTTCATGCTTCCATATCCCGACAAGTGCTGGAGCACGCTCTGTGACACTGTCCTTGCCGGAGGGCGGAAAGCCCGTTGCCTTAAAAGAAACAGGGCTCCGGTTCCCCTTAAACCGGGCGGATGAAGTTTTTATTCCCTCTTCCTCAGCGCTACTATTATTGCCTGAAATGGGTGTCAGAGATTATTACTCCTCCCAAAGCATCTTCTCGTAAACATCACCGCGCATAGAGGCTCGGCCTCCGCCGTCCTGCTGCGTCTCAAGATAGGAAAAGCTTTCCGCCAGCCCGGCATCTATTCTCTTCAAACGGCTGAACATCTGTCCTGACACCTCGTAGTCTTCAAGCTCACGATACACCCTGGAAAGGGCCAGCAGTATCTTCGCGTTATCAGGCTCTTTTGTATAGGCCCGCTTATAGAAAGTCAGTGCGCTTTTCATGTCATTTCTGAGGTAGTAGATGTTCCCCAGGTTCATGAGAGCCGGAGTATAATCTTCACTAGATAGGACCTTTTCAAAGGCGGCTATGGCCTTTTCTTCCAGGCCGTATCTGGCATACAGCACACCGAGCCTGTTGAGAGGGTCAGAGCCGTCCCCGGCCCGCTCTATCTCGGATTTCAGTTTCTGCTCCCGGGTAAATATCTGTTTGGAAACGACCCTGTTCACCTCTTTGATATATTCTTCGACCACATGGTCGCCGGAAGGAACGGACACATCCGCGGTGCCGAAGAGGCCGACCGGCTCGTATACGTTCCATGCGTCCCGCGTGGAACAGAACGCGGACGTCTTCCTCGCCGAGTTCTCCCGCCATTCCTTTGCCCCGATCTGCCATGCCTTGAGAAAGCCGCCATCTATCACGGTTATCTCTACGGGCATCCACGTACCGCCGTCCATGAAGATGAAATCCTCCTCGTTCTCGAACAGCTTGCGGGCCTCCCCTGGAGTCATGTCGAGGGAGAAAGAGGGAAGTATATGTCCGGGAATGGTGATGAATGCCGTTTTTATTCCTACGGATTCAAGAAGTGCATTATAGAGAATCGAGAGGTCGTCGCAGTCTCCGGCCCTGTACTCGAGCGTCTGCTTCGGGAACTGAAGAAAATCCACGGCAAGTCTGTTTTTCGAAAACTCGGTATACGGCGTAGTCGGATCGACCACATAGCTCATGCCGTACAGGTCGAGGGCCCTGTGGATCGCTATCGCCATGAGGAGTTTCGGGTTTAGCGCCCTGCTCGTCCTGCCCTTGATCATTCCAGCTATGTTTTTGGAAAACTTGAGCACCGCAGGCTCCTTGGCAGTAACAAATGCGGCCACCTTGCGGTCGTCGTCCCAGGTAATTGCGTTCCGATTGTGTATTCGAATGGTGTCTATAAACTCCCTGCTCTGCGCTGTTCCGTCTGCAGAAAAGTCGACGGTCACCTTTACCGACACCTTATTACCCTCCGAAATCTCGAGCACCCTGTTGGTAAAAAGACCGTAGAGCACCACCTCGCCCTTCTGTCCGCTTTCCAGGCTGTCCGGGCCCTCGCAGAGCTTCGGGTTGTCCATATACTGTTTGATGAAAAGAGTCACCCTGATGTTTTCTATCGGCACGGTCCCGCTGTTGCGCAAAACCGCCCTGCCTATCGCATTTTCGTCGTAATACTTGTAGAACACGGGGTATACAGGATCGAGGCTGACGTCTTCAAGCACTACATCAGGCCCCTCAACCGGGCTGCTCGCGGATTCCATACCGAAGGAACTTTTCGCCCTTTCTGTGAGTTCTCCTCTGAAAGGGTTCTCGTGCATCGTGATTTTATACTCTTTGCCGCTCACCGGGTGGACGAGGACAAAGCTGCCGTAATCGAAGGTAACCCCGTCGTCGCTGAGGCTCTTGCTTGCCCTGACGACTGCGCCTCCCAGCTCTCTCTTCAGTTTTCTCGCTTCAAGCGGAGAAATACTAATGCTTCCGTCCGTACCGAGGATTTTAACATGGTAGGTCCCATTGTCCGCGCCATACGCCCCAAGGCCCCCGAGCTTTATGGTAAGATCAAAGCTCTGCTCCCCCCTCTTCTGTTCTGTAACGTGGAAGTGTTTCTCAGTCATCTGCTGCAGCTTCAGCAGCACATGAAAGCTCAGCTTCTCCTTTCTCATAGAGTACTGGTCCGTGGTCTCGAACTCGTCCTTCTCTGCAGTGAGATGCGGATCGATCTCCTCCATGATACGCCTGCTCGTAATCCTGTCGACTATGAGCTTCTGGGCTGAGGTAAAGGGAAGGCCCAAAGAGTCCATGATCTCCATGACAGGATCGGGTCTCACCCCTTCGAGTTTCCAGAAGATCGCGTTCCTGTCGCTCGACGCTGTAGCAAAGAGCCGCCCGTCAGACCGAAAAGACGCATCGAATACATTGTCATTATGGCGATACACATTGAGTGTTTCTTTCCATCCCTGTGCCGTGCTCTTCCAAACCTTCACCGTTCCGTTTGAAATTGCTCCCGCGAGGTATCCTCCGTCAGGGCTGAAATCGAGGCTCCACATCCCTCCGGATGAATTTTTAATCTCCTGGTCTACTTTGAACTCTTCTCCATCGCGCTTCCAGATGGTGAGCTTGGAGGAGGATCCTGATGCGAGAAGCCGCCCGTCCGGGGAGAAGGCTATGCTGTCGATCCAGTAGGTGTCGTTTTCAAGGACCTGGTCCTGGACGTACCGGTCTTCCATGCGTTTCCAGATGATGATTTTCTTGTCGTTTCCTCCGGATGCAATGTACCGGCCGTCCGGACTGAACCTCACCTCATCGATTGTATCCTCGTGACCTGTCAGAACCTGATGTTTCTCGAATTCGTTTCCGGTCCTCCGCCAGACTATGACCATCTTCTCGGACCCGGCAGAGACAAGATAGGACCCGTCGGGGCTGTATGCAATGCTGTTGACGTAGTGAGGATGGGCGTCGAGGGACTGCGCCACACGTAAATCTTCGAGCTCCAGAATGCCTATATCCCCTTTTGTCCTGTAGCGCGTAAAAGCCAGGTACTTCTCGTCCGGAGAAAAAGCGAGCTTCCCCCCCACGCTCTTCCGGTCCCCCTGGCTGCTCCACAGAAGCTCATAGTTTCGATCATAGAGGAAGACCTTGTTATCGCCCGAAGTAACGGCAATATATGTGCCGAATGGGGAGAACACGACCTCCCTCACGTAGTCCTCGTACGTGTCGATCGCTTTTACCTCTGTTATCTTGAACTCATCGTGCTGCGCGTGAGAGAGAAAGGGATGAAATGCCAGGACAAGGAATACGAACGACACGGCGTATACAAGCTTTTTTACCATGATAGCATAAATATATCATAAATTCGTAACATTGAAAGCACGGATTTTCCCTCGCGTCCTTTTAATATGAGAGGTCGATCTATTACCGGCAGCCGTCGTAAGATCGCTTGAACGCACATTTCTTGCTATTTACGGTAGAATATGAGAATTGGGGAAAGTGCGGTTTTCTCACAAATTGCATAACAACCGATCTAACTGATGATATGATTGTATTTTATAATGCCATGCCAATACTTTAATTCATCTTTACAGAACCTCTGCCAGCAAAAAACAGGCAAGTCTGAACTATTTATTACAATTTTTACTTGCGGTATCCGAATCTCCTGACGAAAATATAGTTAAAGACGAAGACATAGAATAAAACCTTACCGGATCATTATAACACTATGAAAATTCACTATTACGGTGTAAGAGGCTCTCTGCCGACACCAATCCTGCCGCAGGCTCTGGAACAGAAATTATTAGCTTTATTCAAAGAAATAATAGGGAACAAAGAGTTCAGAGGGCTGAAACTGAAGGAAATCGTCGAGAAGCTGCCTTTTCATCTGAAATCGACCTATGGGGGCAATACCCCGTGCGTTCACGTTACGATAAACGACGACCACCTCATTTTTGATGCAGGATCCGGTATTCGCGAGCTCGGCTTCGTATTAATGAAAGGCGGGCTCGGACAGGGAAAAGGAACAGCACGGGTCTTTTTCAGCCACACACATTGGGACCATATTCAGGGCTTCCCCTTCTTCAGTCCGTTCTTCGTGCCTGGAAACAGTTTCGAATTTTATTCATGCATCCCCGACCTTGAAAAGCGATTGAGGGGGCAGCTCTCTTCACAGTATTTTCCGATTGATATGGATTATATGCAGTCCAATAAAAAATTCATTACACTGAATCCGGAAAAACCGCAGAATTTCGAAAACTTCACCGTCAAGGTACTGAAGCAGAACCATCCCGGAGATTCCTACGCGTACAGGGTTGAAGCCGACGGAAAATCATTCGTGTATAGCTCCGATGTCGAATACAACGAGAAGAATTACGACCAGCTCTACAGGGCCATTGATTTCTTCAAAGATGCAGATGTCCTCACCTTCGACTCTCAGTATACTCTGATGGAGGCTCTGGATAAGATAGACTGGGGTCACAGCTCGATTCAGATGGGTATCGATATTGCACACGATAGTAACATTAAGAAAATAGTCCTATTTCACTATGATCCTATCTACTCAGACGAAAAAATATCCGAGATGGCGGAAGTCGGTATTTCCTATAAAAAAACCCTCTATCCCGACAGTGATATTGAGATTATCCCCGCTTACGAAGGACTTGAAATCGAAATATGATTTCAGGAATAGGTTTTTTTATCATTCCTGCGGAGCAATATATCTTCTTCAGTTTCTAATCGTGTTACCATTATTCCAGCGGTTTTTGTAGAAGTCATGATTTTTTCATGGCGCCGGTATGATGGGGTTAATTTCATTGTCCGGGAAGTGCCAGCCCTTGGTATGATCCACTACCCCCCAGGTCTCATAAAGTGCAGTGAAAAGTTGACCTTTTTTCAAACTCACGTGACGAGAGCTCTGAACTCAAGGATCTCTGTCTGGTATCCTGACTTAATAAATTACTTTGCAACCTGGGGGCTTTTTCCCGATACAGTTGTTTTACTATTAATAGTCAGGGAAGCTTGATTTTTTACTCTGTATATTATCACATAACTTCGTGAAGTGAGAAATGGGGTTATCGGCTGTAAACTGGCCTCACTATATACAAATACAGATGAGCAGACCGGAAATCTCCTGAATCGATCGTCATATTTTGTCACCTGTGCAGACCTGGCCCCTCATACTATCTTTTACGCCTGTTGCTGAGATACAGGATCAGCAGGGCGAACAGCACGATGCCGAATCCTATCCATTTCCCGTCGTCGCCCCACCCGAGGGCGACCAGCAGGTTGGTCAGGGTCTGCAGGAATATGGCTCCCAGGATCACTCCGATATAGTTACCGTCTCCGCCTGCAAGCGAGACCCCTCCGACTACCACCGCGGCGATGCTCGGCATGACGTAGTTGGAGCCCATGTCCTTGAACGCGATTCCCATATTGCCGAGAAGCAAAAGCCCGATAAGGCTTGCCAGGGTCGAGCTGATTACATAGGAAAAACATCTCACCATCTTGACGTTAACGCCGCTGAGGTACGCCGCAGTCTCGTTCGCACCGGACCCGAACAGCTTCAGGCCCAGTTTCGTCTTGTACATAATGATCATGACGATCGGCGTTATGACAATCAGCAGAAACACGATATTCGGGAATATCCCGGTTGACTTCGCAGCTATGATCCTAAGCACCGGCGACGGCCTGCCGGTGATGTTCTTCCCTGCGGTGTACACGTTGATTACGCCCTGGAGGATGTTCGCCATTGCCAGCGTGACGACGAGCGGGGGAAGCTTGAGATAGGCGGTCAGAAGCCCGTTTACCAGCCCGACGGCGATTCCCAGCCCCAGGGCGACGAGGACGGCAATCCAGAGATACGAATTCCGCCCGTCCATGATGGCTGCGGTGAACACCGCCGTGATCGTCGCCATGTAGCCGACCGACAGGTCGAGGCCGGTTCCGCCGCCCGCTATGGCAACCATCTGGCACAACGCGAACAACGCGATGAAAGAGGCGAGTTTGAGGGTCAGCAGGACCTGTCCGAGGGTTAAGAAGGTTTCAACGGTAAACTCGCCGATCACAAAGAGGAAGACGATGAGCAGGAATGCGATAATAAGCTTCTTGTATCTGTCGATGATCTTGTAGGCGACGCTGTCCTGTAAATTTGTCATGCTGCGCGTGCTCATGTGAGTTTGCTCTCCTCCATCTCTTTTCTGCTGGACAGTGTGTACATCTGCGAACCGGCGATTGCGACGATGATGATGACGCCGCTGAAAAGTGTTTGAAAGGCGTTGGGTATATTGGCGAAGAAGATGATCTTGCTCACAAAGCTGAATATGAGCGCCCCCACCAGGGCATAATATACGCTGCCGCGACCCCCGGTCAGGGCGATCCCGCCGACGACAACCGCTGCGATCGCCTTCAGTGTGAGAGGATCGCCCATGCGCGCGTCTCCCGAGCCGTTCTGACCTACGAAAAACAGTGCTGCAAGAAATATAAAGACCGAATTGATCAGACAGGCCTTGATCTGGACCCACGATGTGTTGATACCGGTCACATAGGCGCTCTCGCTGTTGCTGCCCACGGCGTAAATATATCTGCCGGTTTTTGTTTTACTGACGACCCACCACACAAGACAGCCCAAAAGTACCAGTACAAGCGCAGGCGGAATAATCTCCCCGAATGCCTTTAGGGCCGCGGGTGCCCCCTCGATATTCCGGATCTTATAGAACATCTGAAACCAATCGACTGTTTCACCGCCCGGAGTCGGCCTCAAGAAGAGGGCTATACCCAGCCAGATATAGGAGGTGGCAAAGGTGACGATCAGCGGCGGTACTCTGAAAAATCCTATACCGATGCCGTTGATAAGTCCTATCACTATCGCCACTGCAAATGTGACAACGAGGGCGTACGCACCTGTTATCGGCAGGCCCTCTCTCATCACCGAGGTTGCCACACAGGTAAGCAGGGAGAGTGCGGATCCTACCGAGAGGTCTAGTCCGCCTGAAATAATGACCACCGCCTGGCCCATGGTCAGCAGGATGAGGGGGGTAAAGGAGTTGATGTTTCTGACAATTGACTTTATGGCAAAGAAATTCTTCTGCATCACTGCGGTCAGGGCGAACATGGCGATCAGTATGAGCAGCCTGGGAAAATCGTGGTTGGAAACGAACCGCTTTAGGGCGGAAGCACCTGCGTTGTTCTTTCTGTTCACCTTGTTCTCTCTATCTGACTCGCATGGAGGTCGTAACGATTGTTTCGTCGTTGATGTCCTCACCCTCGAGAGTCGCCACGACCTGTCCCTCGTACATTATCATGAGCCGGTCGCAGTACTGTATCAGCTCCTCGTTGTCACTGGCGTAGAGGATCACGCTCATCTTGTTTTTTTTCACCTGACCGACGATGTAGTCGTACAGGTCCCGCTTCGCGCCGACGTCGACCCCCTTCGCCGGGTCGGCGAGCAGAAGAACGTTGGTATCGAACGACAGCCACTTGCCTACGATCACCTTCTGCTGGTTTCCCCCTGAGAGTGAATTGACGGGCATGTCCATGTTGTGGGTGACTATGGACAGCGCATCGATTACCCCCTGGCATTCTTCCCTGTACTTCTTCCGGGGCGTAAACAGGGGCTGGTGCTTGAGCCCGAGCTTCGGAAAAATGATATTGGTGAAAAGGGAGTGCGTGAGAAACAGGCCCTCGAGCTGCCTGTCTCCGGGAACGAGGAGGATGCTGTTCCGTATCGCGTGTGCCGGTCTCGTCAGTTTGATCTTTTTCCCGTTGAGTTCCGCGTCACAGGTCGCGCCGGGGTAGTTTCCCGCAAGGGCAAGCATCAGCTCGTGCTGGCCCTGCCCGGCAAGCCCTCCGATGCCTAGTATTTCTCCTTTTCTCAGTTTGAAGGAAATACTTTTTAGAAAGCGGCCGTAATTCAAGTTTTGTATTCGCAGCACGACCTCGTCGGATACCGTACGGCCTTTCTTTTCCACCTTCGATTTCTGTGTCTCTCCGGTGATGTGCCCGATGATCTTTTCCGGGTCTTTGCCGTCCCTTGTAAAATCGATACCCGCGACGTTCTCGCCGTTTCTGAAGACAACGACGTCGTCGCAGATCTCCATGGCTTCCCAAAGCCTGTGGGAAGTGAAGATGATAGCGACTCCTTTTTTCACGAGCGCGCGCATCGTGTCGAAGAGACTCTTCACCTGCGCCTGTTCGAGCGCTGCAGTGGGCTCGTCGAGGATGAGCAGCTTGGGATTCTCCGATATTGCCTTTGCGATCTCGACGATCTGCATCTCTCCGGGGTTGAGCTCATGGACCATCTTCCTGATATCAAGGCCGGGAAGGAGCTGATCGACGATCTCCCGCGAGTGCTCCATCGCCGTTCTGTTGTTCAGAAACAGGCCCTTGTTCTCTTCCTCGCCCAGCACGATATTCTGCCAGACATTGAGATCGGCCACCAGGCTCAGGTTCTGGAACACCATGGCGATGCCGTCCTGCCGGGCTTCGTTCGGGCTCTTGTATTTCACGGGTTTTCCGTTGTACCTGATCTCTCCGGCATCCGCACTGTACACGCCCGTGATTATCTTGGACATGGTGCTCTTGCCTGAGCCGTTCGCCCCGAGCAGACCGCTTATCCTCCCGCTCCGGCACACGAGGTTTGCGTTGGAAAGGGCGATGACACCGCCGAAATGCTTCCTGATACCTGTCGCTTCTAGGACCTTCACTGTCCCGTTCATCAATCCTGCCCTTTAAACAATATTGGGAGACAGGTATACCCTGCCTCCCAAATCTTAATCGAAATCAACAAATAAATCAACAACTGCTTCTACTGAAACAGCCCAGCCACCTTGTCTTCCGACATGATTTCGCTCAGCAGATAGTCATCCGGTTTGTCCTTCAGAAGCGCCCAGCCTTCAGCGAAGTTATCGTCTGTGATGAACATGCCCACTTTGTAGTAGTAGGTCATGCCGTCCCGCAGTATGCCGGACTTGAACTCTTTGCCGTTGTACAGCTGCAGGGCCATACGGAATCCGGTGCCGCCGATACCGGGAGGATTAGGCTGTGCACAGGCCTTGAAGTCTGCTTTCTTTTCGCGAAGCTTCTTCCACTCCTTGAAGAAGGCGGTACCAGGATCGCCGAACATGACCTTGGGCAGCTTGTTAGCATCGAGGAAGGCGGAGAGAATACCGTAGGACATGCCGTCCTGGCCGATTGCTGCATCGATTCTCTGGCCGCCGCCGATGATCTGGGTTGTCACCTCTTTGGCCTTTGTCTGGTCCCAGTACCCTGTGGTATCGGCGATCAGCTTGATGTCGGGATATTTTTTGAGAACATCGTAGGTCGCTCGAATACGGTCGTTGTTCGCCGGGTGCCCTTCCAGGCCGTAGATCTGGATTGCATTGCCCTTTTTAAGCGTAGACGCGATAAACTCTACGTTCTTCGTCATCCAGGCGTAGTGGTCGAGGGTAACGTTGAGGACATTCGGTGCGGTCACTGTGGCGTCGTAGGACACGACGAGAATACCCTCTTCCTGAGCCTCTTTAATAACTCCATTGAGAGCGTCAGGAGAGTTTGGGTTGACCATTATGATGTCCACACCCTGGGAGATGAAATCACGCAGGATGTTCGCCTGCTCTGTTGCATCACCGTTGGTGACATTGTTCACAAGCTTGTAATCGGCAATCTTCCCGGCGGCTTTGTACTCATCACCAACCTCTAACAGGGCGTCGATCATGATGTTCCGCCACGACGTACCTGACGACCCTGTGGAAATACCGACAACAGGCAACCCCTTGGCAGCCGGCTTTTCCTCTGTGCCCGCACTTAAGAAAACGACGGATACGGCCATCAGCATCATGGCTATAACAATAAGTTTCAGAGCTCTTTTCATTATACGTCCCTCCATTTTAGTTTGATTTTTCTTTGCTGTCCTGCATTTTTTCAAGTCTTTTCCTTTAACCTCCTTTATATTAGATTTGACTGTTTTCGTGTGTACGTCTTTCTGCCGGCCTATCACCTCCTTCCCCCTTATTACCATCAAACGACATCACATTATAGCTCGATTCCAGTCGGAAGGCTCGCGATGATCTCGGCGTTCGCGTTGATCTGCAGGTCCTTGTTTATGGTAATACCGATGTTCGCACCGTCCGTAACAGCCCCTCGCAGGTTACGAACCTTCTTGGCATCGCCGAGCTTCGTCACAACCAGCCCTTCTTTTCGATAGAGTTCGTATAATTCATCGCTCGCCTGTACATTCGCCAGAACAACATTGTCCACCTTCAGCGTAGAGCGCTCGAACTTACCGTTCACAAGAACCACTTCACCGTCTTTACCGATCTCCAGCACTGACGAGTCCGGGATAATCGTCACCGGATGTTTGAAGGTCTTGCCGCTCAGTCCTTCTCCCTGGCCCCCGTTGAAGCGTTTTTGCATCACGTCCTTGTGGCAGGGCTCCATCCAGGAGGCGAACCCTGAGTTCTCCGTAACGATGTAAACCTTCTTGCCTGCCGCCCCGAGCTTTTCCGCCGCATCAGCGGCCCCGAAGTGGTCACCCCAGATCAGGACTATATCGCCGACTTCCGCGGGCTCGGCCTTGCCTTTTTTCGGCCAGTACTCGCAGCTCTTGCTCTTACAGCGCAGCACGTCCTCGAAGGTGCAGACGCGGTCCGAGTCGATGCCCCTGATGTCAGGCCGTACAACTTCGCTTCCCGTACAAACCAGCACGGCGTCGAAATCTTTGAGATCTTCGGGCTTGGGCACGCTTTCATATTTGATCGGTACTCCCAGCTTCTTTATCTGCCGCCGAATCCAATCGGCGTACCAGCGCATCTTGTTCTTGCCGGCAACGGTACAGCAGTACAGAATCGCGCCTCCGACCTCTCCTGTTTTTTCGAAGACAGTGACCTTGTGGCCCCTGAGCGTCGCGATTCTCGCGGCTTCCAGCCCCGCCGGACCGCCTCCCACGACCGCCACTTTCAGCTTGCTCTCGGCAGGACCGAAATCGATGAAACGCTCATCCCCTATGGCAGGGTTGATGGCGCAGCGCATGTGGCGCTTTATCATAAGCGATTCCTGCCAGCAGCCGACGAGACAGGAGATACACCTGCGTATCTCCTCCTTCTTGCCCGCATTTGCCTTGTCCGCCCAGTAGGGATCGGCAATGAGCTGGCGCGAGAGACCCACCATATCGGTCTTTCCTTCGGCAAGTATCTTCTCGCAGTAATCCGGGTCGCGAAGGGTATGGCTTGTGATGACCGGGATCTTCACGTGTTTCTTGATCTCATCAGCGGTGTAGGTGTTCCAGCCCTGCGGATAGTACATCGGGTCCATGGTGGGTCCTGGCATCTCGAATATACCGGCGCTGATGTCCAGAAAGGCGACTCCGTGCCCTTCAAAAAGCTCGGCCGCCCTGACGCTCTCCTCGAGCATGCGTCCACCCTCTATCCACTCCTCGCCGGAGTAACGGATTCCGATCGGGAAGTCCGGTCCGCATTTAAACTGTATGGTGTGGATGATCTCTATCGGGAAACGCATGCGGCTCATGAAGCTGCCGCCGAACCGGTCGTTGCGCTTGTTGACGTAGGGACTCATGAACTGGGCTATGAGGTAGCCGTGAGCACCGTGCAGCTCCACAGAGTCGAAACCCGCCTGCTGGACTCTCCATGCCCCTTCTGCGAATTTTTCTACGAGATCGTATATCTCGTCGACCGACATGGCCCGGATCGATTTTCCCTTGGCCTCAGCCTGGGCGTAAACAACCTCGTGACCGGCAGAGGCAGGGATATCTGCCACCATGTCGGTGGCGGAGATCAGGCCCTTGCGCGGCCAGGCGGCCTGCCGCCCCGGGTGCTGGATCTGAACGGAGTTCTTCGCTCCATGACGGTGCATCGCTTCTGCGAGCTCGGCCAGTCCGGGGATCAGGGGATCTTCATCGACAGCGAGGCAGGTTGCCGTGGGGCGTCCGGTCTTCTTGTCCGGCGTGGAAGCCCCGCAGATGATGAAGCCGCAGCCTCCCTTGGCGATCTCCTCATGGTATGTAATGACCCGCTGGTTCACGGACCCGTCGGCATTGGCGGATGAGATGTCCGTCGGCACGTGACAGACCCTGTTCGGCGCTTCAAAATTGCCAATCTTGATTGGGCTGAACAGGTGGGGATACTTTTTTGCGATCATAAAACACTCCTTGTTCCTTACTTGTTTTTTATCTTTATTAGATCGGTTGTTTCTTTGATAAATCCGTTTCCTCCCAACTCGCATCATGATGCCAGGCTCGGGGTAAAAGGATTGGGGCAGCCACCTTTTCTATGAGACAGGCGTTCTTTGATCGGTATCTGCGATGTCTACAGCCTTCTGTTCCATCAGGTACTTCACGAGTCTATTGGCGTGCGAGGACAGAAGTTCGGCGACCTCCATCACATCGCTTGCCTCAATAGCCTGGAGTATTTTCTCATGCTCCATAGCGAACTCGCTCGAATCGACAATGTGGAGGAAGTCCATGATGAAGCGGGTACGCACTTCGAAGGCCAGGGAGTCCCAAAGGCTCAACAGGATTGTATTTCCAGAGGCCTCGACGATCAGCCTGTGAAACAGCTGGTTTTGGTTCTGGTAATCCACCCAATCCTGACGAAACGCCGCCTCCTTTATCTGCCTGCTGTATTCCCTTAACCGCGTGAGACAGTTCTGGAGTTTCGTTCCGCTCAACCGGGCGGCCAGTGCCTCGAGAACTCCTTTAATATGCAGAGCGTCCACGGTCTCCGAAACCGTGACCTCCCGCACTCTGGCACCCCGGTGAACCCAGTAGTCGAGCACGCGGATCGCGGCAAGCTCCCGGATCGCTTCCCGGACAGGAATAGTGCTCACATGAAGCTCCTCGGCGATCCTGGCCTCGATGACCTTATCGCCAGGGGCGAGCTCTCCGTTCGCGACCTTGTTGAGAATATAGTTTCGAACTTGCTGGCTGAGGGAATAACGGTTGGCAGTAGATTGGCGATGATTATCCATTGATAGTTTCATATATTATATATGATATAGAAGTTTTGTCAAGAACAAATTTTGGCGGAGAAGTTTGGCGGAGAGTGAATTTTATTGGTTTCACACACAAGGTAACGTAAGGGCACACTCCCACCAGTTCTTCTGTCACATACGGTAAAAGGTTGCCCACCGGTTCCCGGTACGATTGTTTGCTGTACGGTTTCAAGCTACAGTGACTTCTGGACAAAATATCGTTATCGTGATAGACTGATTAGGATCAGATTTTTTCTTAAACCGGAACACAATAACTTTTACTGTCGATTACCGTAACTTCCTGCCGGCTCAATGCGTCTGCGGCATGTGAAATTCATCGAACAACTTTAACCGGACAGGGGCTCATTCATGAACAGGAAACAGCAGGTTAAAAAGGCGATCTCGTTGCAGGGGCCGGATTACATACCGTTATTATTCGTAAACAAGGACAAGGAACAGTCTGATATCATCATCATCGATGTCGTAAAACATTTCATGGGACCGAAAGAGAATGTCTCTGAGTGGGGATTCGAGTGGATACGGGTCGATGAGACAATGGGTCAACCAAAGCAGACAATCGTCGAGGACTATTGCGACCTCGAACAATTACAGGTACCGTCTGCCGATGATCCGGATAGATTCAGCCACGTGCGGGAGATTCAGGATAAGTACAATGAAAGGTACTACATTGCGAGCCTCGTGCTTACCGGTTTCACTGTGATGACCTTTTTAAGAGGGTTTGCCAATACCTTACAGGATTTCTACATCAATCGTGCCAAGGTAGAAAGACTCGCTGACACTGTCTTTGGATTTGAAGAGGAAATTATTACGAGGCTGTCCGGTCACGGTTTTGACGCCGTTGCCTTTTACGATGATTGGGGAACCCAGAACAACCTGTTTATTTCACCTTCCCTGTGGAGAGAGATTTTTAAACCCCGGTACAGAAAACAGTTCGAGCTCGCACACGAGCACGGTCTCGATGTATACTTTCACAGCTGCGGGTATATCTACGATATCATCCCTGATCTCATCGATACAGGGGTCGACCTCCTCAATCTCGGGCAGCCGAACCTCTACGATATCAAAGAGCTTGGGAGAGAGTTCGGCGGCAGAACATGTTTTGTCTGTCCTGTCAGTTATCAAACGACCGCGATCACAGGAACGAAAGAGGATATCTACCTGGAGGCGGATAACCTCATACGACACCTGGGGTGTTTCAGGGGCGGGCTTATAGGATACATCGAGGAGTACCATTCCATCGGCATGTCGGATGCGAACTACCGGCACTGCATCGACGCCTTCAGAAAGCTGGGAGTATACACCTAACAGTTCTCCGGTTTAACAGTGAACTCCCGCCATATCATACCGACAGTTATGAGCCGGGGAAACCATCGACCCCACACCCCTGCTTCGGAAAATCGTACCACGGACCGGGTACAGCCCGCCGTGATGAGGGCGATTCTGTAAACTTCGCATCTACTAAATCCCGAAGATCCTCTTGAGCTCTTCTTTCATCACGGGATAGGGAGGTTCCATACCTGTCCACATTTTGAAGTTTATACCCCCAAGATATACGAGCATGCTCAGTCCGTCGACCACCCTCTTTACGCCTCTTTGAGCAGCCTCCTTCAGAAAGGCTGTCGATGGGTTGTTCGGTATCACATCACACACGACCATCTCCCGGGTTATACTGCCGTACTCCAACGGGGGTTTGGATTCGTCCACGAATCCGATCGGTGTTGCGTTTACCAGGATATCGGTGCCGGAGGGTATGGAATAATCACCGCTCCATTTCACGAAAGAAGCCTCCGTCTCGGTCTTGCTTTTGATCAGCTCGGCGAGATCTTTTCCGCGCAGCTCGGTGCGGTTTACTATTGTAATCCTCTTTGATCCGGCAAGCGCCAATTCAACCGCTATCGCACGGGCGGCTCCGCCGGCCCCCAGGATCACCACATTCTTTCCTTCAGGGTCTGTATCGCCGTCATCTTTCAGGCCGCGTAGAAAACCCTTGCCGTCCGTATTCTCGCCTATAAGCCTTCTGTTTTTATCCATACATATCGTATTGACTGCGCCCATAATCGCCGCATCACTGACGACTTCGTCGAGGTACTGAACCACATCGGTCTTATAGGGCATGGTGATGTGAACCCCACGCATATTTAAGGCCCGAACGCCCCTCACCGCATCGGCGAGATCCTCCCTATACACCTCAATGTTGAGGTAACGCCAGTCTATCCCGCACTCTCTGAATCCGGCTTCAAACATAGCACCCACGGGGTTTTCATCTACCGGTTGCCCCAGCACACCGACGAGCTCCGCCTGAAAACTCTTTTTTTGCGTCATGTCATCACTCCTCCCCTTTTAAACGCCTCTATCTGTCATACAATCTATAGACTCTTACATCAGAGTCACAGTAAGAACCAGGAGCCGCGGCATGTTTCGCGTACCGGGCCTGCACAAACTCATCACGGTTTTTGAATCGTTCAGCCATACGACCGCTTCTCCCTTATTATATGTAAAGACACAAAAACCCGCAAGGAATACCCTCCCGCCGCATTGAACGAACCCTTCTAATACAGAGAAAGTATCGTGGGTCCATTGCCCCCGCGATTAAAACGGCCCGGCAGATGATTGCATTCGTATACACGGCAGCCGCACGGTCTTCCTGAAACCGCAGGGACAGCCCACCCCCCAGAACTATAAGAAATCATCTTGAGACACAGTTAAGAAGTTTAATTATGGGCCTGTCCTGCTGGCGAATCAAACATGCTGCCTCCATATTGTATAAGCCAGCTTGGACGAGAGTAAGACAGGAAACGATCCGGAGTCGACCGGGATAATGCCGAAGGACCACTTGAAAAGAGAAGTCAGGGGTAGATTTGACCCTTTTACCGGCAGGTTAGCGCTACGGGGCCGAGTATCTTCCCCGTAAAAGAAGAAGACTTCCTTTAAGAAGTCTTCTTTACCTAAAAAGCATTCTAATTAAAATTAGCCCGAAGAGGAGAAAAACCTAAAATAGATTTTACCTTTTATATTCAGTCATGGCTGTCCAAATTAGGCAAAATTCTTATGTTTTTTTTAAAAGTGCCCATGCTGTCCAAATTAGCAAGAAGGCTCTAAGTTTAATATTTTCAAGTACTAATCTTATTTATAAGGAACAAAAACAAGCTTAAAATAGGCCTAAAATAGCTTATGCTGTCCAAAATGCGAATTGAAATCTCAAAATTACTAAAATAAAAAGAAGTCCTGTATTATCAACGAGTTAGGCTATTTCAACTTCGCTAATTTGGACACGTATGATATTCAGTACAGCTTAAACAGTTATCACGGAAATGTCGTAGATAAATAAAGGATAAATCCCGGATCCTCTCAGCAGGAATATTTGATATAATGGTTTTTCGCAAACAAGCACTCCATGGGAATAGTTCCTACCCTCCAATCCCTACTGACAGATATTAACAATCCTTTTCTCTCTTTTAACTCTAATATTTATAAGTTATACCTCAATTTTATTATTGCGCTTCTTATCTTTTTTTAAAATTAAGCGAAACAATAAACTGGATATTTTCTTTCACTTATTTTACTGAGAGATTCAATCTTTCCATCTCACTGCATACTCCATCCAACGGACTTCTCACTCCTATTCCTGGCTTCTGCATTACATGTGTATATATCATTGTTGTTCTCACATCACTGTGTCCAAGTAGTTCTTGCACTGTGCGAATGTCCACTCCTGATTCTAAAAGATGTGTAGCAAAACAGTGCCGAAACGTATGACACCCTACATGCTTTGCTATTCCAGAAAGTCTTACTGCTCTCTTTACTGCTCGCTGTAACACACTCTCATGTATATGATGCCTCCTCCTTGCCCCAGTTCGAGGGTCTGTTGATAAATTTCTTGCAGGAAACACATATTGCCATCCCCATTCATATTTCACATTTGGATACTTCTTTGAAAGAGCATATGGAAGTTCCACTTCTCCATACCCACGTTTTAAATGTCGTTTCAGTTCTGGAATAACTGACTCAGGTAATATGGTTACCCTATCCTTAAATCCCTTGCCATCTCGCACTATAATGTACTTTGCTGAAAAATCAATATCCTTAATCCTCAAACGGTGGCATTCCATTAACCTTAGACCACTCCCATAAACAAGCTCACCATTAAACGTTGAGTTTCAGACAAAAGGAATAATACTTTTTGTGTCTCTTCACGTGTAAGAACAACAGGTAAATGCTTTGATCTTCGTGCTCGAATAGCATCAATTGAACCAAGCTCTTTCTTTAGTACATGTTTGTATAAAAACACTAAAGCATTCAGCGCTTGATTTTGTGTAGATGCACTTACATGCTGATCCACAGCTAAATAGTTTAAAAATGCTTCCACCTCTGGTCCACCCATTTCTTGAGGATGACGTTTTTTGTGAAAAAGAATAAACCGACGCCCCCAGTGAACATACGATTTCTCTGTTTTTAGAGAATAATGTTTGAGACGGAGAGCCTCCTGAAGTTGATCTAATAATTTAGGTTTGTCTTTATACACAATACTCAAATCCTTCTATGTAAAAAATTATAAATGGATTAATATTTCTATAAGGCATTTTATCTAATAACAATAAACAACGAAAATGCAGTCTTTGTTTCGATATGCTTGCAAATTTGAAGTATCAGAGGTAATATACCAGTAATTTTGCAACAACTTTGTCTATTTTACTGCTTTTTTGAAGTATAGCACCTTATTTGGGGGAATGCTATATTGCAATAATGAAGTTTTTTATGGTGATATACTTCATATTTGCAGTTCACTTAGCCGTTATGATGTTTTACCAATAAAGGGAGACATAGTGAAATGAGATATCTGGTTGCTGTAATATTGCTAGTAATCTCGTCCTTGGCATATTCAGATGATACCTACATTTATCACTCTGTTGGTGGAACGCCTGCTCAAGAAGATGGGATTAGTGACATATTCATCAAAGAAGAGCTGATTCGTATTACCCTACATGAGAATAGCTATTTGATTGATGTGACTATCAAATTTGAGAATATCGGTAAGGAATGCCGAGTTGGCGTTGGTTTTCCACTTTTTAGTTTGGCAGATCCCCTCTCAAATTCAATTGAAAAACAGTTCAGAGATTTCCGGACATACGTCAATGGGGTAGAATCAGAATTTACATTAACTGAAGTTCAGAAATACCAGAAAAATGGGTTGACTTCCTTCTATATGAAAGAAGTAGTTTTCAAAGAGCGTGAAGTCACTGAGACAAGGATTATTTATCAGAGTGACTATTCTCAGGTTGGAATGTTTTGGGCGGTACCCTATCTGTACGGTACAGGTAAATCATGGGGTGCAAGGCCGTGGGACATCTACGTTGAGATTGTAAATTCAAGCAGCAAGTGGCTGATTGATTTCAAGGTAAACCATCCGATTTCAAGAATGTCTAATAATCAGAACAAAGTCAGTTTGTTCCTGAAAGGGATATTTCCAGTCAATATCAACGAAATGATGGAGATATGGTTCTTCGATCAATCGTTTGACATTGAATTTGACGAAATGGCTTTTCTTAGATCCCATATTCTTAGCGACTTAAAGTTAAAACTAATGACAAAAGAGCAACTTCGATTATTAAGGAATGCCTTTTTTGCAGTGCACGGCTATCGCTTCAAATCTGCAGATCTAAGAGTGTATTTCCAGAGTATAGATTGGTATCGTCCACGTGATGACTTTTCGGAGGATTACTTAACCTCCAAAGAAAAAATCAATGTTCAAAAAATACAGGAAGAAGAAAAACAGAGAATCGACAGCGAATAAAGACAACACCACATGTTTAATTAAGGCTAGTAGTATGTGGTATTCGATATGCATATAAGAACCCCATCATAACATCTCGCTGCAGCTGACCGCGAGGGATATGCTGGTGTGGAAAGACTGAGCTCGTAAAAGTACAAGGGCCGGCTGATGCGGCGGCGCAGCTTAGCTTATCGTTAGGCAGGCGGAGGTATGCGCCATGGACATGTGGAAGTTCTACGAAATCACGCATCGGGAGCACGTGCTGTGCAATCCCACGAGTTGGGAGAAGTTGTCGCACCTTGTTGGTCTCCTGCGGCTTCCCAGGAGCGCCCGTGTAGTCGACATCGCTTGCGGCAAGGGTGAGTTCCTGATTCGTCTTGCTGAAGCGTACAGTGTCCGCGGAATCGGGATTGACCTCTCGCCGTTCTTCATCGCCGACGCGCAGAAGCAGCTGGAGTTGCGGGCGCCCGATGCAGACATCACCTTTCAAGAGATAAACGGGGCCGATTTCCGGCCAGACAAGCCACACAGTTTCGCCCTGGCAGCCTGTATCGGCGCCAGCTGGGTGTTCGGTGGACACGCGGCGACATTAGAGGCGCTATCGACCATGATCGAGCCCGATGGCTGGGTAGTAGTCGGGGAGCCCTACTGGCTCCGGGAACCCCCCGAGGACTACCTTGAGGCATCCGGGGTTGCTCGAGGCGACTTCGAAACGCACCCCGGGAACGTCGAGGCGGGAGAACGGCAGGGGCTTGAGCTGGTTCACACGTTGGTGAGCAACAAGGACGACTGGGACAAGTACGAAGGTCTCCAATGGTACGCGACGGCAGAGTACGCCCGGTCTCACCAGGGCGATCAAGATTTGCCCGAGCTCTTGGAGCGAGTCGCCAAGCAAAAGGCAACATACCTTCGGTGGGGGCGAGACACCCTGGGATGGGCAATCTACGTCTTCAGACGACGTGTGTCCCGGGGTGCCGATTCGGCTGCCTAACA
>Ga0307380_10000995_pt1 | contig 42703 bp, 51 predicted proteins | sample UN3MG_FD_202239 | JGI IMG/M metagenome (GOLD analysis project Ga0307380, IMG submission 202239) | Soil microbial communities from Risofladan, Vaasa, Finland - UN-3 | ecosystem: Environmental > Terrestrial > Soil > Coastal area > Acid sulfate soil | place: Finland: Risofladan, Vaasa | collected...
TCGTCGTAGTAGTGCTGGTCGTCGTAGTAGTGCTGGTCGTCGTAGTAGTGCTGGTCGTCGTAGTAGTGCTGGTCGTCGTAGTAGTGCTGGTCGTCGTAGTAGTGCTGGTCGTCGTAGTGGTGCTGGTCGTCGTAGTAGTGCTGGTCGTCGTAGTAGTGCTGGTCGTCGTAGTGGTGCTGGTCGTCGTAGTGGTGCTGGTCGTCGTTGTGGTGCTGGTCGTCGTTGTGGTGCTGGTCGTCGTTGTGGTGCTGGTCGTCGTAGTAGTGCTGGTCGTCGTAGTGGTGCTGGTCGTCGTAGTAGTGCTGGTCGTCGTAGTAGTGCTGGTCGTCGTAGTGGTGCTGGTCGTCGTGGTGGTGCTGGTCGTCGTGGTGGTGCTGGTCGTCGTAGTAGTGCTGGTCGTCGTAGTAGTGCTGGTCGTCGTAGTAGTGCTGGTCGTCGTAGTAGTGCTGGTCGTCGTAGTAGTGCTGGTTGTTGTAGTGGTGCTGGTCGTCGTAGTAGTGCTGGTCGTCGTAGTAGTGCTGGTCGTCGTAGTAGTGCTGGTCGTCGTAGTAGTGCTGGTCGTCGTAGTAGTGCTGGTCGTCATAGTAGTGCTGGTCGTCGTAGTAGTGCTGGTCGTCGTAGTAGTGCTGGTCGTCGTAGTAGTGCTGGTCGTCGTAGTAGTGCTGGTCGTCGTAGTAGTGCTGGTCGTCGTAGTAGTGGTCGTTGTGGCTTCGGGTACATAGAGTATCGTCAGGTATGGGTCTTGGGAGCCGTTCTCTTTGGTGTAGAGCTGGATATATTCGCTACCTGATGGCTGGTCAGCGTTTAGGTCACGGCTGCTTCGCAGCGAATAGTAGGTTGTGCCCTCTGGCTCTATCCAAGTCACATCCAGATTGCCACTGACATAGTTCGTGTTTATGGCTATGCCATTAGTGTTGCGCCAAATATTATCATCCAGCGTTCCTGCTAGACAGTTATCATAGGCGGCCTCACGATTGCCCGCAGCGAGTGGGTCTTGGACTGACCAGTCTTGCTTCACAATCTGCACATCGAAATCTGTGTCACTGACATTCAGCTTCACAGTCATGTTCAGATTGTTCTGGAGGATAGTCTGTCCAGCACCGATGCCAGATGTATCGAACTTCAGAAACCCACGATAGACAAGATAACCAGTGGCCTGGCCACAGATGAGATACTTGAGGATCGTGTCATAACCATATGAAGTGCTCCTCGCAGTGGCGTAAGTAGCATCGTACCCATAGATTTCCCCATCCGCCGTGCTGCCCGTGAAATCGGGGTCTATGGTTATCGGATAGACGGCGTGGGCCAGTTCACTCACGGGGATGCCAGTGTAGAGCACTCCGTCTCGCCAGTATCGGCGGCACGTCAGCGGCTCGTTGTTCGCATCCCAGGCCACTGGCATAGGCGACCAGTGCTCAGAGATAGCGTACTCGCCCTCTACCCAGCCGTTCGGCAGGGAAACGCCGCCTATCACCGTCTCCAGAACCAGGAAGTCGCCCACCTTGGCCTGCGGAATGCTTGGCTGTTCCTTCAGGGTCAATATCTCGCGGTATCCCGTGGGGGTGATGCGCCGCTCCACGCGCCATTCGTCGCGTTCAGCAATGAGCGCGTCGCCCTCTCTCTGTCCCAGGGGCACGTTGCGCGTCGCCAGCAACTCCATCGTGCTTGGCCTGAACAGCCCGATGCGCCTGGTGTGCTGGCTGTAGTCGCCCAGGCGCACCGCGCCTTCGCTGGTGATGACTACGTTCAGGCCAGGGCAGTACCAGATGCCACGCCCCACATCGTACAAGGGCATGGTGTCCAGGGCCTGCCACTCACCGCCCTCGTCCTGATAGTGACAAGGCGCGCCCGTGAACAGGCCCAGAATCTTGCCGTCGGGACGGCGCAAGTGCAGGCTGCGACGCGCCCGCTTCACGACGGGCAACGCCGCCAGATCAGGATTCGCTTCCAGGATTTCTCGAACCCAGTTAGCCATCAACTACATCCATATCATCAGGCTTCAACGTAACCCACAAATAATCTGGAGACGATTTCTGAGAAATAATTGTCCATGGCTCGATGCCATAGTTGAAGTAAGCCAATCGCTGCGTAAAGTAGTCAAAAGTTCCGTCTGCGAATGCCCTTACGTGCGTGGGATCGACGAAACAGGTAAAGGACGGATACTTGGGCACTTCGATCTCCATCAATCCATCCTGCTTGAGAACTCGCTTACAGTCGTTCATCAATGGAATAAGATTACTGATGTGTTCCAAGATGTGATGTGCCCTGATCTCATCAATAGAATCGTCGAGGAACGGAAGTGCCCCCTCTTCCAAATCGACTAGAATATGCCCCCCATGTTTGTCAAGTCCAACGTAGCCTTGGGGACAATTCAGGCCACCACCAAGATCGATTTTCATTTCTTGATCCATTTCCAGGCCAACAAATTGCTTCCCCCTCGATTCTTTGGCCCCAGTGCCGCGACCTCATAGCGCAACCGCGCATAGTCCTCATAGTACAGATAGCTACGGTGGCGATTCGCGTCATTACCGTAGGCTATTCCTCCTGGCGCAATTCCCCACGGAGAACCCATAACCACAAGTTGCGTCGTGATGCTCTCCAATCCCTGAACAGTATCAGGAAACTCGGAGCAATCTATGTGCTCTGGGCCATGCCACCAGAAAATGTAGTCATACTTTGCATAAGGCAATTCAATCTCGGCAACCTTGCGTACATCTCCACAAATCACATACTCGAAGTTTCCCCACCAACGAGTTTTTCGCAAACCCTCAACTGCCTCTGGCCATATCTCCAGGACGGTGATTTTGTGCCCAATTTTGTATAATTCCGTGCTATAATGACAACGCTGTGGACAAGCACCCACATACAAGAGAGTCCCAGCATTTTTCGGATCGAAAAGTTCTGGTATCAATGCCATTAGCTGTCTATATCGTCTCAGAAGTACTAGGGACATTATTCACGCCACTTTTCAGGAGGCGCAAGGGTCTTGAGATCGACTGGCTCTATCGTTATCTTGGAGTAATTTCGCTCGGTGAGGATCGAAGCAACTCCAATGTGTTGACAGTAAGTTTCCCGAAGATAGCCGATTTCATATCCCATATTTCGTGTCGCTAGGCAACGTATCATAGCTGGGGTAGTTCCGAAGTCATAACGACGCTTTGGCAATGTTCCTTCTTCAGCCAATTTTCTACGCACAAAGGCAAACGTCCCGCCTACGGCCATACAATATATGACCTCTTTATCCTTGGGATGTTGAAGTTCTGGAAGGGCTACGCGCCTGGCTCCTGGATGATTGAGTACCAAGAGACCCAATTGTGGTCGTGCTTGCATTGCTCTCACCCCGCGTGCCAACCAGTCGGGTTCTACGTCTGGACAGAGTATATCATCATCTGTCACCACGAACGGGTCGGAGAAACTAATCCAAGTCGCAGCAATTATGTTAGGTAACAATCCGTGTCTCTCACCACGCAATAGCAAACTCTCGATTCGTCCCATACGCCACTGCTCTAAGAGCCATTCGACGTTTCCTGACTTCGAGGCATCGTCTATTACGTGCAGTTTGTATGGAGACCTGGTACGCTCCCAGATATGCTGAAGAGTCTGTTTCAGATAGTCAAGTCTATTGTGGGTGGTAACTATGATGTCGGTTATACTTTGCTCCATTTTGCCTCGAATCGTTCCTTGTTACGCAGATAGATTTCTTTCTGGTTGGGAAGTTTGCCCCAGGTGGCATTGCCAACGTGGGTGCAATGTCCGACCTTCACCATCTCGCGGCCCGTCTGCATAATGCGTAGTACGAAATCGCGATCTTCAAACATACCACGTTCATAGCCTTCATCGAGATAGCCCACTTCATCGACGATCTCTCGTCTGGTCATCCAAAGAGCGCCGAAGAAGTGCCCCCAAGGAGCGGTCATACGTCCAACCTTGCACTCAGGATCGTGAGCAAGCAGGTGAGAACAGACAATTCCAGTCGTCTCTTTCCACGCTTCCCTCGCCATCGCTAACCAGTTGTCGATCAATTCTATGTCATCATTCATAACTACCAGCCACTCACCTCGTGCCAATTTGAGTCCTTGATTCACTGCTGGAGCGAAGCCCAAATTGCTCTGGTTGCGTACATAGACATCGGCCTCATCCCTCATGTATTCACCGCCGATTGGCGAGCCATTATCCACTAAGATCAACTCGTAGTCCTCAGTGTGTAGTCGAATTGATTCGATACACCGCTGTAGGAATGTCAACAACTCCGCATCCTTATCAGGCAGGATATAACACGGGATGATGATGCTAGTCAGTTCGCTTCTATCGCTGGCCACAAGTGTTTCTCCCATACTGCCTTCAGACTCTTTTCCTTACGCATCCGAGCGTGATTCAACAACACGGGGTCATTACCCATCATATAAGCGATGCCACCAGCTACATGGCGCATATAAGCTTGCCTATCACCATAATTAGTCGTCGTATCGCCAGGCATTCCAGTAGCTACGTCCACATTCGATGAGAACTTGTAGAGCAGTGCGCGATTCTGCCACAGTCGAAACATCGGAAGGTCGAAGTTTAGCACCAAGCCACACCGTGCCCAAGCCGCCTCTGGAACGATTAATGGATCGCTCTCCGAACGCGACGGATGCACGAGGATGTCAGCAAAGTCAAATAGGTCTACAACCGCTTTATGCGGAATGTGATACGCCGCATCTCCTCCCAAGTCAGAGGTGAACACTATTGGCACGCCAGCCACACTTGCTTGATTTTTCATCTCCTCACGATACACAGCCTTGTCGCCCGCCGTCGAATGAAAGTCAATAATAACTACCCGTGCATCCCAGCCCATATTCCGCAATCCAGCGAATGCTTCAATGATGATATGTGGCTGCTTGCCACGGTCGAGTCGGGAAGGATAGACGGCAACGATGTCTGCATCCCAAAGGCCGCCTAACTCGATGGCTTTCAGTGCCGCTTGGTGATAATTCTCAGTGAAGTCGATAGGATTTGGGATAATCACCGTCTCGTACATCTCGTAGCCAAAGGCTGTACGCTTTCGCATAGCCTCTTCTTCGTGGAACACTACCAAGTGCGAATTAGGAAACTTGCCCCGCAAATCTCCTTGAAATCGCCCCGTCTGACCAGAGATATCTCCTGAACTGCCAGAGTGTACCCAGTGAAGCCAGCGAAGATCAGGCCGCTCTTTGGCGATTCGGCGTGCTGCAACGTGAAATTTCCATAAATTAGATTGACATAACAAGTCGTGAGTGAGAACCACATCTATGCCGACTAGGGCCGAACGCAACTGCTCAGTCAACGAATCGATTTCGCTAGCAGATTTACTGGTTATATTGACCACATTACTACCAGTCTCGCCAGGATCGAGAACTTGCATCTCATATGGGGCTGCGAACTCTGCGCGTGTCAATACCTTGAATTCATATCCCCCCGTATGCAACATCTTCGCTTGATTCGCTACAACGGCACATAGACTATACGCTGGATCGTGACTTACGAAATCAGTCAGAATCGCTACTCGCCTCACTATCAAACCCTCCTATAAGTCAATCGAAGCTACGACTTGCCAACGCGAAGTTTCCAACTTTAGAGCCTTGTATCGTTTCGTCGAGGAATCATACACCAAAGCGAAGGCAAAGGTATCGCCAGCTTTGTATAATTCCTTCAACCAGACATAATTTCTCTCAACCGATGCCTTTATCGTAGCTGGAACTATGTTCAATTCTGTTCGACATCGAGATACTTCAGATTCAATGAATTCCATGCTTCCTCCATCAGGTTTATACGCACCCTTACTCTTGATATGCCATACCATGCGAGTAGATAGACTCTCTGGTATGGTAAACGATGGCCAATTGAAGTCGTGACAAACAAAAGGAGTCACTATTTGGATGAGTGGATCGGCAGCATACTCAACATCTCTAAATGCTAGTTGGCGCATATACTCAACTTCATTGCCTCCCAATTTCACCCGCCATCCATCTGTCGTCGCACCACCTCCACGGTCGATACCGTGCTCTGTGATCCAGATTGGTGGCACACGAAATCCAGCATCTCGCAAAGCCGCTACCCCCCGTTTGTAATGACCGATGTGCCACCCATTTTCTGGGGTAGGATTAAGTGTATCCATCCCATACTCGTGAACCACTAAAGCGTCGGCCTCTACACAGGCTGGGCCAAAGATTTGCCACTTCTTGTTGATCGTGGGCAGAGGATTAGCCCTTGGGCCTGCTGGCACTCCAGTAGAAAAGACACCAACGCCCATCTTTTTATCCCTTTGGTGGGCTAATCGCACGAGTTCGACATAGAATTCGGCTAACCACTTCATAGGATCGAGATCGTTAGGGTCTTCTGGATTTCCTGTGTACGGTTCATTCGGCCCATGCCAAATCGCTATCCAAGGGCAAGTCGCCCAACGCAGAGCACACAGGGCTACATATTCTCGTGCCCCCTGCACTCCTTTACGAATCAAAGCGTGGTCAGGATCGCCCTTGAACCATAGTCGCCCCATACATTGCACGCCAGGAAATGGATTAGAATTTCCAAGTACGTCGGGGTCGATGAGCATCGCCGCCCATACTCCTGAATCTTTGACGTGACGTACTACGAAATCATTTGGATCACGCAGAAAAGTGCAATTTTGGGATTGCCATGACAATTTGCTCGGCATAATGAGATTTTCCTTTATCAAGTAGTCTTTAGGATCAAGCCAATTCTTATATCCAGGATTGTATTTACCATTTATGCGAATCCCCCAGTGGAGATGCGGCCCTGTGCTCCTGCCAGTGTTACCTGTTTCTCCAATGATTTGACCAGCCACTACTGTTTTACCATATACTCCTATGGTCTTACTTAGATGAGCATGAAGAGTGAAAGAGCCTTCCCCATTATACACTTGCACGGAATCACCATATTCACCTCTCCATCGAGGGTCTAACCAGCCATCGTGGGTGGCAAAAGTAGGCGTTCCCACAGGGCAAGGGAGATCCCAACCTTCATGCCCATCCAATTTATGGGGTGCATAGTCCGCAGGATTTTCACCAAATCGTTGACTGATATAGGTAAATTCAGGCGGCAAAGGCCAGGATTTTAGAATCAATTAAACTTCTCTCCAGAACTCAGCAATAGTATAGATTTCCTCAGTAAAGTGACACGCTGAACCAAATCCAGCACCTGCTACAGTCTGTGAACATTGATGTTGCACTTCTAAGACGTGTGCGCCAGCTAAAGTGAACCGTCCAGCAATAAATGATCGATTGCTGGTATAAGCCGAATCTCGTGACTGTTCTGGTGTACCCGATAATAAAGTGCCCGCAGTCGTCGTATTTTGGAGACGAGTTTGATGCTGATCAACTTGATAGGCGGGTGCGGAAATCATACAGCGATACGTTCCAGCGGCGAGCGTAATTTGATTGCCAGCAATAGTGCAAATCCCCGCTGTATCTGCTTGCTCATGATTGATCACTCGCGTTCGCCAAGCTCCTGCTGTGAAGGTTCCACCATCTACACCTTGAGCTTTTAAATCGCGCACACAAACATAAGCATCGTAGAGTCCAGCAGCACCTGCAGCCTCTAAGAGGAACTCTCTGTCATCCGAAATAATAGATACTGTACCAGCAACATTAGTTTCAATTACATAAAGTGGTATTTCCCAAAGAACACCGTCAGTTGTAGTCACGGCAGGTGCATTGATGAGTCGAATCAATCTGATCGTCTGCGCAACTTGAATCGCTGGATCTCTCGTGGCATCATTTATATCATTCCAAGAACAGGATAAGACAATTCTATCTTGACGCACACCAGCACCTGGAGGAGCTGGTGCAAAATCTACATTGGCATTATTATTATACCATCTACCTCTGACTAGGGCTGCTCCAGAGGCCATCCTGAATTGAGTGACGCCAAGAACTGCGCCTGCTAGTTCTCCTCCACGATTTCGCAAAACGCCTCTATTAAGATCCGAATTGAACATATCCCGAAACATCTCAGTCCACTCATCGGCGTCATAACGCGCTCGTGAAGCATCACCTCCAGCGGTTCCTGGCCAAGGTTGTGAAATTTGTGTCATATATTACTCTCCTATATCCCCAAGTATCTATTGTACCATTCTATTCTAATTTGTCCCACTCCACCCAAGTTTACTCCAGAAACATATAATTGATTCACTCCCGATGACGCTAATGGAGAAGGGTTTAGATGAAATGTTCCTAAATCTGAATCGCTGCTCAAATAGCCAAGTAAGTTATCTCCTGAATCATTAGTTACAGTTTTTATTCCTGGAGCAGTATCTATTGTGACTATTTCTCCAGCACTTATGGCATATTTTAATTCTAACTTTTCATCTGTAGTAAGATTTTCTACGATAGGGCCTTCCATCGGTCCCTGGAAAATAATGGTGGGATGGGATACCCAGTTTCCAGAATTTAATACATCTACTATTTCAGATAAGGAATCTGCTACACCAAACATGATTGGAAATGCCATAGGAAAGACCAACCAGGGTTCTAATTCTCCACCAGATATTTCCACTATCTGCTGTGGACTATACCACACAGGATCATAGGCAATAAGACGAAGAGAAATCCTCTGTGTCTCTGGCTGAATCTGATCGACGGTTCCCGCATCAAAACCAGCGTCGAAAACGACGTTCCATAATTCATAGATATTTCCGTCATCGAAGAGCACCTGAAACTTGAATTGCCCCAATAAGGGATTTAATAACTCGATCACTTGAGTTCGCAACGCCCACATCTGTGGCCTATCACAGCCCCTCAAGTGCATACTTATTTGCACTACCCTCGGCCTAAGCACTGTGCCCAATAGAGTCTCCCCATGTTGAAACGGAGAACGAGAAGTCCTGTGTTCCAGAGGAGGCATAGCCAAGCCGCTAATCTCAGTAAGAGCCATAGGCCAATCTAACCAAGTTTTTCCGTCACAGGCTGTGACGATGCGAAAAGTCTCACCTTTTTGATGTCTAATGCGCATAGGATAACATTAACTCCACATCGTCCTTTATAGTCGCTATAGACTGCACTTTACCATAATGCGCTACCAATTGAATCGTTGGTCCAACTACACTAGATTGACTTGTTATCGACGGTGTAGGCACTGGTGATGGCATTGGAACGGTGGGAATTGCAGTCGCAGAGGGAATTGCAGTTGCATCACCAGTTGCACCACTCTTCATTATAAGCGGAAGTTCTTGGATCTCCTTTAATGTTGATAAATATTTCTTTCTTGTTTCAAGTTGATCCTTTTCCAACTTCAGGGTAGCATCTACCGCATCTCTTATTAGGCTAATTATCTTGAGTTCATCTTCTCTTGCGGTTATAAGAATTCCCACAGCGTCCAACTCATTTTTTAAACCCTCAAGTATAGTATCATAAGTTTCCTTAACTATATCAAAATGTATTTGAGCTGTATCGCGTATATCTTCCCACAGAAGAATTGCATTTTCGAGTGCTATTCTGGTCTCAGTTTGTCGCGCACGCTCCAATTCCAGTGCATCGCGTGCAAGCTGTACTTTTTCTTCTTCACGAGCGATTAGGTCTCCTATGGCTGTAAGGTCATCTCTCAACGCCTGAGTTCGCGCTATAGTTAATTCATCAAAGTCTTCGAGTCTACGCCGTGCTTGCTCTACCTCTTCCTCGGCCAGTCGTCTTTGCTGCTCTAAAGTTATTCTAGATGCTGTCTGTCTCGCCTCCTCCAAGCGAAGTTCTTCTTGAGCGAAGAGCACTCTTTCTTCTTCAGGAGCGATGGCATCAAGGATTAGCTGCAGACGCTTTTTTAGAGGTTCAAGTTGTTCCTCAAGAGTATCTTTTACATCTTGTAATCTCTCGCGTTCGTCTTTAGTCTGCTCATTCAGGGCCTTCATCTGTTCTTGTCGAAGGTCGAGTTGGTCTTGTAGAACTGCTGATTGAGATTGCATCGTAAGGAGTCCAGCAGAAGTAACTCGCTGAAGGATTCTATTACGTAACTGCTCCATAAAGATTTCGTGATTGATTAGCTCAAGACGATCTCTATCAACGTCGATGATCTCTTGTAAAGCGTCTCTCTGCTGCTCCAAAGCACGAAGATGTCTCTCGATTCGTTCTTGTTCTATTTCGGAGAGACGAGTCATAGAATCGATCTGTCGTTCGATAGCCCTCTGCTGTCTGCGAAGTGGAATCAATATCAAATCGGCATCAGCACGAATCTGAGTAAAGGCGTCCTGCAAAGGCCACAGAGCTTTATCAAGGGCATATACTTGATCTTCGATTCCACGTAAAGACAATTCTGCTACTCTAAGAGCATTCTCTAAAGAGACACGTTCGAGAGCGATTCTCCGTTCTAGCAAATCAAGTTGTCGTTGCAGAGACCTTTCTTGTGCTCGCAGAGGAATGAGTATTTCAGCAGCAGCGGCTTCTGTTCGTTTCAGAGCATGTTCATAAGGTAGTAGTGCTCTATCTAAATCTTTGGAGATGTCGCCAAGTAGTTTAAGTTGAGCCTGTGCATTCTTTAGTGGGCCTTCGGCTAGTTCTTCTGCTGCATCAGCCAATCGTTGCGTTTTGTCAATGTTTCTTTGAATCTGTAATTCTTGCAATCGCAAAGGAACGAGAACTACTGTTGCCTTTGCTTGTTCGAGTTCAAATGCTTCTGCTAAACGAGTTGCCTCAATGTCTACTTGGCGAAGTTGTGCATTTATTTCTTCGACCATAGCATCTATGAAGGCTCGTCCTACATCCCGTCCCGCTTTTTCAGCTTCGTCTGTAACTATATCAAAAAGTTCCCTAAGTTTGCGTACTATCCATTCAGCAATTGGACGAGGAACAAGAGGTATTTTTAGAATTCCAGAAAAGATTCTCTCCATAGATTGAATGGCATCCTCTAAAGGAGCCGTTTTCAAGTCTTTGATCGCTTTAGTGACTCGACTAATCCCTATGGTAAGAGCACCCAAAGCCAAAACAGCTATACCAACTGCAGGAGTAATTGCAGTAGCAATAGTTCCTATTTTAGCAAGGAGCGCGTCAAGTCCAGCTATTCTAAGAAGACCTACAAACATAAGGGTGCTCGTTGTTACACCAGCAATCGCCCCAGCGAGAAGTGCTAATATAGCTATGGCATCTGTAGCAGCTTTAGGAAGTTTATTTAACCATCCTAGAAAATCATTAGCAACTTTCAAGACATCGATGAGAGAAGGAAGCAAACCTTTTCCAAGAGTCTCTTGCAGATCTTTAACTTCTTTATGATATTCTTCAAGTAATGCCGTTCCAGTTTCCCTATATTTGTTTTCTATGCCCACTAAAAGATTAGTTCGTTCTAAAACTGCATTAAAAATCGCTTGACTACGTTCGCCTTCCGTCATATTTTTGGTGACTATTTCCAAATTTTCAGCGAATTTGTCGAATGTTTCATTAGTGAGCATTAGCAAATCGATGTCTTTCAGCCCTCTGGTAGTCCTATTTATAATAGCATCAGTCATACGTTCAATGACTTCTGTTGCCGTCAAATCAGTAAGTATCGATTGACGTGTACCAGCCAATGCAATGTCAGAGGCTTTAGTATAATCAAACTCAGCAGCCATCAATCTAGCGACCATCCGAATAGCATCGCCTCTAGTCATATTACGGCTTTCAAGCTCTGCTATTTCGGCTGCAACAGCATCTGTATTAGCACCTGTATATTCAGTGAGTACATCGAGAGCGATGTAATACTTTTCAACGGATAGGGCAGCTTTTAGATTGACTTGACTGATTTTTAAGAGAGCAGCACTCGCTATTCCTGCTGCAAAACTAACCGTATAAAGATTACGTGCGAACTTTCCAGCTTCAGCAGTATTTGAAACCATCTCAGCACGACCAGTACGCATTTCTGCATAAAGCAGTTTTAGTGCTCTTTTCTCTTTCTCGATGGCTACTAAAATGGCAGGGTGGACGGTCAAATTTTTATCTTGCGCTTCTTTTACTTTATTAATTGCTATAGCGAGGGTTTGTTGTCGCTGGGCATAACTCAGCGATGTTTTCGCAGCATCAACAAATCCCTGACTTCCCTTTTTTACAGCGGATTCAGCAGTAGTCAACACCCGCATAAAACGGGAAATACCTACTGCGACGAATTCTATACCAATTGCAGCCATTATTTCCTACTCAGAATTGCTGTGTCTATCATATTTTTCAGCCTAAAATGCGCCAAAGTCTGCGCTTTCTCCACTTGTGAAAGTCGCTGAAATTCATGCCAAGGAATTACCGCAAATCTGGCGGCTTCCCTACACTCGAAATCTCTACTGTACCTGATCTCTGGTCCCTTCTGAGTCGCTTGCTGAAGGTGCTGTATCGGCATCCCGTCCACGGTCACGCTGAAACCGTTGCATGGCGACTTGGATTTCCTCCTCGGAAGTACCCGCAAGCCTCATGCTCTCCTGTTGAAGTTTTACCAAGTCTCCTGTAGAAACGGCTACATAGTATCGCATCCAAAGAAGTTTTCGTAGAGTCTTTTTTTCTGGGATTTCGATGCCAATATCAGAAAGCTCTTCTATCCACGAATCATCTTCGCCATACTCAGGCAAATCTGGAGGCAACTGTAAAATCTTCAAACCGCGAAGGAGCGTTAGATTGAGTACGGCATCACTGAGCACTCCATTTCTCTTTGCTACTGCTGCGAGATAATCTGGATCGCTAAGGTTCGCTTCCCTGATCATTTTTCCACGTACTTCTGTCTCCAAGATAGGCGGTTGTGGTTCTGGATATTGTAAGAATAGTGATTGAAGCACCATATCTGGTACAGGCCGCGCCTCTACGACTGCTCCACTTGCAAGAATAAGCGTAGATTTTTGTGCTCCCTCTTTTTCGAGGGCCTTTCCAGCCAATTCATCAGCAACAAGACTCATTTTTCCTCCATCTTTCTTGAATTAAGAGACTGCTATCAACTCTGGGAAGTCGGGAACATATACCATCATAAATAAGTTTTCCCAATATTCACGGTCGTCATTAGTCTTGCGGTGACAGTCTGAACAGAGAGTCACTAAATTTTCGAGACAAAGATCCCCCTTGACGTAGTTTATATGATGTATGGAATGTCGTCTTTTGCCTTGTGGCTTTCCACACAGTATGCAGGTATAATTATCCCGTTTCCGAATTGTTTCTCGAAAATGTTTTGTCCAATTTATTGGATATGGCTCAAAGGATACGCCACCATGCCAATTTGGATGATTTGAACCACACAAGTTTGGCACTGGTTTACCCTTCTTAGCTGCAGAGATTTTCTGCCCAGTTTCTTCAGAAACCAACTTGCCCTTATTGCCAATAGAGATTTTTTGCTTTGTTTCCTCAGAATGATGCTTGCCCATATGGGCCGCAGAAAGTTTCTTCTTAGTCTCATCAGAACGTGGTTTGCCCCTCAAGTCCAGTCTCGGTCGGCCCTTATGAGCTACAGATAGATTCCGCTTGTGTTTCTCGGAAAAGGGTTTGCCCTTGCGAGCCATAGATATTCGTTCACGCCACAGGTCATATTCAGGTGTTCCTCTCCATAAATCATATTCAGATGTCCCCTTTTTATACATCATTCGCACGTCCTTTATACAAATTCTTCCTCCTTATATTTGGGGCGAGGTTGGTGCTCCCAGAACTCCATGGATAGAACCCAAGACTCGCATCTCTATATTTGACCTCGCCCCTTTTAAACTCAGCCTTCTCCAACAACAACTATTCCATCTGCAAGTGTACGGTATCCACCAGCCAAAACGAAGTTTGGATCTCTACATACTGCCAACTCAGTTAGTGCAAGATTGTCTGGAACAGACGATGCCTCCTCTTCAGGCACAACATACCAGGAGTTGCCATTGTCCAAAGTCCGAAGAATTCGTCCATCACTCGTCGCGCTCGGAGGAGTTCCTGTCGGATCATAGGCATAAACCATATAACCTACCGAGGAATTTGTGTATCCATAGAAGACCAAATCTAGGACATGCCCACTTCCATCATCAGGGAACTCCTTTTGCACCCACGCTACAGCAGCATTAAGAGTGTAGTAGAGGTTCCCATCTGCGCTCCCCACGAGCCAATGATACGGAGTCCTCATCCAGATACAATGTATATCCGAGGCAGTAGGCGATGAAGCCGCCACAGCCCAAGTCAATCCTCCGTTAGTTGTCACAACTACCGTACCGAGTTCGCCGACTGCCACCACATTACGACTGGTCGCAGCGTGAACATCCAAAAGATCGTCCCCAGCAGCAGCCGCACCAGCATCCTGAACTTCGTAAGCCGCAGCAGAAGTTATATCATCTGTGAAGTATACGTAGCCATTCTGTCCAACGATCCAGATTTGTGTTGGAGAGAACGCAAAGATCGCCAAAGGCAGTGCGCCAACTTGGAACACATTCGGAACTTCCGTCCACGAGTCCAAGTCAGACAAACTTGCATAGTGCAATCCTGTAGAACCAGCAGAGACTACGGCTACGCGACTTCCAACACAAGCCATTCCAGATACGTCAGCGTCGTGGAGCGTATCGATGTCCCACTCATTCCAGTTTAAGCCCTTATCCAAGGATTCGAGTAGCTCAGGAAGATCGTAAGGAGATCCCGCAACTGCTGCTGTAGCAGCCAACAGTCTTCGACAACCTCCAGACTCCCAACCGCATTCCCCGCAAGACAAATCATCGCAAATAGCCACAGCCAAAACTGGAGTATCGGTCTCACTAGCGGCTCGTTCGGCGTAAGTCATTCTTTCGATGAAGATGCGCGTCCAAGAAGTGATGCTTGCAGTGAGCATAATCAAGGCTTCATCGGTAGGCTCCAAAGAGGAAAGTTCATCTGAAGATTCCTCTGTGATTCCAGACCTCTCAAACTTGATTATTTTCTCCCAACCCCTATTGAAATCTGTGGGATCGGCACACCTTCCATAATGCACATCCAGATCGAAGTCGCATTCTTGTTCGAGAATTTCGTTGACCAAACCAAACCTAGCATCGACCGATGTAGTCGGAAGTCCGCCTTCTCCTCTGATGACATCTACCACTTCATATTGTCCATACCTTTCGGGAGAAGGACAATATACTGGTGTGAGATCACCGCGAGATTTGGTGTAACCCCCAACTCTAGCACAGCCGAGATAAACATTATTGTGGGAAGGATTTCGATAAGGCTGTATGAAAGCCCTTCCTTGCCCACGTTTCCAAAAGATGTCAGTCATTTTAACCTCCTAAGTCAAGGCGTATCCTACGCCCAAGTATTGTGAAATTATCAACCACGCTTCCCAAGCTCCATTTTTAGGCCCAAATGGAGCTGTCAACTGTTCAAAAGCTACAGGACTTGTTGGCCTAGATTGCCATTCCTGTGCCAACTTCTCAGACCCGCCGCAACCACAGATTGGCTCAGTGAGTAGAGAAGTAGCGAGAGCTGCCACGGCTCTATCGAAGGGCGCAGCCATTCTTCCCTGATAATTCACAGGAAATCCAGCCCTATAATAGAGATTGGCGTAGTAAGGTTCATCTGTGATATTGAAATATGCAGCTAACCATGTTGATGTAGCACTATCCCAAACCGCTGGAACCAATGTTACGATTCCAAGATTTGGATTTCGCGCCCGCAGTACTCCAGATGCTGTTACGAAGTTTATTACAGTGCTTCTTTCCCACTCGAAGACTGTGGGAGCAAAACTCGTTCCTTGTTCAGATGTATGAATATCATAAACGAATACTTCATCCAAATAAACAGTTACGTCGTCACCATTTATAGCAGCATCTATTTGCCAATTGATGGGATGCACAAACTGTGAACTTTGTCCTTCAATTATTACTTGAGTATTCGTAAGTCCTATCTTAAGTCCTCGAATACGCTTGGTTTCATCTGTATCAGTCGATGGAAAAACACCGATTCTCTCTTTAGTCAAAGCTGTATTTGCATTGACATAAGGTACGGTTACTCTGGCGATTTCATTGAAACCATCGCCATCTAAGTCGATATATTGAACTGGTCGATTGCTTCCAATCGCATCGATCTTTTTTCTTCCACCTTCTATGAAATAACCATATCGTGTCGTAACCGTCTTTCGCCTATCCTGATTCTGGGCTGGATAATAGATTGTTCCATAATTAGTCAATACTCGATCTTGCCTTGGATAAGTATGCTTCTCAGCCTCGAACCATCTTGGAGCTGGTGAGAACTCTAGTTCATTCATTATCATCTGCTCGGCTTGAGCGATGGCCCGCGCTAACCCCTCCCGTGAAGCCTTGCCCTTATCCATCCAATCGTATTGATACCAGATAGATTCACAGGTCGATACTACAGGGAAAGCATTACACCTCATTTGATTGAAATGCCGAGGATCGAGGCCGAGAATCTCTGAATAATGATCCAAGCTTAACAACGTGGGAGTATCGGCTCTAGCCATTTATCCCTCCACCGCAAAGTCAGGTAAGGCACTAAAATAGTCTCTATCACGAAGATTGACCAACTTGGTTGAATTTGCTCCAGTACCAAATCGATAGACGCTCCCCGTGGGAGTCTTGAAGTTTCTCGAACCCTGATAAATTCCCAGGTATGTAACAGTTATCAATCCATCGAGATTCCTAGATTTTAATGAGTCTAATTTTTTCCTGCACCTGCAACCCATTTGAATTGTCCTAGTTGTTGTGTGAAGAAGAATACGTCGCCACTCAAAACAGTGAATCTCTTATGATTTACCCCATCAAATTTGTATAGACTTCCAAGGGGAGTATTCACCGTCCTCGATCCTTTGTTGTCTCCAGTATATTCAAGAATCACAGTAGGATGTCCCCTCAAATCTGGAGGACGGCTCTTTATATTAACGATGTTCCTGCTACACCCACAGCCCATCTATTGTGTCTCAACAACTTGAAAGTCGAGCATCCGCTCGAAAAAGTGTACGTCTTTTATCGGAACCCAAGATTGCCGTTGACCACGACCATCGAATCTATAACGGTTTCCTAAAGGAGTCCTAAAAGTCCGCGCTCCCATATTGTCACCTGTGTACTTGATTAGTGCTTTCGTTGCCATCGCTTCATCCTTTTTGATTGACTTCTTAATTAAGGGATCTTCAGATAATATCACTAATCCCAGTTCTTTAGGAGGTAGGGCTTCTAAAGTTAAATATCTCTGCCTAAATCCCTTCATTAGTTCTTCGGCGTTATCGAGACACTCTTCCCTTCTCTTGCCGCTTTCATAATGATAAGAGAATAGTGGTTCAGGAACCCTTATTCCATGATAACCTTTATGCGCTAGTTGTACAGTATAGTCCCAATCCTCCCAAACAGGAATCTCTTCATTGAATCCGCCGACTTCATCGAAGGCTTCTTTTGGGTGTAAAAAAGTAACGACGAAGAGAGCCTGATTCTTTAGTCGCTCAAAGTTCCATTCTTCGGCGTGATGAACTTTTCCTTCTGGAAGTGAGATCCAATCAGTATAGATGATCGATTTTGGCCTGACGGCTGCAACTTTTAATGTCTGCCTAAGAAAGTGCTTGTCTAACTCATCATCTGCATCCAAGAAGAGCAGGAATCTCCCCTTCGCAGAATTCGCCCCCAGATTTCTAGCAGCACTGACGTTTCCGTACTTTCGCTTCCTCTTCCAGTTTATAAGTGGGTATCGAACACTATAGGGAAGTATACCACAATTTTTGATTTTGCCAAACTTTGTATCGTCTACTACAATTAATTCCCATCGTCCGTCGGTCTGTGCTTTTACTGACTCTATTGCATTCTCTAAGATCGCCTCATGTCCATCGCCGACAGGAATGATGATGGAGACCAACGGTTGATCGTAACTGAACACAGGGTGAGAATAGTGTTCTGGAGTTGCGATGCTGGCGAACGGCTGTGGGCCACCATTGGCGGCGGGAATAAAGTCTAACCAGTTGGGTTCTTTTACCTTTTCTTTCCTTGCTTTGTTGGTGATGCTATTCTCATGGACTCGATAAATCATCACAGGGGTTTGAGTTGTATGAATCGCACTGAAACCTGCTAAACCAATGTTAGTCCAGAGTTCAGCGTCTTCTCCAAGCGTGAAATGATTTTTATATCCACCAGCTCTGAAAAAAGCGTCTCTACGAAGAAGATTACAAGAAGGTACTTGATTCTGCTTCTTCAACTGAGCATCGAAATTGAAACCATTCGGCCAACTTCCAGCGACAGGCCCACGGGGGGTGTGAAGCTCAAGACTACCAAAAGAGATTCCGATAGATCGATCCTCTAGCAAGGGCGGTAGGAGTGTCTCCATGAAGCGTTCTTTTAAAGTATCATCAGCATCGAGGAAACACAGAAATTCGCCTTTGGCCTCCATCGCGCCTCGATTTCGTGCGCTTGCTACACCACGGTTGGATTGGACTAAGACTTTGAACTTTGGATTGTTATTCACGGCCTTATTAATTTCCACTAGCGAGTCGTCTTCCGAGCCATCGTCGACTACGAGGCACTCCCAGTCCAAGAAGGTCTGCGATTTTACAGATCGAATGGCATCAGCAACGAAATCAGCGTAGTTATAACAAGGGATTATTACCGAGACCTGTGGGCCTTGATGTTTCTCTAAGGCCGATTCATAGACTTCGACGTATTTGGGGATGATGTCTTTCCAATCATGTTTTAGGGCTTCTTGTCGAGCGGCTTTCGATAATTTATCGAAATTGTCGATGCAATATCGTAAACCCTTCACAGTATCTTCATAATCTCCTGGTTTAGCGAGGTATCCAGTTTTCTTGTGGACTATTAGCTCAGGCGCATTACCCCAATTCCAGGCTAATGTCACCATTCCTGCGGCCATAGCTTCGAGGATGCCTATCCCATAAGTCTCCTTGGTTGGGGCAAAGTAGATGCCACTTTTGTAAAGGATTTCCTGCATTCTGTCGTAGGGTTGCAATCCAACTATATCCAAGTTCTTGGAAGAAGGCACACCAAAAGTGGAGATAAACTTCATGTCAGGACACAGGACAGCGAGTTGTTGCATTGGTTCAGGAGTACAGACGGCATCGACTCGATTTTTATTGAAAATTACATCCATTTCCCTTGCTGTAGAAGGCTCTGGCCATTCTTCAAGACGGATGCCATGAGGTACGATAATTGGAGCGAAGCCCATATCGCGCACGAAGATCTCGGCGATCCACGGAGATGGGACTGTAATCCTCTTGACTTTCCGAATGGTATCAATAATATTCCGATTTGAGCGCCACATCCATGCTGGCAGCGGAAACTCTCCCGACGGATAAAGTCCATGACAGTGAAGGATGTCTGGCAAGGTATCGGCAAAGGGCACAACATGAGCTGCGAGCACATCTGCATCTAAGGGGCTGTCAGTAAACTCCAGATAATCAATCAAGTAACGTCTTTGCTCAATTATTACGCGCTCGACACCTGTGATGGACTTTTGCGAAGGATCAATAGTTGGTGTGGGACTAAGAAAGAGTTTCATTTTCTTTACTCGCAGAATGGTTATAGACTCGTGAGATCCAGGCTAAGAATTCATCTTGAGTCATCTTTCTTTTTGCATAATTACAGTCCTTACAACATGATACCACATTATCAATTTCGTATCCGCACTCATTATCAATACGATCAAGGCCATTAAAAAGGTATACTCCATTGAAATGAGAATGAACCAAACTTCTTCCCCGTTGAGAAGGTTCCTTGCCACAATAGTAGCACACTTGAGAGGTTAATCGTCGAATCTGTTCTACTGTTAGATTCCAAGAATATCCTCTTTGTTTAGCCGAATATTTCAGAGTACTAACCAATTGATTGAATGCCGCTTCTCCAAAAGGCAAACTTTGTCTTTTGCGCACTCCTTCACTCCTTAAGCAACCGCAACTTTGGGTATGACCGTTTTGAAGACACTCTCCGCGTACCTCGACTTCTTTGCCACAATCACAGTGGCAGAGCCACGCGATTTGTCTTCCTTTGGATTCTGCTTGACATAAAACGATTAGTCTTCCAAATCGACGACCAGTTCTATCGATGAGTTGTGCCTTCGCTCTATCTCTCTGAAGGCAACCACAACTTTGAGTGCGGCCACTTTGGAGGCTTTCTCCAAGTACTTCGACTTCTTTTCCACAGTCGCAATGGCATATCCATATAATGTCCCCATTTCTATTTTCTGCTCGACTTAGTACAAGTAATCTTCCGTATCGGTGGCCTGTTCTGTCAATGAGTCGTGTCAACTGAGTCTCCTTTTCTCAGATCGGATAATGTTCATCAGATCGCCACGCCCGTGCTTTCGCGGTCGCACCAGGCCGCCAATTTCCCTGGAACATCCTCCGCGTTCCAGCAATAAGATGCTTGACATAATTCTGCACAGGGAAATCTTGCAGTTCAAAGCCCTGTGCCAAAGCCGATCTCATATTTCCCACGCAAGGAGCACCTGAATTTTCCATCGGCGTTAACTGAAGGAACTTTTCCCTATCGATCATCGCAGCATGGGGGTGAATATAAGAAATAACATTCCCTCCCTTCTTACCTGTGGGCACTCCCGACCATTTGTCTACGCTTCTCAACCACCCTGTCACGTATAGTTGTTTTGGATTCCTCTCGAACTCAGCGATCATTGCCTCCAAAAGTCCTGCACACTTTAAAGAGGCATCAGAATCATAAAGGAATACATAAGGTGTCTTTGCCAGTGCAATCCCCTGATTGATAGCGGGGCCATGCCCAATATTCTTCTCATTCAAAACGGCTGTGATATTCTCGTGCATCTCCCCGACTGTCTTTACATAAAGCGTCGATTCGTCGCCAGATCCGTTGTCGATGAGCACTAGAGGAATCTTTGGATAATACAACATCATAGTGCGCCGTGCCTCGTTCGTCAATTTTTTCGTCTTGTGATTAATTAGTATCACCGTAACATTCTCGTAAACTTTTCCCACATCTGGCGACACTACGACCTTTCTAGGCAATCCTTTTCCTCCGATTTTATCCACCATTATCATCGTTCTATTGATCCAATAGGTACTGCACCCTGCATCAAAGAGTGCCTTTATGAAATAATAGTCCCCGTGCCTCGATTTTGCAAACATAAAAATGTGCTGTTTCCAGATCTCTCTTTTCACGATGAAACAGCAAGACCCGATCTCCCCCAGCACAGGGGGCTTCCCCCAAGTTCTCTTTGATGGTAGAAAGTCACTGAACGGTTTGCGATATGCCTTGAAAAGAATGATGTCAACAGGATGTTGTGCGGCTACATTCTTTAAATGCTTGATGAAACTTCTATCGCTAATGTAATCGTCGTCGTCCAAAATCAGAACATATTGCCCATTCACCCTGTGTTTATTTTGATTCAGACTTTTATTGGCTTCGTGCAGTCCTTTATGCTCATTATCAGTAATTATTATATGTTCATAATCGGGATCAATCTGCGTTGCCAACGACCTCCTATTTCTTGCAAGCAATCGAGTCCTTCCGCAAGATCGAGTTACCACAGATAAAAAAGTCACTTTATAGCCTCACAAAGTATGTCGCCATCTGGCATATGTCCCGACCTAGTTGGGTAAGCAGTGCATTTCTTTATCTTGAAACCAGAATCTTTAACAATCTGGTGCATCCTATCCGCCGTGAAAAAGTTCCTATTGATGTGCCCTTCTCCTCTTGAGACCGATCCCAAAAGCCAGGTCAACCCCTCTCCCCAACGCAACTTAGAATCACCTGCCAACCATCTCTTTAGATAAGCCTCAATATTTGGGCAACGAATCATCAATACTCCACCAAACCTTAGAACCCTCCTCCATTCTTTCAGCATTATCTGAAACTCTTGTAATGTGGCGTGTTCTACCATATGCGATGTGTAAATCTTGTCCACAGTATCATTAGCGTAAGGCAACTCAGAGGCGTCCACATTTAGATCCGCTTCTTTAGAATATTTATCGATATTTACGAAGTCCTTCATTCGAGTAGTCCCACTACCCAAATTGAGTTGTAGCATGGCATTCCTCGATTATCTTTTTTGTGTAGTGAGTAAAAGTATATCGTGCCAGTATTTCCCTTTGTCCATTTATAGCAATTTCTGTACGCTCTTTTGGGTGTTTCAAATAATAATCTATCATAGCAAAGAGTTCCTGATCTGACTTGTACCAAACCAGATGCTTGTGGTTAGTAAACAAATCCTCGATGCCTTCAGAATAAGTCTGAATAAGGAAGCAACGGGAACTTAAAACATTGGGCAATCGATTCGAAAAGTATCCCTCCAAATATCGCCATTCGTCTCCGATCAGACTGAGCATAATCTTCGTCTGCCCGCACAATTTAGCAAAGTCTCCACCGAAAGCAGGACTGAGAGATTTAAATTGTGTCCCTGTCCAATTTGGGCCAGCCACATAGAGATTGAATCTCTTGTGCAACTCATTCAAAGTTCTACGTCTGGAAACATCGTTATTCCAACCAGGAAAAACTACATTGTAAATCTGCTTCGATGGACGATACTTGAAAATACTAGGCTCTGTAGGACAAGGAAGATAAGTACAGTTGAAAACTCCCTTTTCAATATTCTGTTTTATGTGTGTCTTGTTAGAGATATAAACATAATCTGCTGCAACTCTAGCAAGTCGCAGATGATACTCAGAGTAAGGACGGTCGCCGTAGAAAGCAGAGATACCACAATTCAATTCGTCCTTGACTCTTCGTAACATTCGAGCATCGACGCTTCTCCCAGACTTTACACTACCGCCAAGATGAATGTGTGTAGGTCGAAAATCGAGAAGAATCTGCTCAAGGCGATCTTTTTTATTCCGAGCATCAAAGTGCTGAACTATACCAAGTTTTCGGAAAGCATTGAGCCAATAAAAGTTAGAGTTTGTTTTCTCAAATAAATCTACATAAAAGATTCGTTCAGCCACGAAGTTCCTCCACGAATAAAGCTGCTCGTTTTTCCCAAGTACAAGCGAAGGCAGTCTTCTGACCCAGTTTGATTAAACGCTCTCGCTCCTGTGGATCATTGATGTAGCGATCTAACAATTGTCTAAGATGTTGAGCTGATTTATACTGTGGTACAGCACCCTTGAAAATTCCTTGCAAACCAATATTCTTATCTGAGATAGCAAGACTTCCACTAGCTAAAATATCAAAGATTTTTACCGAAACGAAACCCTCTCTGGACATTTCGGGCCTATGATCTTGAAGACACATTTTTGCCGATGCGTAAAGATTCTGGATTTCTGGATAGGGATAGTAACGACCGCCATACCACGAATCTGGAATCTTTCCTTTCCAATTATTTCCAAAAATGGCAATTCTATAAGGAAGATTCCCTAAAGATTTCAAATGGTTGATTATTGCTCGACCATCCATTCCATGAGGGCCTCTATTATTTCCTACAAAGACCATATCATACTTATTAGCTATATTCACAGGTCTTTTAGAAGTTGCGCCTAACATCACCTGTGCATCGTAACCCATCTGTCGCAATTTTGCAGTGAAAAATGTCGAACAGCAAAAGATTTTATCATAGCCACGCAAATTTGTAGAATTTGGTTTCTCAGGATGGGAATAAACCCAAGCGATCTTGTAAATGCTGCTTGGAAGTTGTTCGATTTTCTTTTTATAAATATATTCTATCTCACCACCAGAAAGATGAATTAGTACATCGGGTGGATTTATGTCTGGTCTACTAACTGAGATACGATGTCCGAGATTCTTCAAAGCTGTAGATAATTCTTCCTTTGCCCAGTTATCCCCCCATAAATTTCTACCGAGTCCTGGAGGACTTATATCAGAGGGAGCAGCTACGTGAATTATCAAACTTTTCTTTTCTTTTAGTTGTAGTAGTCTTTCATTTCTCATAAAGAATTACCGCATTTGGCCAAAATTTTGTTTTCCCTTTTGGTCTAGGATATACAATCGAATGAACAATATCCTGTCTTTCAAAGCAACTTAAAATCTTCCTTACATCCATAATGAAATATCGATGCTCTTCATAAGGATTGCCATCTATCGGGCCTTGTTTTTCCTTGCCGACTGGAAAAGAGAGCATAAGGAACTTTCGTGTGATTCGACAAAGTTTCTTTATTGTCAAATAGATTTCTGCAAAATTATTGAGATGCTCGATGCCATGAATCCAACAAACTACATCGAAAGAATTTGCGGGAAAAATATAGTTAATGAATCGAACATCTCCAGAGATTGCATTATAACCACGTTCTCGTAATTCCCTGACATTTGGAGGATGAATCTCCAAAATAGTATAATCTTTGACACCAAATCTCTGCAAGCCCTTGAAAAGACCAGCACCATATTCAGGAAGATAACGAGCACCAATATCTAAGGCAGATTCACCATGAAAATGATACTTTGTTAAGAATTCTATCGTAGACTCATCGAAGTCCCTGCTTTTCACAAATCCAACTCTTTAATTAGTGTTTCTCTCAACGCATTGAAAGCATCCCTCAGTAAACCATGAATATAGACATCGATGTATTTCCCATTCTTGAACTTCTGCTCTCTAAGAATGCCCTCTTCTTGAAAGCCCATCTTTTGATAAACCGCCCTAGCACCCTCATTTAGAGCCATAGTCTCTAACCAAATCTTGTTGAGATTGAGGTGATTGAAAGCATAATCAAGGAGCAAGAATACAGCTTCCATACCATAGCCCCATCCACGGTATTTAGCCTCTCCGATAAGAAATCGACCAAACTCCGCTGTGCGATTGCGCCAATCTATGTTGCTCAGTCCAATAGCACCAATAGTTGTATCATCGATAGTCTGAATCATATAATATCGAGCATTGGGATCACATAAGACTTTATCAATCCATTCCGAATGTGAATCAAAAGAAAGAGGCTCCTCTTCGAAGAAGAAGGCTTTCACCTGTGGATCATTCCGCCATCGCACAAGACAATCATCATCTAAATAATTACCATAAGCTCGTAAAATCACCTTCTTACCTATGAACATTCATTCATCCTCCCAAAATCCAAGATAGAATCGATGATATAAGAAACCTCATCATCTGTGAGAGCAGGATACATTGGAAGCGTCAACAACTTTGGCCATACTCGCTCTGCGACAGGAAGAATCATAGAACCCAACCTGCGACGATAATAAGGCTGCAAATGAATCGGGTAGTAATGTACCCCTGTGGCGATCCCCTTTTCCTTGAGGAAAGCGTTCAAGGCGTCTCTGTGGGAAGTTTTTATCACATAATTGTGCCAAGAACTTTTCGCATATGGTTTCTCTATAGGAGTTTCTATCCAAGGGGCACTCTCCTGAAAGGCAGCAGTGTAAGTGCTTGCGATCTCACGTCGTCTGGCGTTAGCTGTGTCTAGTTTTGCAAGTTGACATAAGCCAATGACGGCGGCAATATCGTTCATATGATATTTGTATCCCAATTCTGCAACTTCGTAATACCAAGAATATTGCTTATACGCAGCCTCCTCGGTTCGATCCCAAGTGCTCTTGTCAATTCCGCACCATCGAAGTCGTCGTAGTCTTTCAGCCAGTTCTAGGCGATTTGTGGTAATCATTCCTCCATCGCCACAGGGGAGATTTTTTACTGCATGAAAGCTGAAGCAAGCGGCCATACTGCGTTCAAGACTACCGATTTTTTGCCCCTTATACTCACTCCCACAGGCATGTGCAGCGTCTTCGATGACATGGAGACCATATTTGTCGGCGATATTCCAAATGGCGTCCATCTGGCAGGGATGACCACCATAATGTACGGGGATTATGGCCTTCACACTAGGATGGCCTAACTTCGCTGCCGTCCTTAGTTTTTGTGCCAGATCTTTGAGCTGGATATTCAAAACATCTGGCACGATGTCGATGAAAAGGGGGAGCGCGCCACAATAGGTCGGAGCGTGGGCTGTGGAAACGAAAGTCATCGTAGGAACAGCTACCATATCCCATTCACCGAGATCTAAAGCCAAGCAACATAAGTGAAGGGCCGCCGTGCAACTATTAGTGGCAATAGTGTACTTCGCACCGACATACTCTGCGAATCGTTCCTCAAACTCTTCCGTCTTCGGGCCGAGTCCTATCCAGCCAGTCTGAAATATTTCCCAAAGGGCTTTGAGTTCTTCTTCACCAAGAGATGGCCGAAAGACTGGGATCATTTTTTCATCTTCCTTGCGTTGATGCGCCGCGTCGATTCTACCCATCCTGGATAGTCTAAGGGAACCTGGCGCAACTTGACTGGTAAGGGATCGGAATCAAGATTGATCTTCTCCTGCGCTTTCCAATCTTTCACTTTCGTCGCTGTAATCCACACTCCCCTGGCTTGTGTCGCAGAGTGCCCCTCAGCAGTCACATCTAAGATTTGAAAACGACGAAATAACTGCACCATCCCCCGTGGAGTGAAACGCCAGTAATCTCGCATTGTATTAGGGCCAGAAGGTCGATAAACATGGTAAAAATCGGTGGTTAGAATACAGACTCCATCAAATTTGCACACCTTCCACAACACATCTATGGCTTTTTGAGGATCATAAATTCGAGAAAGAGATTCCATATTCAAGATGAAATCAGCATATTCCGCGCCAACAATATTGTCTAATGCACAAATATCACAGATATAATCCATCGATGGGGGTGTGGTGTCAGAGACATCATGCTTGAAATAAACAGCACCTTTGAATAAAGACTCATACCAAGTAGTCCAACTAAGGATGAATCCTGCGCAAGTGTCCAAAATGATCTTACCCTGTGTAGACCAATGAAAGCGATTAAGCATATCTTCTATGTAACCGCGAGTGCGTTGCGCTGGCATTAGAGTCTCTGAAGACCTTTCTCTTGCATCATGGTCGCCAATTCACTTAAGAATACAAATCGTGCAGGAGCCAAACTGTGAATCGTTTGCAGAATCTTATTTACGATTATGGGCGTAAGATTATTCTTTAGTTTGCTAACGCAATGCCCTCTATGTAGATAATACTTGGTAATATCTGGAATCTTTCCCTTGTTGTAAAATAAGAAACTCTTTTGATCAGTGTTATAATAAATATCACTGTTTGGAAAGATTAATGGAAGGTCAGTTTCTTCGTAATCGTCTATGTAAAATGGATGCCCCGCCAGATAGAGATAATTCTGCTTCTCCAATGCTTTGACGCATCCCTTACTAATTATCCAACGCGGAGGACGGAAACCTTTAGTAAAAGATAATCCGACTTCATCCGCAGTGCGTTCACAAAGTTGCAAAAGCTCCATAGATTGCTCTTCACTTAATAATGAAAACTCAGGAATCATTTTAGCATCTACCAGATGATGTTTGTAACCATGATAGGCTAGTTCTACATTCTTGGTGGGCAATGCCCGAACCTGCGAACACCACTGAGGATTATCATGAAGATCGTTGCCTTTGGCCACGGCGGTGTTTATGGAAACGAAGAGAGTCATCTTGATATTTGGGCATTTCCTAACTAATTCCCTCAATAGAGCAAAATTTGTGAAGGCTGGAATGAAGTCATCTAAACTTAAATTATAAAGAATCGGTTCAGAATTGGACTGTTGCAAAAATTATATGCTCCTTAATATAATTTTGTAAGACCACAAAAGGTCTGAAAACAGAAGTCAAAGATGCTCTCGTAAATTTATGCACATGACTGATATGTCCATGATAATTGCCACACGTTACAGATACAAAGAGTTTCCCCAAAGGCTTAAGAATCCTCGAAATCTCAGAAATCAAAGTTTTCAAATCTTTGATGTGCTCTATCGTAGCTAACATAAAGGCATTATCAAACATTTGGTCTTCAAAAGGCATCATCAAAGCATTTGCGACGCAAAATTTAGAACCAAAATGCTTGGTTGCATAATCAACCGCAACCCATGAAAAGTCAATGCCGATAATTTCGCAATTCTTTGTTGCTAAAAATGTCCTAATTCCTAATCCACAGCCTATATCTAAAACTAAACCATGAAGAATATCGCTTTTGAGCAATTCTTTAGTTATCAGATGATTCTTATACCAGTCTAAAGTAAATGAGTGCCCCTTCTTGGAGATTTCTATTATCTCAGCCCAAATTGCATCCATATCATTTGAATTTCCGATCAAGTTCTGTACCTTGACGCGATTTACCGATATGGTTAAAAGCTCTAGTAATTCCAGTCTCCAAGGTAACGAGCTTCGGCCCACTTTCGAGCTTATCCTTCACTCTATGCGCGAAGGAACTTTCCGTCTCTCCAAGTGGCTTTCCCATTGCATATTCACCATAAGCCCGATGAAATTTCTTATGTTTCAAATGTGGACGGTTGCTATAAACGTTCAATCCTCGACTATTTTTGAGGATTTCCAAGTATTGTAGTACACCTAAAGAGGTATCAACTTCTTCTATCGCCAGATTGAGCCTGTGTCCAGCCAGACCATCATAGCGGACTAAACCAATGTTTGCTTTAGAATCAAGAAGAGCAACACCCTTATTTATGTCAAGAGGATAAAGCGCAACGTAATCATCTTCACAGAGGAAGATATGTTTTTCACCTATCATCTGCATACATTTATTGACGTTTGCACCCCAACCAAGTCTTTTAGTGATAGAAACCCTAAAATTCAACTTAGGAAAATCGTGTTGAATATCCAAAACATATTTGCCTGGACTGCCATCGTCGGCCAAGTACCAGATAATCCTTCCTTCATATTTTAGATATTTTTCCAATGCTACGATGACGCGACGAATCTCGTCTGGTCGGTCGTAAGTCACGACCATTATTCCCACCACAGGCCAAACGTCGCTCATAAAGTCCTCTTTTACTTAGACGAGCCAAGAAATCAATCTTGGCTCGTTTTTAACTATCGAGTCTCCCAGCCCTTGTACCAGTTAGCGTCGATAAGCGGCATTTCGTCGATGCCACCCTTCAACCTATAAGGACTGTCAGGATTCCAATCTCTCAAGTGCTGCAGAGGCTCATAAGATACATTCTCGATTCGGCCAGACAGATGCGGCGTCCGCAAGATAAGCCGAGGCTCGATCTTTGCGCGGAAGAGGAAGCAGTAGGACTGATCCTCCATCGTCCACATATATCGACCACCATCCGTCACCCAGTAGCGATGCTTGTTCTTGAGCACTTCGAGTTCTGGAGCAGTGAGTGTATAGTCCATAAACTCAAAGTAAGACACTCGCATTCCGCGTGCGCGGAGAGGGATGTAGTAAATATCAGAGGCAAACTCGCCTGGTTGCAAGTTAGCGTTGTTTACTACGTTAGCCTCGAAAATACCATCATCCGTCACCACAGGTACTTGGCGACCGTTGACCCAGAGGAACATCCCATTACGCATTTCATCGCGCATTCGGACATTTCCTTCATCATTGATCACCAAAGTCGGGTTGACCTGACCAGGCATTACGCTAGTCTGGCAACGATTGGTCAGATACCGACATGGCCAGCAAGCTGTAAGCTCGATCCACAGTTCTGGTCGCATAGCGATAACCCAATCCACAGGGGCTAGTCCAGCGCGATCTGCTACGTGGCGCAGATAGATGTCCAGATAGGAGATGTACTGTACGATGTCCCTATCACCAGCCGCCGTTCCGCAGACGTTATCGTAGTTGAAGTCTTTGATGTCTGGCTCTATGGCTTGGCAGCGAACGTTGGTGAACAGGTCTACCTTTGGCTGAGAAATGAGAATATCGAATCCAGGGAATTCCATATATCCACCACCAGCGGTATTATTCACGGGGTTTCCTTGCCAGACCATAGGATAAAACGCGGATTGCAGTTGTGTGCCAACGATGACCATTTGAGCCTTTGTGACCAAGTTCAACCAGTCACGAACGCTCGTAACGTCTTGTGGCATCATCGGGGCGGGTCCAAGCACGTCACCAAGTACACGAAGATCGGTGGTTTCTCCTCGATTCACCTTTCGGATTAGCTCATTGATTTCCATCTCTTGACTTTCGCGGCAGATTCTGCCAAACTGGGCTGTCTGATGACATACCTCGATGATTCCACCAGGACAGTCCTCGCAGACACCTACTGGCTCTGCGCTTCCATCAGGATCGAAACCAGTGATGAAAGGATAAATCGGATTACGAAAAGTTGTGCCAAATGCGGGAAGTATCGAAGCAATGCCACGAGGAGTCGTTGCAGCATTTACGACGGTATCCTCCAAACCAAGAGCACTGAAAATCCCACCAGGAGCATAGATCATCTGTGCAGTTGGTGTTCCAGTGATATTCTTGGTCTCTAGCGTCTTCTCAGAGAGAAGAGCCTGCGCAAGTTTCCTATAATCAATGTCCATTTTAACCTCCTAAATATTTCCAAGCATGGTATCGACGATTTCTTCGATAGCCTTAAGCTCCGTTGGGCCGACCATCTTCTCAGCCTCAGCAGCAGATACAGAAGTACCTACATCATCAGAGGCTCTCAAGACCGTTGCCTTTGGAGCGACGTCATCCTTCAATCTCTGCAAATCCTCTTCAAACTTCTTGAACCTATCAGGCAAAGATTTAATCTCCTTTAGAATTGCTACTAGATCCTCTTTGGTGATCACTTCCTCTGGCACTGGTGCTGGCGCAACTACTGGTTCGGGAGTAGGTTCCTCCTGTCCCTTTACCACAGCGTCATCTTCCAAAGCCTTTTTGTTTAGTTCATCTACGTTGCTGATCACCTGAGTGGCGAGATCGATGCCCAAAAGTTCTTCAAGAACTTTTTCCTTCTTCTTATCCACGGTAGTACCTCCTTCAGTTACTATACAAGCGAATTTGTTGGCTGCATATTTCTTCGGTAACACAGACCGCTCTTTGATTTGTATGGCATCCCATACTTTCTTAACCGTTGTGCTCTTGATGAGCACATTCTTCGATGCTTCTTGTAAAGGAACGAATCCTATACTCACCTTCCAATCCTTTGGATTCTCGTCGATGGCCTTTCGGATAGGATTGGCGATTTCGTTATCATCCCACAGGCCAGATTCCACTAAGCAAACACCATCTGGCATCTGGAAATCGCAGTTTCCAAGTTTTACTGGCGGTACGTGCCAGAAACGAAGTTCTCCATAGTCTTTTTCGGCTAATGGTTGATTATCGGCCAACGCCTTGGTAGATACGATCTCTTCCTCACCGTCCAGAAAAGCAGTCGAGGAAATCGTCACCCACCTGAATCTGCCATCTTCCTGTTGCTTTGTGACGAAGAGTGGCAGCGATTCTGGAGGGAATACTTTCTCCCAAAGTTGCTTCACTTTATCGACGAGGGAATCCTTTACTTCTGGAGTTGGCTCCACAGGTGGTCGTTCTTTTTCTGTATATTCTACTTCTTGCCAGCTTTCTTTTTCAGCTACTGAGAATTCACCCTCCTCATCAACAGAATAAGATGCTTTATATTGCATCCCTTCAGAATCTTCAAGGATTAGATAATCCTCCATAGCCTGCCTAACTTCGTAATCCTCAAGTTCCTTCTTGCCGCTATTTGCCGCTAGGAGTTTTCGTGCTCTGGCTTGGATACTACTGACCAACGCTGCGCTCAAGGGTTTGCCATTCTTGTCCTTTGTTTGCGGAGCGCGGGCTATAGCATTACGTAGATGTGCTAAATCCACTTTTCCACTTGCATCTTTATAGGGAAGATGCCGTAAACTGCGAGGCTTTTTCTTCCCATCTTCTGTTTCTCCAGCCTCAACATAGAGAAAACAAGAATCTGGTAAATCGTTGGCTTCTTCAAACGTATGCCACAGTCCAAACGGCTTTTACTTCGTCTGGAACGGCATACGTTTGACCACCTCCTTCATTCATTGTATTTGACATTTTCATTCTCCTGTGATATTATAGAAAAACTCAGATTGGAGGATCTATGGGAACAAAAGATCGAAAAAAGGGCATCTACACTATTCTGCAAAAAACTTGTGAATATTGTAATGAGATTTTCGATGTTTATCCTCCCTCAAGATATTCAAAAGCTCGTTTCTGTTCCATGTCTTGCGCTACCAGATGGCAACATAAATACAAACCCCAACCCCGAAAAGGAAGAAGACTTTTAACTTGTGCCCATTGTAATAAGAAATTTTACGCTTGGCGACATGAAGTTAATAGAAAATTCTGCAACCGCGAATGTAAATATGCCTATCAACGAGCACATACAAAAGATATTAATAAACTACGAGATATAGTCTATGAACGAGATAAAGGACGTTGCCAAGATTGTGGTAGTAAACGTTTCATCGAAACACATCACATCGATGGAAATCCACAAAATAATTCTTTAGACAATCTAATAATCTTATGCAAAAAGTGTCACACTCATAGACATATTATACTCTCAAATGGAATCAACTTCAACAAAACACAATCTAAATGGTTTATAGATCAATTAAAGCACGCTCAACTAGATCGTAATAAATGTCCAACTTTTCTTGATTACTAAGACTATCAAAAGCCTTCTTCGTTAGTCCCTTTTTGCTTTCTTCCAAATACAGCTTCGCCATGAACTTCTTGGCCATTGCTTCTGTTGCAGAGCAACCTTTCTTTGCTTTAGTGATTTTATTGAAAACGCACCAGGGTTTACTCTTTGGTCCAGTCTTTCTAATTTCATAAGGCATAATAGATCTCCTAACAACCATGTCCTGGCCGGAAACACGCCGATTCTGGTGGTCGAGCTGGACGAGCACCGATTTCTAGTTGTCGCGTGAATTTGTTCAATGCTATCGTGAACATCGATGGCGCAACTTTTTCAAGATTTGCTTGAACGAGCTCGCTAAAGTTTCTAGCTGTAATCCCTGGATGAGTCACCGAAGGTACTACAGCCCATTCTGCTCTTCGTCTTATTTGACCAGAACCTAAACTTCCAGGATAAGTTCTAGTTCCTATAAGTTTCTCAGTAGGCTGAAAATGCAACATACCATCCTTAGATTTACGAGCGATGATTTCATGCTCTTTGGTTCCTGCATCTATCCAATGCCAAATTACACTATCAGTCCCTATGGAGATAACCCAATCCTGTCCCTTTTTACGTGGACCATCTACTTTGAACTCAACTGGTGTCGCCCAATTCGTAGTAGTTATCTTAAAGTCCTCCAACGCCTGCTTCGCTAAAGTCTTAAGAGTCTTCTTCACTACGTTGGCAGTGAACTTGGTAGTATCAAATTGCTTAGGAACGATAGCCTTGAAACTAATCATCTTAAACGGCCTAATATTCTTTCCACCTTATTATACGAGTTTTTTATATCTTGCAAACTCTTTACGAGCATATCCACACGGTCTTCAGTAGCTTCTTCTCCTCCTGGCAAGAAATCTTCTGGAGCATCGCCTTCTTGGATTGCAATTCTCAATGCTTGCTCTCCAGTAATTTCACCAGACTTTACCATTTCACCGCGTCTTCGAGCACGCCAGACGCCTAGTTCCACACGCTCACGCTCTGCGGTCGGATCTGTGCTGGCGAACTGAAATTCCACAGTAGAGGGAAGAACGTACCAATTGAAACCAAATTCAAATTGCTGAAGAATAAGTCCAGGCCCTTTTCCACGAGACCGCGAAGACATCTCGGTAGTCTGTTGGGCAGAGCCAAGGTTGCCTCCAGGCATGGGAAAGAATTCGATGTAATCAGTGCCCATTCCAAGGGCTAGAACACCGATATACCACTTCATCAATTCGTCGTATTTGAAGCCGTCTGGAAGTCCTGCTAATTCGACTAATTGTACCCGCAACGGCCTTTGTGAGTCGTGGGAAGAGATGACGATTGGAGTTATATAAAGACTTCTTCCTGAAGCTCTAGTCTCTTCTCTAGCCTTTTCTATCGCATCGGCGATGGCGTTACTTCGCATTCCTTGAACGAATAAAAGCGCGGGTATTCTTTGTCCGCTCAATTTCTGCGACTGATAAGTCTGCACAGCCCTAAGGAGCTTCGCAAACTCCAAGACACGACTTACGGCACAATAACCTCTGCCCTTATCCTCTTCCCTCGGACTCGGCTGGTCGGTAAGGGCCAATACTTGATACCATTTCAATTTGTGCCAAGCATTGTCTTTATTTGAGAAATAAAGATAGGGGATTTCTGGATTTCCTGTGCGTTGAATACGTTGCGAATCTAAATGAGCGATTCCACGCACAGGTGATTGTGGAGATGCGCCTTTAGGCCGCAGGAGTTCAACGAAAGCGCCATTATCCTGTGTCAGAATATCTTGCACGACCCGTTGAATAAAATTTACCCAACCAGCGCCAAAGTCAGCGGCTTGAAAGACGTTCGCGTATCTCGCCACAGCCTTAGTACGACCTTTTAATCTGAAATCGAGTGCGGCTACTTTGGCGCACATAGAGTAGATTGCCCCAGCAAGCACAGATTCAGTAGGCCAGAACTTATCTAGGGCTTTATCTCTAGAAAGTCCACGCTTGATAGGGATTTCGTCGGCAAGTTGGGCGAGATAAAAAATAAGTGGAGACTCCTCTTCTATCTTTAAATCCGCCCTATCCTGAATCGATAGGATAGCCTGTTCCTTTGGATTATCAGTCATAATCTGTCCACCAGTTTTCCATATATCTAACGCGATGTGAATTCCTTAGTGCTTCTCTCCACTTCCTTCTAGTTCTCTGGTTAATTATTCGTTTATCCGTAAATCTCAATCGTCTTGGTTCGAGCAAATCCATGTCATTTCGCCCGATCTCCAATTCTCTGTCCTTCCCCATTTTACCAAATGCCTTCGACTCTCCCCCAAGCCGCAACGTCGCTTAACGCCCTTCCAGCGGCTTCCATATTTCGATAGTGCAACGCAATATTTTTATTCTCTGACAACAACAAGTCTCGATTGGCCTCAATTGCTTTGATAGTCAGCGGCGGTTGTGCACCCGCATTATGTAGATATAGTAGGACTCCCGTGGTCTGCACGGAGAATTCCAGGGAAATTCGTTCTTGTTTGTGCCAGCCTCCCGACGTATCAATTTGACAATTGAGGCCAATCTCTTGGCCCAGATTAAGTTTGTGGACGTGCGCTCGAATGAAACGATCTATGTGAATTCCATCAATCTGCGCTATTTCGATAAACTTTTTCCAGGCAGCCCTGATTTCAGAATACGAGTTAGCATAATAACTACTATATCCAAAACCGTGGCTCATATGAAAAGCAGCCTCTTTGTCGCCAAAATACCCAATGAATTCTCGATCTGCATATCTGGCATTGATACCTAGTAAACGTAAGAACAGAACTAACTGTCTAGCTAGGTTTTCTCTGTTAGAATGATCGTGATTACCAAGTATTATATACCATTCTGCTTTATTGTCAAGTCGTCTATCCCATTGTCTAATTTCCCACCCAGCCCAGTAGATTTGCTCTGGACCTAACTGTACGATGTTCTGCGCTTCCTGCAACCTAAAGATACCCCTACCCGCTGCTGCGTCGCCGTTGAGTGCTACTTGAGTTACATCTGGTTTGAAGTTATTGATTTCTATTATAGCCCTGTCCATACATTCCATCAGAGATTTATAAAACTGCCCTGCGTCGCCAAAGTGCAGGTCACTCAGCACTAAAGTCGCTTTCTTCATATTGCTCCATCTATGTAGAAGTTCGAACTAGAAAACGCTCATTTACAGCATGAATCCAAGCCTTAAATTGTTCGACGGTTTGTGAATTTTTGGCTTTGTTACAAATTCCACAACAAGGAACGATATTATTAAAGGTATATCCTTTTGAATTATCAACACGATCAATTCCGTTGTAAAGATACACTCCATTACATATTGAGGAAAGGTTACTGCCTTGATTTGGTTCTGCACCACAATAATAACATGGCTGCTGTATTGAAGTTTGCACTTGTTCTTTAGTGAGTTGCCATTTATATCCTCGACTTTTAGCATTCCGCTTTATACAATTTAATATCCTATTGAATGCCGCCTCTCCAGAAGGCAATTTATGAGACTCACTCATTCTTTCCTTGTGAAGACAACCACAACTCCTCGTATTACCTGACCTCAACTTTGTACCTATTACTACAACTTGATTGCCACAGGAGCACTCACAAAACCAAGTTGATTCTCCCCGTTTATTAGTACCCTCTCTCTGAATAACCATAAGTCGACCAAATTTTTGACCTTTCATTTCTGGCAAGCAACGACAACTCTGAGAAGCTCCACGACGTAGTGATCCTCCCTGAATTGCACGTTCAGTGCCACAATCACAACGACATAACCAATATGCTCCATAATTTCGTGAATTTTCAACCCGTCTTATCACTACCCACTTACCATAACGATTGCCTGTTTCATCAATTAACTTTCCCATTATCTAAACTGCCCCTAGAAGAATTGACTCATATGTGGTTGTGCATCAACAACCTGTGCTTTTCGTTCCTCTAATTTCTTCCGATATTTTCCTTCCTCGATTATGTCAAGCACATCCTTGTACCACAGGCCGTATCGCACGGTATCTGGCACGTCATCACCCAATTGTTGTGGCTTATTTGTATTGACATCTCTATTGTACGAGGCCATACTCGTCGGACTGTACGTGCATCGTGGATGGAATCGTAGATGTCGCACTCCTTCGCCACTGAGAATGAATGGGGCAGTATGCTTTATCCCCTCTTCGATAGGGTGAGTCGCCCCTACGGTATCTACATCTTGTTCCTCCAAACGGCCCCGAAGCTCCGCCGCAGATGAGTCAATATAAGCGACTTTCGCCTTCGGCCAGCCTTTGTCCAGGACATTAGCTATTGAAACCTCAGCCTTTACATAAATTTCTATAAGCTCATCGAAGACATTCACAAAAGGTGGAATTTCTTGTGCAAGTAAGATTACGCGGGGGTGTGCCCTAGTGTAGCCATCATCCACCCACCACTCTACTGGAACTTCCGAAACATAGTCAGCTTCCTCAGTGACATTGAGTTCCTCAGAGAAATCTTCCCAGACAAGACCCTCCAAACTGACGAACATTCCTCCAACTTCTTGCTCTCGAAATTTTCCTTGATAAGTGGTTAATAGGCTGGTGTAATAGAGTGCGTCATTATGTACGTTCTCTGAGGTATCACAATGGAATTTTTCCACCAATTTTCCGCCATAGATGTCCGCCCGCTTCTTGAAGACATCCAAAAATTGCTTATCAAAATTCTGTTTAACGAATACGTCGTAGAGCCAGTGATTCACTCCAGATGGCGTCGTAGTTACCCAGCCCTGCGGCTTAGTGCCAGTGCGAATACGGCCACAGAGGACATCGAAAGCATCTCTTTGAGGACACATACCACCCTCATCAAACCAAAACCAATTTACTGTTGGGCCTCGCCAGGATTTGGGTGCATCTATGCCGCCATAGAGTACTCTGACTTCTTTTCCATTTACATCAAATATCAACTCTTGAATCGATGAATGTGGATGTTTGAGATGAGCATTCTTCACCCTTGACCAAGGAATCCACTTAGAAAATTCTGGCCAGGTAGACCTGACGAAGTGTGGAAAATTTGGTGCAACGACAATACCACTTTCTCCCTGACCGATCTTTTCGATAGCTTTTACAGCCCCAATCGCCGTCTTTCCAGCACCGAGGCCAGCACCGAATAAAATAAGTCTTGCTTGACTGCGTAAAAATCGTGCTTGTGTTTCACTGGCTACGAATTCAACGGGCATTATAGTACGATCACCAATTCATCTTCCACAGGTTTAGATTCCAGCACTTTACCTTCTATGACATCCTCAAAAGCGGGGGCCTCCAACAGAGGGCGAATAATTGGAGGCCCCTTTTCAGCAGGAAGGAAGACGACGAGACGATCATCTTCGTAGTGTTTTACGTTAAGAGTGAGTTCTCTATTTTCTAAGCCAAGTACGGATAAGCAGAATTTTGCCGCCTGCACAGAACCCGTCAATGCCTGCTTGACCATCGCCTCATAGATTTCAGTGAGATGTTCCCCGATGTAGGTGCTGGCGATGTCGGAGACGGCTTCCCACCAGCCAGGTGTCAATCGCCAGCCTTTTAGTGTATTGAGGGCGACGCCAAGGGATTTCGCAATCGTCTCATCGGTTTGAAGACCCTCTGGTCGGCTCTCCGCTGGAATTGTGAGCAACTCTTGGAAACGACGCTGCCTATACGACCAGTGCATTTTTACTGATCCTCTGCACGCTTTCTGCGCCAATATGCTTTCTGTGCGGCACTAATTTTTGCGCGGGTTGTTGCACTATGATATTTGCCATACATAGGATTTCGTTCATCGTTCATCGGCCTGCCCATTTTCGCGCGTGTCTCAGCACTAGGATGCCTGCCAATCATTGCTTTACTTTGCCTCGTGCGTGTCTCTGCACTAGGAGATTTGCCATAATTGGGATGTCGCTCGCCACTATTTGCTGCACTGATTTTCGCGCATGTCTCCGCACTACGATGCTTTCCATAATTGGGATTTCGCTCACCAGTCCTTCCATACATGGGATTTCGCTCACCAGTTGTTGCTGCACTCATTTTCGTGAGTGTTTTTGCGTTGGGATGCTTGCCAGTCAGTGCTGCACTCTGCCTCGCGCGGGTTTCCTCGCTGTGATGCCTCCCATAAAAGGGATTTCGCTCACCCATTTTCGCTGCACTCTGTCTCGCGCGTGCCTCTGCACTGCATGGAACTCCAAATGTACTTCCCGCTGTTGGTGAGATATTATATTCAGGATTCAGCGTATCAAAGTAATACTGCTCACGCTTGATCAGATTTTCAGGTTCAACATCCTCTAAGACTTCAAATATGAATGCTTCCTCATCATCTTTGTCAAAAGCTCTCTGGAGATAAATATTATAATGATTTCTATGACGTAGCATACTTAGATGCGTTGCCAACCTTTGCTGAAGATTCACAGCACTACCGATGTAGCACTTCCCGTTTATAGTATTTTTGATTTGGTAGATGCCACTGTTCATGTTAACCATTATAGCATAATTCTTTATAAAATGCAAACAAAGAAACCACCGAATGGTGGTCTCAGGCGAGGAGGACAGGGGAAGTTGTTTATAAAATCGTGGAAATTGTCAAGTAGTTTCAGTCACGACTTACCGCCACTGCAATGAACATCGTGACAAGGTGTAGCACCTGATCTATCCAAAGTGCGCATCCGAGGGTCGGCAGTTTTGTGTACCGTGCCTTCCAAGCATCAATGCCGAAGTGACTCACTGCCAAGAACGGTATGATCCACCACTGCGGCTCGCTAATATGTAGTAGCACGCCTCCGAGAAGTAGTGCCCACGTTAACGAATGTACTCCGAGTAGGAACCAGCTCTTACCCTTCATTTCGGCAATGAACGCGCCCTGCCAGTGAAAGTCATAGAGTAGGTGTGCCAACAATAGTCCACAAAAACCAACTAGCATCCTAATGTATCCTTCCCTCCGCCACACACGTCCCTATCCAAGCACTTATAAGTGCCACTAGGATCAACCATGCCCAGTGGATCATTCTACATTCACCTTTTCTGAGTTGTCGGCCAAGATAAAGCATCTCAAATGGAAGATTCTTGTTTGATTCTTCTTGCCAATGAAGCTACAAAATCTTGTGACATTTCTCCTATCTTTCGTCTAGCCGCTCGATGAATTACCTTAATATGTTCCTTCCTCACTTCTAGGATTCCACAGTTGTCATCAATCGAGTCTTCCTTATAGATGTTAGGTGCTAAGACAAAGTAAAATCGATGACTAAGAGACATTGCCTTTACCCGCTTTTTAGGATCTGCGAGTTCTTTTAGCCAATCGTTTCTATTGATTTTTATCTCATAGGCAATTCGTTCATAGTGTAGAGATGGCCACAAGGCCATAGCAAATACATCAATAACGCGCAACGCCTCCAGCGGTCTAAAGCGAGCTGCTGGTGGATAGCCAGTAGTCGTAGGAAGCTCGGTAACGCAGATCCAACGAGGAAGTTGATGTCGTTCTTTCAGAATTTCTTTGATTTCGTCGGCACTAATACTCAAATGCCTTAATAACCTTTTCTGAGTTGTCAGCCAAAAAATCAAGCAACCTTGAAATACTTGGCTTTCCTACTTTTTGACTTCTCTGTGAAAGCAAGTGCAATCTTTCAGCTAGTCTTTCTAATTTTTCAGGAGTCTCTGAGTTCACGCGCAGGGTAATTGATTTTCTCATAAATCGATGATCTCCTTTCTTGCCATCCCCCATTCCTTTCGATAACCAGTTAGCACAGCCCTAGAAGTCTCGTGAATATCGAGCATTGGGCGTACCTTTACCCAAGGCATATCGCTAGCCCAGGCGATCAAATCTTCTGGATGATGCAAGTAATAATTTAGTTCGGCATCGAAAATCTCATCATAGGTTCTTTCGCTAGGAAAGTATCTTGGATTAGCGAAAAACTTAGCGATGTCCTCTGCTAGGGCAAGCACAGGAATTGTGTATTTCTTGCCATCTGAGAAGGTTATGAGTAGGTAGTTCATCCCATTTCCCTCACCGTATCTGGATTGAATTTAATAGTCAATAGGAGAGTCAGTCTAGCTACCTGGTAGGCGGGCTCCAGTTCCTCGGCGGCAGCACGGAACTCTGGGTCGCGCATTTTCTCGGCTTCCCAGTCCTCGAAGCGGATGTTGGCTTGCTTACGAGCATTGCTCAGAGATTCGTAAACCTCGATGCTGTGAGCAGCTCGTTCTTCTGGAGTTCCTCTTTCAGAGAAATCCAACCTGTGAACTTGAATTTGTCTATCCTTCAACATCATCCTTCCAACGCCCCAACCATGCTTCACAGACCAGCGCAAATACCTTCGTAAGCTCTTGCGCCAATAGTTGGGCGCAATGCACCGCGCTGACCGCAGTATCCTCAACCATAACCGCCAAAGACTACGCTTCATATTGTACGATACACTCCACATGAATAAAGGGTGCTGGCACACAATCAAACACTGGTTCTGACTTCGCGTCGTTCATTTGGTTTCTATCAATAGTTCTACGGTATTTTCTGGTAATTTACTGAGGACAAGGGTGTAGCTTGGTGAATCGGTATCGGCAAGGCAGAATTGCAGTAGTGTATCTGGATGAAGTATAACGCCGAAAGGTACACCGCCCCTCAACTCGTCTAAAAGGCGAGGAATAGTTAAAGTTGGTACTTCGTCCTTTAACATTCCATACTTTCGTAAAAGACAATAAATCGTCACATAGTCGCGTTCTTTTTCGGTCAGTATTCTGTAGCCTGTGATATGCACTAAGTCCTCCTTGTAGCCACCATATAGGATTCAATCATCCTTCGAAAATCTTGTGCGGTGTAAGAGGATAAGAGGCTTTCCCAAAAATGAGCACAACGGATTTCTGCACAGTCTGGCGCGATGCAAGCACAGGAGGATCGCTCGTCATAAGGATTCATAGCGTGAAAGTGTGCGGCCAATAAGCGGACTAGGATTTTCTTTCTCTTTTCTTGCGCGGTTTCCAATATTATTCTCCCTTTTTCCACGGCCTCACTTAGTCTCATGTTCATACCGTGCCCCCAACCAACGCACTGGCCCCCACCCGTGTCATAGGAATATTAACCTCAACGAGATTCTCGCCGTGCGTTCGCCGTAGCCCATCTGCGCTGCGGCCCCCTCGTGCTTTGGCTGCGGACTCGCATGCAAGCTACCCGCACCGACAGCACTACATCGGCCCCACTTAGTCTCGTGTTCGTGAGGCCATACCCAGCCTGCGATCCTTGGGCCAGATTCGAGCCTGGGTTATTCCTTGACGAGCCAGCTATCACCTGTAGTGATAATTATTGCCCCTCGTGGAGCTTCCTTTATACATAGTGTGTAAAAAAGACTGCGATAATATTGGCGTGAATCAAACGTCATAGTACTCACTTCCGCTGTGAGTTCAAACGGTAAATTAAGGGCTGCCGCGCTCTTCACTTTCTCTAGTATCTTATCAAGATCGGTACTCTCGATTTCCTGCACCATCATCAAATCCTCCTTATTCACCACATCTGGATACATCGCTCCATTGATCATCCTGCCATATCTGGATAGTGTAGCGGCCATCACCAGCGGGCTTTGATAAATCCCTTGAAATATTATAACCATCCTTAAGAAGGTCGTCTTCGAATTCACTACGTCCGAGGCTGTAAAACCCAAAGATGCCAAGTAGGAGAAGCGATACCAAGACAATAGTGCCCAACTCTACCTCATGTTTAGATTCCCATCGTTGCCACCGAGTCTTTAATCTCATTATTTATCTCCTTTTAGATTATACCACAAAGACGTGCTTTTGTCAAATACAAAGAAATCGCCGAAAACGACGACTTCTTTGCGGCGAAATGGCATACTCTTGAATGATAACATAAAGATGTGCTTTTGTCAAATTGCTGTTTTGGGCGTGCAATAAATACTTTTTGGTTTTTGTTTTTGCGCGTGCAATAAATCATCGAGCACTTTTCACTCCATAAGAAGTTTTAATTGCAGTTGGATACCTTGATTCAACTCATTAGCGCAAGACTTATTATGAAGGACTACCCAACAGCCCAAACATTCCCAAGAACAAAAGTCTCCTGAGAACGACGAGTTATCTATCAATCTCGTTGCGGGTAGCATATTTCCTGAGATATGTAGTAAAGCAACCTCACCACCTGACCATTGTCTAAAGCAATCTGGCCCATCACATTTTATTACGGTTTTTCTAGTCACCACTCTGCCTCCTTTTTCATTTGATCGTATCATAGCACAAAGACGTGCTTTTGTCAAATTTGGATTTCGTAGGTTTGGGCGTGCAATAAATCATCGAGCGATGAAAACGACACTATTTTAGTGGTCTGGGCGACCTTCGAGCGGAGAGGACCCATCCTGCCACCACCCGCACCTGCCACCACCCGCACCTGCCACCACCCGCACCTGCCACCACCCGCACCTGCCACCACCCGCACCTGCCACCACCCGCACCTGCCACCACCCGCACCTGCCACCACCCGC